>ENA-UOXR01000108-UOXR01000108.1-bioreactor-metagenome-genome-assembly--contig:-NODE-108-length-99523-cov-98.191348_pt1 | contig 99523 bp, 90 predicted proteins | sample MGYA00238164_ERZ764825 | MGnify/ENA primary metagenome ERZ764825 (study PRJEB28920, sample SAMN05720171) | bioreactor metagenome | isolation source: Anaerobic biogas reactor | place: USA:Washington... | reverse complement strand
CCTGCAGGTTATAGGCTCTGATTTTATTAACCAATCCAATACCCCGCCCTTCCTGACGCATATATAACAAGACTCCTTTTCCCTCCCGCTCAATCATGGTCATGGCACTGGCTAACTGATCACCACAATCACAACGGTTGGAACCAAAAACATCTCCGGTAAGACATTCAGAATGAACTCTGACCAATACCGGTTCATCTTCTTCCCATTCGCCTTTTACCAGGGCCAGATGTCCCTGCCCATCCAACAGCGATTCATAAGCTACCGCGGTAAAATATCCAAAATCGGTAGGCAGCTTGGTGTCAGCTACCCGTATAATCAATTTTTCCCTGCGTCTTCTATATTCAATCAACTCAGCAATGCTGGCAATTTTGATATTGTGTTCCCGGGAAAATTCCAAAAGTTCAGGAAGTCTGGCCATAGAACCATCCGGGTTCATAATCTCACATATTACTGCTGCTGGATATAATCCGGCTAATTTAGTCAAATCTACTGATCCTTCAGTGTGTCCAGCCCGCCGTAATACACCTCCTTCTTTGTAGCGCAAAGGAAATATATGTCCCGGTTTACGAAAGTCCCCTGGTTGAGAGTTTTCATTTATTAAAGCCTGTACAGTTGCTGCCCGCTCATGAGCCGATATTCCCGTTGTAGTCGTCTTATAATCAACCGAAACCGTAAAGGCAGTTTCATGATTGTCAGTATTGTCAAGCACCATGGCCTGAATATCCAACTGGTCAAGACGTTCACCGATAATTGGTACACATATTAATCCTTTGGCATAGGAAGCCATAAAATTAATTACTTCCGGGGTAGCCATTTCAGCAGCAACTATAATATCTCCTTCATTTTCCCTGTCCTCATCATCAACTAGAATTATCATTTTCCCGGCTTTTATATCATTTATGGCTTCTTCTATAGTGTTAAGCATCTGATTACCCCCTTAAATAAATCCGTTTTCTGCTAAAAATCCTGCACTTAGTTCCTTTTGCTTTTCACTTTCCTTTACTGTCATTAAACGCTTGACATAACGACCAATTATATCACTCTCTAAATTAACTGAATCTCCGGGTGATTTCTTACCCAAAATAGTAAGATGAGCAGTATGCGGTATTAGAGATATCGTAAAACTATCCGGAAATACATCAACTACGGTAAGGCTTATACCATCAATTGCTATTGATCCTTTAGGTACAATATACTGTAGTAAATCAACCGGAGTTTGAATTCGATAGATTATTGCGATATCCAGTATTTCTTTCTGCAGTATAATTCCTACCGCATCCACATGTCCCTGAACCAGATGTCCTCCCAGACGGTCACCAATTCTAAGCGCTCTCTCCAAATTCACCTGACTGCCCGGATAAAGATTTTTTAAATTGGTATGATCTACTGTTTCCGGCATAACATCAGCCGCAAAAGATGTTGCGTTAAAACTGGTTACCGTCAGACAGACTCCATTGACAGCGATACTATCTCCCAGCCTGACATCTTCCAGAACTCTGGAAGCTTCAATTTCTATTTGAAAAGACCGGGAGGCGCGTTTAATTCGTTTCAGCTTACCTATTTCTTCAATTATTCCAGTAAATATTATTTTCACCACCTTGTATAAGCTGTTATCATAATGTCCTGACCAAATTTACTTAGTGTAATTGAGTCAAATTTAACAGCGTCATCCATTATGCATACTCCTTGTCCGCCAATTGGTCCGGGTGCCTTGATTCCGCCAACTATTTTGGGAGCAATAAACCAGTATAATTTATCAATCAGACGCTTTTCCAGCATAGCAGTATTTAATCCGGCTCCGCCTTCCAGCAAAATGCTGTTATAACCCTTTTGCCCAATTATTGAAACTATCTCTTCCAGATCAAGTTCATCACCCTCGCCATTAACGCGGATTATCTCCAGGCCAAGGTTGGCAAGCTTAATTTCATTTTGTTCGTCAGCCTGTTTACTGCAAAAAACCATCGTTGGTTGCTCTCTGGCAGTCTTTACTATCTGAGCGGCCAATGGTATTTGCAAGTTAGAGTCTATTATTGCTCTTATGGGATCACGACTGTCAACCCCGTTAAGTCTGGTATTTAATAAAGGGTCATCCATTAATACTGTACCTATTCCCACCATTATTACATCATAAATATTTCTTAATTCATGGACATAATGGCGTGATTCTTCTCCGGTTATCCAACGCGAATTACCACTACAGGTTGCAATCTTACCATCCAGGGTCATGGCAACTTTTAGACTGACAAATGGCCGACCCTTAATTATTCTCGTAAAAAATGCTTCGTTAATCTTTTGCGCTTCTGCTTCCATTATTCCAATAGTGGTTTCTATTCCTGCATCGGTTAGTACTTTTAAGCCCTGACCACATACCCGCGGGTTTGGATCCAGGGTGGCCATAACGACTTTTTTTATACCTGCTTCAATAATTGCCTTTGTACAGGGTGGAGTTTTACCATAATGATTACATGGCTCCAGAGTAACATATATAGTCGCCCCATTGGCTCTTAATCCTGCCTGTTGCAAAGCATGTACTTCAGCATGAGGAGTTCCGGCCTTTTTGTGATATCCTTCTCCGACTATTTCCCCTTCATTAACTATGACTGCTCCAACTACAGGATTGGGACGGGTCCTGCCCCTGGCCAGGATAGCCAGTTCAAGAGCCCGATGCATATATTTAAAGTCATCACTGTATTGCAAATTATCTGCTCCTTAAACAAAATAAACCCGATATTAAATCGGGTTACAGGCAACAAGAGTTACAGTATGTTTACACACACCAGCAAACCTCTCCTCCCATCCAGACTATAACTGTCGGCTCCGGAATTTCACCGAATCCTGCCTGACGGCTCGCGGGCTATACCGCCGATAGGGAATTTCACCCATCCCCGAAGAAAGTTTATAATATTCATTTGCCATTATAGTAGCATTCATGCATATAGCGGTCAATAGTCAGCCCAGTTGATGAAGGCTATTAATTGCCTGGCTTATATCAGCTGATTTAAATATGTAAGAGCCTGCTACCAGTACATTACAACCAGCCTTTACTACTTCCAGCCCGGTTTGAGCATTAATACCTCCATCTACCTGCACATATGCAGATATACCTTGTTCAGCCAGTTTGTTTTTTAGAGTCGCCACTTTGGAAACCGCCCCAGGTATAAATTGCTGCCCACCAAAACCTGGATTTACACTCATTATCAATACCAAATCTATGTCAGATAGTATATTTTCAATCATCATTATTGGTGTAGATGGATTAATAGCTACTCCGGCCATAACCCCTTTTTCTTTAATCTGATAAATAGTACGATGCAAATGTGGGCAGGTTTCACTGTGTACAGTAATTAAATCCGCACCGGCATCACAAAAGGCCGGAATTAACCTCTCCGGTTTCTCTATCATTAAATGAACATCCAGTATCAGATTGGTAATGGAGCGAATATCTGCTACTACCTGAGGGCCTATGGTAAGATTAGGAACGAAATGCCCATCCATAACATCCACATGGAGCCAATCAGCTCCTGACTCTTCCGCTTTGCCAATATCCTTTCCCAGCTGGGCAAAGTTAGCCGATAATATAGAAGGAGCCACCAGAATCACTTGTAACACCTCTCTTTTTGAATAACTTCCTGAAGCATCTGTAGATAGTTCCGGTAACGATTTGATAAAATATTGCCATCATTAACTGCCTGTTTAACCCCGCATTCAGTTTCCTGATTATGCAGGCAATTGCCAAAACGACATGAGGGAAAATAGGGTTTAAAATCAGGAAAATATCCGCTTAATTCAATACTTTTCATTACCGGCATATCCAAAACACCAAAACCAGGTGTATCCGCCAGCCATCCCCCAGTTTCCAACGGATATAATTCCACATGTCTGGTAGTATGGCGACCACGACCGATTTTAGAGCTTACCGTTTGGGTTTTAATATCCACCTTTGCGGATAGAGCGTTTAACAGACTTGATTTACCTGCTCCACTTGGTCCGGCCATAACTGCAATCTTATCTTTAATTTCTCTATCTATCAAATTAAGATTTAATTGTTTAAAGGCTGATACGCTGATGACTTTAAAGCCGGCCTGCGGATAATAATTTAAGATTAATTCCGTATTTTCATGAGCTTTAAGATCTGATTTGTTTAATATGATTATGGGGTTAAGGTGATTATAATTGGCCAGCATTATTAATCGATCCAACAAGCTTAGACTGGGGACAGGCTGATTATAGGCCATAACTATAAGAAGCAGATCAACATTAGCTATTTTAGGCCGGTAAAGTAGATTGTCCCTTTTTTCAAGGTTTTCGAGTACCCCTGCGCCATTTAACAATGGAGTAATAAATACCCTGTCTCCGGTGACAATCTGATCTTTGATTTTTCCACGCAATTTGCATTCATAAATGGTGGTATCAGCCGTTTGCACATAATAAAAACCACTATAGTTTTTTAGCACCAGTCCTGAAACACGCTCTGTTTCGCCCATATAACCTCCCTAAAGCTTATAACTGTCATAAGGCTTGCCATTTAGCTGAATATTTATGGTGGCACTGCCAATATAACTAACTGCAACACTTACCTGTTCACCGGCACTGTGCAATTTATTATATATCTCCCGTTCACCACGAGCATCTGTTAGCCTGATTGCCACTTTATAAAAGTCTTGTTCAACCGGGAGCTGAAATTGAATTGCTCTGGTCTGAGCAACCGGACCTGGTCCTAAACTAACCGTTAAATTTACCTGGGTTTTGGCATCAATTAATACTCCGGGTTCAGTATCCTGAAAAATAACCTGATCAGCAACATATTCGGAGCTTTCCTGGCGTTTGATTTGTCCCCGCGTCAAATCATTGTCTTTAAGGGCCTGTAATGCATCATCCAATTTCATCCCAATTAAATCGGGCATAGAAATCCTTTCGGATTCTCCCTTGCTGATCATCAAATCAACTTTACTGCCTTTTTCTGCCATGGTACCCGGTTTGGGACTTTGTGATGTTACCAGATCGGCAGCATATTTCTCATCAAACACTTTTTCAGTTAATCCTACTTTAAAACCCTCATTATTTAATAGTATTTCCGCTTCACCTATTTCTGCCCCAATAACGCGAGGGATTTCTGCCATTTCCGGTCCTTTGCTAATAATTACTTTAATTTCACGACCAGTTTTTACTTTTTGTCCGGCGGTAGGATCCTGCGAAATAACGGTATCTTTTTCATATTCTTCATTAAACTGCTCTGAAGATATTTTCATATCCAGATCATATTTTTCCAGTTCCAGTTCGGCTGCTTTGATTGTTAATCCTGATACATCCGGCACGGTTACTTCCTTACCAAACCAGTTAACTTGAGTTAATACTCCCAGCAATAAGCCGACCAGGGCTACGATTATAATTGTGCCCAGTGGGCGTAATTTTCTTTTGGCCATAATGCCCCCCTGTTCTTCATCTACTGCAAACACCGTGGCTGGTTTATTGGCATGTTGACCAGTATTGCTATAAGTATCAAGTAAAGCGTTGCGCATTTGTTCTGCAGTTGAATATCTTTTATCAGGTAATTTATCCATAGCCCTGACAATAATATGATCTAACTTTTCCGGTACTAATGGATTGATTGACCTTGGTGAAGGTACTTCATCATGAATGTGTTTTAAAGCAATGGTAATTGGACTTTCTGCTTCATAGGGTAACTGTCCGGTAAGCATTTCATAAAGTACACATCCTACAGAATATATATCCGTAGCGCGCGTAAGGGGTTCGCCTTTGGCCTGTTCGGGAGATATATACTGTACTGAGCCAACTACATTTCCCCCAAAGGTAATGGTATTTTTGGTTATGGCCTGCGCTATACCAAAATCAGCCACTTTAACCATTCCAGTTGAGGTTATTAAAATATTATGCGGCTTAATATCACGATGAATAATTCCTCTTTCATGAGCATGATGTAATCCATCACAAATCATTACGGTTATATCTACCGCCTTATCAACCGGCAGCGGTTTGTGCAATGAAATATATTCGCTTAAGGTCTGTCCTTCAATATATTCCATTACAATATAATAAACATCTTCCTGCATCCCAACATCGTAAATATTAACAATATTGGGATGAGAAAGACTGGCTGCTGCATAGGCTTCAGTTTTAAACTTTGATACAAAATTACTGTCGAATGAATATTCTTCTTTTAAGATTTTTACTGCAACTATACGATCCAGGCTATGGCATTTGGCTTTATAAACCATAGCCATTCCGCCTTCGCCAATCAATTCCAATAATTCATAACGATTACCTAAAATCATTCCCAGCAAAATAAATTACCCCCTACCTGAACCATAAAAGCACTATTGTTATGTTATCGTGGCCACCGTTTTGCAAAGCCAGTTTTAATAACTGTCCGGCAATTTGTTTAATGTTATTTTTATGGCGACTAAACACTATTTCCATTTCGCGAATAGTTAACATATCTGTCAACCCGTCACTGCATAATAATATCAAATCATCTGTTAACAATTCCTGTTCAAATATATCAATTTCAACATCAGTTTCAATACCCACCGCCCTGGTTAATACATGATTATAAGAATTTATACGAATATCATCACGATGCAATACTCCATCAGCAACCATTTGTTCTGCTACGGTATGATCGTGAGTAAGCTTGCTTATTTCAGCATTACGAATCAGGAATAAACCACTGTCACCAACATTGGCAACTGTCAACAGGTGGTCAGTTATTAAAGCAGCCGTGACAGTTGTACCCATTTCATAGAACTCGGGATTATTCTGACCCATATCATATATTTGTGTATTGGCTTGACGAATTACATCGCGTAAATATTGTACAGGATCAGACTTTATTCTATAATTATTTTGCTTAAAAGCATCAATGGTTAGTCCTGAGGCTACCTCACCGGCACGGTGTCCTCCCATACCGTCACATACTACAAAAAGCCCGGCTTCTTCATCAATCAGAAAACTATCTTCATTCTTTTGACGAACTAACCCTGTATCAGTTATTCCTACAACCTTCATCCCTAACACCCCAACTAAATAGATACGGTTAAACTTATCTTCTCCTAGCGTTCTTTAATACATAGCTGACCACAGGCAGCTTCGATATCATTGCCATGTTCTTCTCTAATAGTAACATTTAATCCGCCGTCAACCAGCCATTGATAAAACTGGCGGACATCGTATCCGGACGGTTTTTTAAAAGGTAGTGTTTCCACTTCATTATATGGTATAAGATTTACATTAGCCAGAAGTGGTTTTACTATTTTTATCAACTGCTGTGCGTCCTGTTTACCAATATTAATCTCGTTTAACATGATGTATTCAAAAGTTACGCGTCTATTGGTTATTTCAATATACTCACTTACCGCCTGCATTAATTTTTTAAGGGGATATTTACGGTTTAAGGGAATCAATTTATCTCGTAATTCATCATTACAGGCATGTAAAGATATGGCCAGTGTTACCTGCAGGTCTTCCCGGGCTAAACGCTCGATTCCTGACGCCTCACCAGCAGTAGATACAGTAATATGACGTTGCCCTAAATTAACCCCCTGGGGATCAATCAGAACCCGAATTGAACTCATCACCTGATCATAATTGAAGAACGGTTCCCCCATTCCCATATATACAACATTGGAAATAATATTTTCATCATTTTGCTTTAAACGTTTCATTAATTCCCGTTTAGAGCCTAAAAACTGACCAATCATCTCATAAGCTTCCAGACTCCGCTGAAATCCCGAAGAACCGGTAGCACAAAACTGGCATCCTACCGGACATCCTACCTGAGTAGAAATACATAACGAATAACGGGTATTCTTTTCAGTAGATTGCGGAATAACTACAGTTTCTATTTTTTTCTTATCATCAAGTTCCATTAAGAATTTACGGGTACCATCACTGGAAACCTTTTGTTTTAATACTCGCGGTATTGAGACCACCGCAATTTCATCAAGTTGTTGACGAAACTTCCTGGATATGTCACTCATTTCATAAAAAGAAGCAGTTTGTTTTTCATATATCCATTTATAAATTTGACGAGCTCTAAAGGCAGGTTGACCAAGCTCAGTAATATAATCCTGCAGTTCATTCAAGCTTAAGCCTAATAATTGCTTTTTTGCATTCAAAATCAGGCAATCCTCCTTAATAAGGCATAAAACATACCGTCCGTATCATATTTTCCCGGTATAATGGTAAGCATACCCTGTTGGGCCTGAGCTGTATCAATTTCATCCAATGGAAAGAAACTGATTTGGGAACTAAAGTCATCCAGTACAAAATCCTCGTTTTGTTCCAGGAATGATTTTATAACATGGGTATTCTCTTCTTCCATAATAGTACAAGTGGAATACAGCAAATGTCCGCCTGCAGTTACTATATCTGCTGCTTTACTCAGCATCGCGGCTTGTATTGTGCTCAACTCTTTAATATCTTCAGGTTTTTTATGCCAGCGGGAATCGGAGCGTCTGTTTAAAACTCCCAATCCTGAACAGGGTGCATCCAATAACACCTTATCTGCCTTTAAATCAGTCTCCCATTCCAATATATCTGTAACCATAGTCTTTACATTTGTTATACCCAGTCGTTGACAGTTATCTTTTAACAGGGATAGTTTGTGACTGTATATATCAACTGCATATATTTGCCCCTGGTTTTTCATCAATTCACCCAGATGGGTAGTTTTCCCTCCTATACCTGAACATAAATCAAATACCTGTTCATTTTTTTGTGCATTTATTATAGGTGCTGCCAGCATTGAGGCTTCATTTTGAACATAAAATTCTCCGCGTTGGAAACTCTTTAATTCGTCCATTGATACCGGTAAGGACTCAATAATTATTCCCCATGGAGTATTATTGGCAGCATAACATATTACCCCTTCCTGCCTGAGTTTATCCAATAATTCCTCCCGGGAGGTTTTCAGGCAATTATATCTGATAACCAGTCCAGGTCGTTTATTATTATATATGAATAAATCTTTGGCTGTTTTTTTCCCGAATTGGGATATGAATAATTCTCCCATCCATTCGGGATGAGAATAATAATTACATAAATCAGCTGTAGAATCCTGCGGAAATGAAATATCGTCCCGATTGCGAATGATATTCCGTAATACTCCGTTGGTTACACTGGTAAGACCTGAACCAGCCTTTTTTCTGGTTAACTCTACAGCCTCGTCAACACAGGCATATTCTGCAATTTTGTCCATAAATAATAATTGATAGGTAGATAAACGCAAAATATTGCGCAACCAGGGATTCTGTTTTTTCAAATCTCCCTTTATAAAAAGAGCAAGCACCCAATCAAGGTGCTTTTTCATACGAACAGTCCCGTTAACCATTTCGGTAATCAGATTTCGATCTTCCGGTGATAGATTAGAACTTCTCAGTTGTTTCTCCAGGGCAATATTGGCAAACGCTCCCTGTTCGCACACCTTAAATAGTATATTTAAGGCTGTTTCCCTGGCCGGGCTGATTACTGATTTTTTCCTGTTCATTTATGCATCTCCATATTATTTAATCATCACCGGAAGCAAAAATCATTAGATAATATAAGAGGTTGGCAATTGCCGCAAGAGCAGCTGCCACATAAGTTAAAGCTGCAGCTCCCAATACCTTTTTTACCATCGGTACTTCATCATTAGTTATTACTCCGGCATCGCTTAATTGAGCTACTGCCCGGCGGGAAGCATTTAATTCAACCGGTAATGTAACCAGATGAAATAGTACCACTGCGGAAAATAATATAATACCCAACAAGATTAGATTGGTATTATAGAAAATAAGGCCAACCAATAGTATTGGCATCGAAGCAGATGAGGCAATATTAGTTACCGGTACTATTTTGTGACGAAGTTCTAACGGTCCATATTGTTGCTGATGCTGTATGGCATGCCCTACTTCATGAGCAGCAACCCCAATTGCAGAAATCGAATTGCTTCCATAAACAGTTTCTGATAAACGCACTACCCTGGTATTGGGATCATAGTGATCGGTAAGGCTTCCTCTTACCGGTTCAATAGCTACATTTCCTGACATTCCATTATTGCGTAATAGGGCAGCAGCTACTTCCGCACCCTTGTAACCCCTTGCTGATCTAACCTTTGAATAACGGTTAAAAGTAGATTTGACTTTAAACTGTGCATATAACGAAAGAAGAAACGCCGGAAGCACCAATATTAAATATGCCATTATTTTTTAACCTCCTTTGCTCATAACCTGCAGAGCATTGTTTACTTTTTCTATTTCAACATCAGTATTATAACAGGGACCGTTTGGCCTACAGTTTAATACTCCCATAACCGGTATTAAATTAGTCTCATGAATACCCATGGATAAGTCTCTTTCACAGGCAATTGCTATTACTGCTGCAGGGCGTGTATCTTTTATATACTTTCGAGCCAGGGTTCCCCCAGTTGCCACCCTTAAAACCGCATTATTTTCATGAGCCATTTTTTTCAAATCGCCAATTTTGCACTTACCACACTCTTTGCAATTCTCAACATCAACTGTAATCTTATGCTTACACTCAGAATTTTGCAGACAATGCGGTGCCAAAATCATTACTTTACCTCTTGAAGCTATTTCTGACTTCGAACTTACCAAATAATTATTTACCGATATAAAAGAACGAAGGATTTTTTCCTTTTGAATACCCAGCGCTCTTCCTAATAATAGTGTTATAGGAAAAAGCCACTCATTAACCAGCCTGCTTATAGTCTCTAATGATGGAATAGTCCGGGAACGAACAATCATAATAACCATGGCAATTATTCCAATTCCCATAAATGTAATCATTATTATTGCCAATATAGCCAGGATAATTAATAGTATCTGATTAAGTACCAAATCACGGTTAGACACCACAAACCAAATAAGTGAAAACAATACAAACATTACTAAAAGGCTGGCACTTAACAGCCCCACATAAATCCTCTTCCTGGTTTCCAAAATTATTCCCCCTGGCAGCCCATTAACACACCCGGTTTTATATTTCCACCATTCATAAAATCACAGGCAGACATTCTCTTTCTGCCAGCTTTCTGGAGTTCCAGTATCTCAATTATACCTGAACCGGTTTCAACCATAAAACCTGTTTTAGTAGCTGAAACGACCAAGCCCGGCGTTCCTGCTCCGTCTGCTGATATCACCCGGCTTTTAAATATTTTAAGCTTTTCATGTTGATAGACTGTATAACAACCAGGTTGGGGACTCAAAGCACGAATACGATTATGTAGGGACCAGGCGTTCTGTTCCCAATTCAGCAACTCATCTTCTACTTTTATCATTGACGCATAAGATGCCTGGGCATCATCCTGACTGACCCGATTGATATTGCCAGCTTTTATTGCCGGTAATGCTTTAATTAATAAATCAGCCCCTTGTTTTGCCAGTATCGACTCCAATTCACCATGAGTTATATCAGTTCCTATATCTACGGCTGTTTGCAATATTATATCACCAGTGTCAAGACCTTTATCCATATACATGATGGTAGTTCCGGTTCTGGTTTTGCCATCCATTATCGCTCTTTGAATGGGGGCTGCTCCTCTGTATTCCGGTAATAATGAAGCATGTACATTTATACAACCATACATAGGTAAATTAATAATTTCTGCCGGTATAATCTGTCCATAAGAAACTACCACCACAATTTCAGGCTGAAGTACCTGAAACCATTTAATAGCTTCCTGACTTTTAATTTTATTAAACTGCATAATTGGCAAATTACAAGTTTGAGCATAGGCTTTAATTGGAGTGGGATGTAATTTATGCCCTCTGCCGCGGGGTCGATCCGGTTGAGTTACCACCCCTAAAAGTTCATGTCCATTGCTTATTATTGCTTCCAGGGAAGGAACTGCAAATTCGGAAGTACCCATAAATATAATTTTCAAAATTGGAACCTCCTGAATTAAGGCTTTTCATGACGGATAGAAGTAGCCCGATCAGTAATAAGTATACCATCAAGATGATCAATTTCATGTTGCAAAGCCCGGGCCAGTAAATCATCAGCTTCTATCTCAATTTCCTCACCATTCCGGTTTAATGCTTTTACAATTACCTTGGCCGGACGGTTAATCATTGCTACAATACCTGGCAGGCTTAAACAACCTTCCCGTCCAGAGCATTCCCCACTTGAACTGATAATCCGGGGATTAATTAATTCCAACAAATTATCTCCGATATCAACTAAGATTATGCGCCTGGAGATGCCAATTTGAGGTGCAGCTAAACCTACACCATCAAAAGCATATAAAGTGTCTTTCATATTATCGAGCACTCTCAATACGCCGGCATTCACATTTGTTACCGGTACTGCTTTGGCTCTAAGCACTTCATGGGTATCATCCAATATTTTATAAACAGCCATGGTTTTCCCCCTTACATCATACTGACCGGATTAATATCGATTTCTATTCTCACATTATCAGGTCGACTTCTATCAGCAATATATGCTCCGACACTTCGTAATAATAATTCATTATCACTTTTTAACAACAGCTGATATCGAAAACGACTGCCAATTTTGTATATTGGGCAAAGAGCCGGACCCAATAATTGTAATTCGCCTTCATAATAATCAAGTGTTTCTTCTACATGCTCTCTAATCGCCTCTGCGCCTGTACTGGCTAATCGCTCTTCCTGATGACTTACTACGATCCGCAATAAGGTAGTAAACGGCGGATAAGCTAATTCCCGGCGCCATTTTATCTCATAAGCATAAAAACTTCTGTAATCCTGACTGGAGGCTAATTTAATAATGGCATTATCAGGTTGATAAGTTTGTATTATTACTTCACCGGGTATTAATCCCCGACCAGCCCGTCCCGCTGCTTGTACCATCAACTGATAGGCCCTTTCTCCCGCTCTGAAATCAGGTAACGAAAGCATGGCATCGGCATCAACTATTCCTACCAGGGATACCCCGGGAAAGTCAAAACCTTTAGCAACCATCTGCGTACCAATAAGAATATCAATTTCTCCGCTTTTCATCTGGTCAAGAATCTTTTTCTGGCTGCCACGCTTGCGACTGCTATCCCAATCCAAACGCTTGATTCTGGCCTGTGGAAACAACTCTTTCATTTCAGTTTCTATCCGCTGAGTGCCGTACCCTATACTATCCAAATAACTACTTCCACAGGAACACGGTTTTAGTTCAGCAATTCTGTAATTACAGTAATGACAGACATAATTATTCAAATCTTTATGATAATTCAGACTCACCGAACAATCCGGGCACGTCGCTATCTTACCACATTGGCGACATATCGTCATCGGCAAATATCCGCGTCTATTCAGAAATAATATGCATTGTTCCCCGTTATCTACTGTATATTTTATTCTTTGTAATAATTGAGGAGTAAATATTCCTTTTCTTAAATATTCTGCTCGCTTGCGATCTTCAATTACGATTTTGGGCAGGGGTATGCCTTCAACCCGACGGTTCAGTTCCAATAAGGCTGCTTTACCAGACATGGCTCTCCAATAGGTTTCAATTGAAGGAGTAGCACTGCCGGTTACGAGAACAGCTGAATGTATCAAACTCCTTTTACGGGCTACTTCCCGGGCATCATATCTGGGAGTTTCAGATTGTTTATATGTGTGTTCCTGTTCTTCATCAATTATAATCAAAGCAACCCTGCTCAAAGGTGCAAATATTGCTGATCTGGTACCCAGTACCAAATCAACTTCACCACTGCGAATTCTCTGCCAGGCATCATATCTTTCCAGCGCAGGCATATCACTGTGAATTACCTGAATTCTGGGGATACGCCCGGCAAATACATTTATTAAATGTCTGGTCAGTGCAATCTCAGGAACCAGTACAATGACCTGTTTATTATTCTTTATAGTATGTTCAGCAGCACTAATATAAACTTCGGTTTTACCGCTTCCGGTCACTCCGTACAGCAGGTATTCAACTCTTTGGTTGTCATTTACCGATTTATTAATAGTATTAATAACCTGTCGTTGTTCGTCATTCAGCTCATATTTGGCAGCTGTTATTTGCGCAGGTGGTCTGAATATTTCGATATAACCTTTTTTTAATAAAGCAGCAATGCTGGAGCGGGGATAATTTTTCTCCAATTCTTCCCGGGAAATCCAATCCATATTTTTAAGCAGATTTAATATTTCCGCCTGTCGAGGCGCTTTTTTCTCCAGTTCTTCAGGATAAACCAACCCGGATGAACTGTTCAGCTTATAAGCATAACCAACTTTACTATCCCGGTAACCTTTATATTCTTTACCAATATATATCATACCACTCGATTGCATAGCATCAAGTTCTGCACGATCGACCAGATTCAAAGCTTCTTTCAGCGATAACTCTTTCCCGTTAGCAAGATGCTCTAATAAAACCGCTAAGGATTTATCAGTTCCGTTATTATAATTTATTAACATTTCCCGATTTACTATCGGAATAATAAATGGTTCCCTTGGCTTGTTCAACATGGATGGAAGCATACTTTCCAACGCCTGACTGAGAGAGCAAATATATTGTTCACTCATCCATATAGCCAGTTCGAAGAGATTATTATCGATTACTGTATCCTGATCAAGCACTTTATGAATCGGTTTAAGATCATTCAGATGTGTATGCGTATGAATTTTTAATATATAGCCTTCCCGCCAGCTATTTCCTAATTGAATCAGGACTCTTTTACCTGCAGCCGCCTGCTCAAGTAAATGTTCGGGAAGCAAATATGTGAATGTACGCTTCAATGCTCTGGAGGGTTCATCTATTAAAATATCCGCATAATACATGTTATCACCTGAACTAACCTCAACATCAGAGAGGGTTTAATTCCATAAGTATATTCTTAATGACAAAAAGGCGGGATAACCCGCCTTTTTAGTTTATTTTTTATAAGCCGGCCTGCTTTCTTATTGCCTCAGCTTTATCAGTAATTTCCCAGGTAAATTCAATTTCATTGCGTCCAAAATGGCCATAGGCAGCAGTCTTTTTAAATATAGGCCGTCGTAATTGCAAATCACGAATGATAGCTGCCGGTCTCAGGTCAAAATGCTGCTTTATTAATTCAACTATGGCATCGTCATCAATCTTGCCGGTTCCAAAAGTCTCAACTCGTATAGATACTGGATGAGCAACACCAATAGCATAGGCCAATTGAATTTCCAAACGATCAGCCACTCCGGCAGCTACTAAATTTTTTGCTACATAACGAGCCGCATAAGCAGCAGAGCGATCAACTTTAGTTGGATCCTTGCCGGAAAAGGCCCCCCCACCGTGACGGGCCATTCCGCCATAGGTATCTACAATTATCTTTCTGCCAGTCAGTCCACAGTCTCCCTGAGGACCCCCAATAACAAATCTACCGGTAGGATTAATAAAGTAGCGGGTTTGACTGTCAAGCATTTCGGCAGGAATTATTGGTTTTACTACATGCTCAATAATATCTTTTTCAATATCTTTCAGTTCAATTTCCGGATGGTGTTGAGCAGATACTACTACGGTATCAATTCTCACTGGTTTATTACCTTCATATTCGACTGTAACCTGAGTCTTGCCATCAGGTCTTAAATAAGGAATAATACCCTCTTTGCGAACATATGTAAGCCTTTCAGACATTTTATTGGCTAATAAACTGGGCAATGGCATAAACTCTGCTGTTTCATTACTGGCATAACCAAACATCATTCCCTGATCTCCAGCGCCAATAGCCTGAATTTCTGCTTCGGTCATGTCACCCTTTTTGGCCTCATAAGCTTTATCAACCCCCATGGCAATATCAGGGGACTGTTCATCCAATGATGTAATCACTGCACAGGTTTCACAGTCAAATCCATATTTAGCCCGGGTATATCCGATATCTTCAATAGTTTTTCTGACCAATTTGGGAATATCTACATAACAATCGGTAGTTATTTCACCAGCAACCAATACCAGTCCGGTCGTTACCATAGTTTCAGCTGCTACACGCGCATTGGGATCCTGAGCAATTATTGCGTCCAGTATTGCGTCTGAAATCTGATCAGCTACTTTATCAGGATGCCCTTCGGTAACTGATTCTGAAGTGAATAAATTCCTTGCCATATCTTCATCTCCTCATTTTTGGTTAAAATATTCGACTAATTTATCAAGAATAGCTCCTGCTACCTCCTGCTTGGTCATTTTGGGAAGAGCCACCATTTGTCCGTCACGAGTAATAATGGTAACTATATTGGTATCTGAAGCAAAACCGGCCCCTTCCATAGTAACATCATTGGCTACAATAAAATCGAGATTCTTGCTGGATAATTTTTTCCGGGCATTCTCTATTATGTTTTCTGTCTCAGCAGCAAATCCTATCATTATCTGATCGGGTTTTTTCATTTTTCCCAACTCTTTTAAAATATCAGGAGTTCCGATTAGTTCCAATACAAGTTTTGTATTGCGTTTTTCAGTTTTTTTAAGTTTTTGTCCGGCTATATTGGCTACCCCAAAATCTCCTACCGCAGCAGCACCAATAATAACATCACATTGTGGCTGATATTTTGTCATTACATCACACATTTCCTCAGCACCCCATACTGATACAAATTCAACTCCGGGGGGAGGATTCAATGTGGATTTTCCACTTATAAGAATTACATCGGCACCGCGTTTAACTGCAGCCTCAGCCAGACAGTAACCCATTTTACCCGTACCACGATTAGCAATAAATCTTACCGGATCAATATCTTCACAGGTGGTTCCGGCATTAACCATTATTCTCTTACCGTGCAAATCCTGACAGGGATTAAGAATAGTGTTAATTTGTTTATAAATATCTTCTATGTCCGGTAATCTTCCCGGTCCTTCTACCCCGCAGGCCAACATTCCGGTGCCGGGTTCCATTACTTTATATCCATATTCAGCCAGTTTTTTAAGGTTGTCCTGCACTATTTTATTTAAATACATGTTGGTATTCATTGCCGGCACAATCAAAACCGGTGCAGTATTGGCCAATGCAACCGTAGAAAGCAGATCATCGGCAATACCATGTGCCATTTTAGCAACCATATTAGCTGTAGCTGGAGCAATCACCAGCAGATCTAGCTGCTCTGCAATTCCTATATGTTGAACTTTATATTCCCGTGATTCCTGCCATAAATCAGTTAATACTTCCCTGCCGCTAATAGTTTTAAAGGTCAATGGCGTTATAAACCTGGTAGCACCCTCGGTCATTATTACTATAACTTCATAATCGTCTTTTTTCAGTTTGCTAACCAGATCAACAATTTTATAAGCAGCTATCCCGCCAGTTATACCAATGCCAATTGTCTTAGCCATTTGCTGCCTCCTTATTCAGTGTCCCAAGGCTTAATCAACAACAATTTTCCCGTCCAGTATTTCTTCCAGTGCATCTGTAACCATGGAAGATAAGCGATAATCCTCATCTTCTTTTTTCAATTCGGAAAGGGCCCGGGCACGTTTAGCAACCGCAACAACCACCGCATATTTACTATTTCCAATTTCAATAATATCTTTTGTGGAAGGTGTATTCATACTTATCACTCCAAATTAAGATTCCTGGTTTTGCAACGTTCGGCTATTATTATAGCTTCAACTTTTTTAACAGCTTCATCCAAATCATCATTAATAACTACATAATCATAATCTGACATATAAGCCATTTCCTTACGACATGAGGCCATGCGTTCTTCTATGCTTTCAACTGAATCTTTGCCCCGTTTGCATAATCTTAGTAATAAATCTTCAACTGTGGGTGGCGATATAAAAATAAAGACTCCCTCAGGCATCTTCTCTTTTACCTGAAGGGCACCCTGAATATCAATCTCCAAAAACACATCCTGACCTTTAAGCAGATTGGACACCACAAAATCCCGGGGGGTCCCATACATATTGGAATAGACTGTAGCCGATTCCAAAAAATCTCCCCTTGACTGCTTGAGTACGAAAGATGATTTGTCCATAAAAAAATAATCTACCCCATCAAGTTCATCAATACGCGGTGTCCTGGTGGTAGCTGATATTGATACCTGTATATCATTTCGGTCAGCCAATAACTTTTCTCTTATAGTTCCCTTGCCTACACCGGAAGGTCCGGATAACACGAAAAGTATACCCCTTCTGGACATGCCACAACTCCTCACCAGTGGTTTACGCTTCGTCTGCGTCTTTTGAGGTCAGGCGATTAGCCACAGTTTCCGGTTGTACTGCTGATAATATTACATGAGCACTATCTGCTATAATTACTGCCCTGGTTCTTCTGCCATAAGTAGCGTCAATAAGAACTCCTTTCTCTCTGGCTTCCTGAATAATTCTTTTAATAGGGGCTGATTCAGGACTTACAATTGCTACAATTCGGTTAGCGGCCACGATATTCCCAAATCCAATGTTTACTAGCTTAATGTCCATAATTCACCGGTATAATCCCGGTCCACCTCCTGTTTCTATTCAATATTCTGTAACTGTTCACGCATTTTTTCCAGTTCTGCTTTGGCATTAACCACAATTTTACTCATTTCAACATCATTAGCCTTGGAAGCAATTGTATTAATTTCTCTAAACATTTCCTGGACCAGAAAATCACATTTGCGACCATTGGAATCCGGCTCGTCCATTAAAACTACTAAATGATTTACATGGCTTTTTAATCTGATAATTTCCTCTGTTACACTGGTACGATCAGCAAATATGGCTGCTTCCTGCAGAATGCGTTGCTCATCATTAAATTCCTGCGTAATCAACTCTGAGATTCTATGGCGAAGCTTTTCAGTATGCTCCTTTACTACTATTGGCGATCGTGCTTCCAACTCTTCAACCATACCAGCTATTAGATTATTTCGCATCAGAATATCTTTAGCCAAATTCCGGCCTTCGCGTTCACGCATAACAATTAAATCCTGCATGGCATCATCTATACAGAGACTTAATACTGACCATAGCTTTTCAAGGTCTTCTTCCCGGTCTTCCAGATTAAATACTTCTGGTAATCTAAATAGGTCAATTACTTTTATTTGCTCAGAAATGTTAAGTATTTCAGCTATTTCCTTTAGATTACTATAATAAGTTAAGGCTAATTCTTTGTCAACCTTGATATTTCTGCTGGCAGTTTCGATTTTTTCAATATTTATAGATATTTCAATTCGACCACGCGTAACATATTTTTTAATCAATTCAACAATCGAGTCCTCGAGGCTGGCATAGCGTCTGGATAAGCGAATATTGCTATCCAAATAACGGTGGTTAACACTCCTTATTTCACAGGACACGGTATATCCATGGTCTGCTAATTGTTTTCTTCCAAACCCAGTCATACTTTTTACCAATATATATTCCCCCTGTATAGCTGTTGCTGTTAATGTTGGTATAATTATACTATCTGGCACTAATTTTAACATAATTGAAGCCGGAAACAAAAATTCTTCTGCCTAAATATTTAATATAGGCAATTATTAATCTGACCGATGACAGGGATATAATAATAGCCCATTGCCATGAATTCAAAGCAACTGTTTGGAATATTTGTTGAGCAAAAGGCGTATATAACACAATAATCTGCATGATAAACGAACAAAATACAGCTACCAGCAAATATCTGTTGCCACTAATCCCCAATTCAAATGGTGACTGGGTTTCAGACCGACATTCAAAAACATAACATAACTGTGATAATACCAGAGTAGTCAAGGCCATTGTGCGTGGCAAACTCAAATCATTGATAGCATTCATTTTGCAATAAAGCATACCTATGATAAAACTGGTGAGTGTTATTATGGCTATAAATATTCCCCGGTTAAAAACTTTCCATCCCAATCCCCGGGCGAATATACTTTCATTTACCGGACGTGGGGGTCGTTTCATAATTTCTTTCTCTGGTGGTTCCATTCCCAGTGCCATGGCTGGTAAACCATCAGTAATCAGATTAACCCAGAGTATTTGTATCGGTAACAAGGGTAGCGGCAAACTTAAAAGCGATGCCAGGAACATCACCAATATTTCACCAATATTACATCCTAATAAATATCTCAGGAATTTACGAATATTATCATATATGGCCCTGCCTTCATAAACCGCAGTAATAATAGTAGAAAAATTATCATCCGTTAAAACCATACATGAGGCTTCACGGGTAACTTCAGTACCGGTCTTACCCATAGCAACTCCAATATCGGCAGCTTTAACTGCCGGAGCATCATTAACGCCATCTCCAGTCATGGCTACTACCTGGCGTCGCTTTTGTAATACAGTTACTATTCTAAACTTTTGCTGGGGAGTAACACGGGCAAATACGCGATTTTTTAATGCCCGTTCATATAGCTCCCTGTCGGACATTTTATCAATCCGGGCTCCATTTATAACTTCATTTTGGTTGGTAATACCTGTCATCTTACCTATTGCCAGCGCAGTATCGGGGTGATCTCCAGTTATCATAATTGGTATTATACCGGCTTGCTGACAAACATTAACTGAATCTGCTACTCCCGGCCGGGGAGGATCAATCATGCCTACTATCCCTAACAAAATTAAATTGTTTTCTAAATTTTCCTCTTCAGCATAGTCGGCCTTTTCAGTATTTTTCAATTCCCGGTATGCGAAGCCTAAAACTCTTAACGCTCCTCCAGCCCAATTACTTTGCAGCTCCATAAATTGCTGTATATCATGTTGGGTTAATTTTTCTATCTTTCCTTGTTTATAAATCGATGAACATAATGGTATTAAACTATCCAAAGCTCCTTTGCAATATAGCAGTACCTGGTTATTATCTTTAACGATTACACTCATTCGTTTTCGATCTGAATCAAAAGGGATTTCCAATAATCGTTTAACCGGACTTTTTACCCCTTCAACATAGGCTAATTTTTTTAATGCAATTTCAGTTGGATCTCCGCTAAAATTTTCTTTCTGATTGGATTCATATATAGCGTTATTACAATGAAACGCTACTTGTAATAAGATGTCCAAAACAGGTTTCTTTTTGTTTAACGATCCATTGGTAAGGTTAATGTATTCGGGAATATTTTTATCAATTTGAATTTCATATGCATCATCAATACTGGCTATTCGCGTAACTGTCATCTGGTTTTGGGTTAGAGTTCCAGTTTTATCAGAACATATAACTGTTGTGCAACCAAGAGTTTCAACTGCTGGCAATTTACGAATAATAGCATTTTGTTTAGCCATTCTTTGAACCCCTACGGCTAAAACTATAGTAACAATAGCTGGTAACCCTTCCGGAATAGCTGCAACCGCCAGACTTATACCGGTTAATAACATTGTCATTACTGGTTCTCCCCGCAATATACCCAATATAGCAACGGTTGCGCATACTATTATACAAATAGCAATTAAATTTTTACCCAATTGATTTAATTTTTTTTGTAATGGAGTCATGTTCTTAACGGTTTGTTGGATCATGCGGGCAATTTCACCAACTATGGTATTCATGCCGGTAGCAACTATGACTGCAGTCCCGCGTCCGCGAATAATTGATGTACCCATGAAAACCATATTAGTTCTTTCCGCCAGCGAAGTATCTTCAGCCATTATAATCTCTGCATTTTTTTCAACTGCTATAGACTCTCCGGTTAATGCAGACTCATCTACCCCCATGCTATTGGCGGTTAACAAACGGGCATCTGCCGGTATTTTATCTCCGGTTTCCAATATAACGATATCTCCAGGCACCAATGATGATGCTTCCACCTTACTGCGTTTATTGCCTCGCAATACAATTGCTGCAGGAGAAGTTAATTGTTTAATTTCCTCCAGAGATCTTTCCGCCCGATACTCCTGAATAAATCCTAATATAGCATTCAGGATGATAATAGCTAAAATAGTAAGCGTATCGACCATTGCGCCAATAGCACCGGAAATAACTGCTGCTCCCAGGAGAACTAAAACCATAGTATCCGTAAATTGATTTAAAAACATCCTTAAGGGGCTTATTCCATTACCGCTGTCCAACTCATTGGAATAAAGCTGCTGCCTTCTGTTAACCTCATTTTCTGATAAACCTTCATAAGATGTTTTCAGAGATATCAAAACCTCTTCTTTGTTCATCTGGTGCCATATATTTGCTGACATTGCGGTTGTCCTCCCATATATCCTTATTGAGCAATTTTTATTCAAATTTGCTCTCCAAAAGAACCGGATTGGGCAACCACAAGCAGTTAAGTATTTCCATATTATTAAAGTTTAAAAAGGGCTGTTTCATTCAGCAATAATCGCTTATGAAACAGCCCTGATATTAATTAGGTTTTACCAATGGATTAATCTTCGGATGGTATTCTCATACCAAAGAAGGAACGCCATACAAAGAATAATGCAATTACTAAGAAAACAATCCCGACAATAGGAGCGGCATCTCTAAAGGTTTCCGAAATAGCTATTTCCATAGCCAGCAAACCAAATAGAGTAGTGAATTTAATAATTGGATTCAAAGCAACTGAAGAAGTATCTTTAAAGGGGTCACCTACAGTGTCACCAACTACAGTAGCGTCATGTAAAGGCGTACCTTTTTCCTGTAAATCAACTTCGACTACTTTTTTAGCATTATCCCATGAGCCACCGGCATTTGCCATAAATACTGCCTGGAACAACCCAAAAATAGCAATTGAAATCAGGTAGCTTACAAATAGAGCTACTGAAGCTTCACTGGATTTCGGTGCAGCCAGGAACGCAAATGCTAATGCAAAGGAGAATATAGCAATAAAGATATTGAACATCCCTGCCTGGGCATACTGAGTACAAATTCTTACTACTTCGATTGAATTCTCAGTATTGGCTTTCTGACTGGCATTAGGATCAAGATTGATATGCTTCTTGATATATTGAACGGCTCTATAGGCACCGGTGGTAACTGCCTGAGTAGAAGCTCCCGTAAACCAGAATATAACGGCTCCACCAGCCAGGAATCCTAAAATAGTATACGGATTGAGGATAGTGAGAATACTTGCCGGATCAACACCCAATACTTGTTGAATAACCAAAATCAGAGAGAATATCATAGTAGTAGCTCCAACCACAGCTGTACCAATTAAAACCGGTTTGGCAGTTGCTTTAAAAGTATTACCGGCACCATCATTGGCTTCCAGATAGTACTTACCTTTGTCAAAATCAGGTTGGAAACCAAATTCTTTTTTAATATTCTTTTCGATATTAGGCAGGGTTTCAATTAAGGAAAGCTCATAGATGGATTGAGCATTGTCAGTAACCGGACCATAACTGTCAACAGCAATAGTAACCGGCCCCATACCCAGCATGCCAAAGGCGACCAGGCCAAATGCAAAGATGGAAGGATAAATCATAATTCCTTCCAGACCAAAACCACTAATGTAATAAGCACCGAACATTAAACCCATAAATACCATGCCAATCCAGAAAGCACTGAAATTACCTGCTACCAGTCCGGATAGAATATTTAATGAAGGTCCACCTTCTCTGGAAGCTTTTACAACTTCGGCAACATGACTGGAATTAGGACTGGTAAATATCTTGGTGAATTCGGGAATCAAAGCGGCACCAAGAGTACCTATACTGATTATGGATGCCAGCGGCAGCCAGATACCTTGCAATTCAGGACTTACAGTAGAAGCAGGTCCGATAAGGTAGTAACTGGATATAAAGGTAACTGCAATGGAAATTATGGAAGTAATCCAAACCAGACTGGTCAATGGTTGTTCGAAATCAAAGTCATCACTGTTGCCAAATCTGGCTTGAGAAATAGCTTTGTTAATGTAGAAGGAACCAATCGAGGTTAAAACCATCATTACACGCATAACAAATATCCAGGTTAACAGTGCAGTTTGCATAGCAGGAGCTACTGCCAGGATAATAAATGTTACCAAAGCAACTCCAGTAACACCATAAGTTTCAAAGCCATCAGCAGTAGGGCCTACGCTATCTCCAGCGTTATCACCTGTACAGTCAGCAATAACCCCAGGATTTCTCGGATCATCTTCTTTAATTCCAAATTCGATTTTCATTAAATCAGAACCGATATCAGCAATCTTGGTAAATATTCCACCGGCTATACGCAGAGCACTGGCACCCAAAGATTCGCCAATAGCAAAACCGATGAAACTGGCACCGGCCAATTCACGGGGAACAAATAATAAGATTATCAGCATCATTATCAATTCTACGCAAACCAGTAAAACACCTATACTCATACCGGCATCTAAAGCTATGTTCAAAACCTTTAAAGGCTTTCTTTCCAGTGAAGCAAATGCAGTACGGCTATTTGCCAATGTATTCATACGAATTCCGTACCAGGCAACACTGTAAGAACCCAGAATACCTATTACAGTCCAGGCTAAGATTAACAATACACTGCTAACCGGCATTTCCTGAAGGAATCCAAAATAAAAAGCAATACAGATTGCAATAAAGGCAAATAATATTATGAGAAGTCTGCCTTGTTGCAAAAGATAAGTTTTACAAGTTTCATAAATGGTGGCCGCAACATCCAGCATAGACTGATGGGCCTGAAACTTTTCTACTCTCTTATATTGATATAAACCAAAAAACATACCCAATATGCAAACCACTATACCAATAATTAAAAGATTACTTTGGCTTGAATTTAATACTGGCAAAACCAGGTTGGCTTCACCGGCCAGTGCAACCGCAGGATACGCTAAAAGCATCATCAGGCTGGCAAACATGCCCATTAATGCTTTGGTTGCTTTGTTTGATAATATAAAATCCATTTAGCAGTAATACCCCTTTCTCTTTCTAAAATTACGATAATACATAACCATAGAATATCTCCCTGGTTAATTAATTATGCGTTACCCCCTTTCATTTTCCACACAAAGAAATAACTCGCAAGCCAATATGGACACCTTGGTGTCAATAAAACATCCGGTGCTATAAAAAACAATGCCATATGTGCCAGAGTCATACCTTGATGTTAACTTTTATACAGGTTTAAGGAAAGGTTGTTAATAGCTCAAGTTTCCTAATCAGGAATATTTGAAATCAAAATATCTTCCTGACCTTATCCGTTCGTAAATATTTGCGTTTTTTCAAGTTGAGCCTTGACTTGCCAGTTAATTAATGTAGAATTATAGTCGACACGGAATCGAATTCTCACATCTTTACTGTAAACACTGGTAATAATATCTTTTTCATTACCGCTTAACTATTATTTATTTAATAAAATCCAGACCAGAATGGGTTTGTTTATATGTATTCTTTTAATAATTGGCAATGATGATCTGAAAATATCCTGTGGTCTGCTGTAACCATAATCTTCATATTCTCATACTCATAACAAGGTTGCATTAAATTATCATAAAATCCCCATGATTTTAAAACAAACTTACTTACATGCTCTCCCATTAAAAGAACATACCTCGGATTTAAAATCTGAATTTCTTCAATCAGATAAGGCATACAGGCAATTATTTCATCATAATTGGCTGGTACAGGTAAGCCCGAACAGGTTTGTCCGGTCAAAAGACAATTATTTTCATTATTAATTAATTTGGGAAATGAATAATGGCTAACATTGTTGCGACTTGTACACGCTTTGGGTTGGCACCTTACCAGATAGGTATGATAAATTTTATCAAAATTCAAACCGTCTCTTATTATATTTCTTAGCTTTATTATTTCTTCTGTATCCAGACTTTCGCTTTCAAAAACCATTAATAATTCAGGTTCAAGCTCCCCTTTGCCTAATGACGGTTTTCTAACACAGGGAGTTACATTTATACACCTGTTGCAGCTACAAATACGGTCTTCCATATTAATAATCCTGCGAATATTATTCTCACGATTGCTTAGCACCATAATAATTCCCCTTGTTGTTATGGTATTTCCCAAATATTTTGCTGATGGATAACAAGTTAATGTTGATATACTAATTTATTAACTACGACCATTAAAAAAAGCCGCACGAACAGCGGCTTTGTGAAAATCTTACAATTTATGCAAGTACTCCCGCGTTCGAGAATTTATACCCCAGGTTGCATCGGTTAGTTTAGAGGAAATATATAACCTCATATTTTCTTCAATATCCGGATCACTGTGATCCAACAAAAGAAAAAACACTCTTAGAACATCCAATATGTTCAAAAATAGTCGTTCAATGGGGACTTTTTTTAACAGAGCATCTTTTCTGCCATAATAATATATCATTCTGCGAATAACCCAGGCTATTTCGGTGTTATTCCACAATCGTTTGTTAATAATCTCATCCAATAAAGCCTCTGGCCCTATTAAATTCTCTCTGTTCTCTAACTCCTTCCAGTCTGTTGATCCCATTATAGTTAAGGGTATGCCAAAATATTGCTGAAACTGCTGCTCCAAATTATGTTCTTCCATATAATGGCCTCCTGCTTTAGCGTAATATTCTTTTGGCTCCGGCATAAGTACGCAGATAATAACCTTCTGCAATAGACGAATATATCACTCCGCCGCTTCTGGGTGAACTGGAATGAATAAACTGATTGTTACCTTTATAAATTCCAACATGATCAATACCGCCGCTGCCACAGCGGAAAAATAGTAAATCCCCTGGTTGTAAATTTTCTTTGCTTATTTCTACCCCTATTCCGTATTGACCAGAAGCAGTTCTGGGTAAATCTATACCAATTTGACTATAAATGTAACGGGCAAAACCTGAACAATCAAATCCACCTGGTGCTTGTCCCCCATATCGGTATGGAGTACCTAAATGACGCGCAGCCATTTCCAATAAACGAGCAGCCTGAATATTATCTCCTGAGCGGGAAACCGTATTTCCGGTTGATGGGGAAATAATTAATTCAAAACCCGGGTTCAAACATTCACTGGTTAAATTATTATAATATTTCAATGTTTCAACTGAGGTATTGTATCTGGCAGCAATGTCATTCAGTGAATCGCCCTTGCATACAACATAAGTAATAACTGCACTATCCTGTGAAGTTTGTGCATTGGAATCCAATATAAGTTCTGCAGATGTATTAATTGGTAAAGCCAGTACTTGTCCCGGCACGAGGCTATCTGACGTTATATTATTAAGTTCTTTAATAAGTTCAACAGTAGTTCCATTAACATTAGCTATTTCCCATAAGGTATCCCCTGATTTAACTATATATTCATTTTGACTGGCTAATAGCGTAGTAGTGCAGGTTAGCATAAATATCGCCATAATAAAAGCTATAGTAAATTTCTTCATTGTTCTCCTCACTTTCCCATGATTACACATACAAAAGTAATCTTTCTGCAAAGTGAGAAGAAATTCCTGCTAATTTTTCTCTTTTTTCTTTATTAAGTTTTTATAACGAAGCATATTTTACTATTTTCATACATCTATTTTTCATTACAGTGCTGTAACTACCTGACTCCGAATTAATCAAAATAAAATATCTGCAAATATTTATGCCAATAAATCCATTTAACTGTCAGGTTAGTCAGGAAATATCAGGTTAGTCAGGTTCTAAAAATCTTTTTCTTTCTCTAAAGATAAAACCGACTCACTATGAAATTAAATTTTTATTATGGCAAACTATTATATTTCATTAAATTGTCTATTTCAGATTTATTTATTCCTCTGCAACCCAGTTTTTCTTTATTATCAGAACCATGGAAATCAGAACCGCCGGTAATAAGGAGTTTATACCTCCTGCTTAGATTAATAAACTCATTTTCCTGGATAATACTGTGTTCAGGATAATATACTTCCAGGGCATCTATCCCCATTTTTATTACTTCTACTATAATATTTTGATTTTTGATAAGACCGGGGTGTGCCAATGAGGATATACCTCCGGCATTTTTTATCAGTTCAATAGCCTCCCCGGGTAAAAATTTATAACGCGGAACATAAGCAGGTTTATCCCGGCCAATATATTTTTCAAATGCTTCTTTAATGGAAAATACATAACCTTTTTCCTGCAAAGCCTGAGCAATATGAGGCCTGGCAATCAAATCACCCCGGGCAAGTTTTTTTACCTGCTCAAAGCTGATTATCATACCCATAGCATGAAGACGATGAATCATCTTAACAGCTCGTTCCGTTCTTGCCTGCTTAATTTCTTCCAATCGATTCAACAAAGCAGTATCATCGCCATTAATAAAATAGCCCAATATATGTACTTCATTTTCCAGATAATCAGTATTCAATTCTATGCCAGGAATCACTATAAGAATTTCGCCATATTTGTCTGCCTGTTTCCGGGCTTCCTGCAACCCGGTTACAGTATCATGATCAGTAATAGCCAGTCCACCCAAACCCAATGCGCAGGCCTGATCAATCACTTCTGCAGGTGAATATATTCCATCCGATGCCGTAGTATGAACATGCAAATCAAATATCATTTTTATTTTCCGCCTTTTGTTAGTTTATTACCTGATTTATAACCCTTAGAGCATTTTGAGATAGAATCATTTCAATTTCAGTTGATGTAAAATTTTTTGCTGTTAATATGTCTTCCCATTGATCATATGATTCTATGCCGGGTAATACTATGTCATCAGCACCGTCAAAATCAGAACCTAAGGCGATATGCTCTACGCCAATCTTATCAGCAATATATATTATATGATTTATTACATCATCAATTGCAGGCTTTCCATCAATATTTATAAAGTCTGAAACCTGGTTAATTCCGATTACACCCGAACAGTCACGAATCATTTTCAATTGGCTATCATCTAAATTTCGGGGATGATTACATAAAGCTCTGGCATTGGCGTGGGTTACCAGTACCGGACCAGCATAGTATTCAATGGCTTGCTGAAATCCTGATTCACCTAAATGAGAGAGGTCCAGTAATATCCCTAATTCTGCCATCCTCATTACTATTTTTTTACCGGCCCGGCTTAAACCTCCGGCATGTTTGCCTTCTCCCACACCATCTGCCAATAGATTCCGGTGGTTCCAGGTAAGTCCTATACTACGCAACCCTAATTGATATAAACATTCCAATATAGCTATATCAGTGCCTATACAGTCAGCACCTTCCAAATGTAAAATTGAAGCCAGCTGGATTCGAGTGCCAACTCTTTTACAGTCTTGCTTTGACAATAGAGGATAAATTAAATCTGGCCATGAATCTAATTGTGAATTATAAAAATGAATCTGTTTTAATATCTCTCTTAAAGCAGTATTATTATCAGTTGGCGGAAAAAACAAAGCAAAAAATTGCAGACGAACTCCGGCATGCAAAGCACGACTAAGATCAAAATGGGCGTTATTTCTTATTAACTCCCCACCCTGAACGGCTAATTTTGAGATTGTATCACAATGCAAATCACAAATAATCATAATATATCCTTAACTAAGAAGCCTGCTTGGTGATATAAAGCAGGCTCTCTAAATAAATCCAATTACATTTAATTATTTATAAACATTTACCTGGGTTCAATGATGAGTTTAATTGCTGTTCTTTCTTCACCATCAATAACAATATCAGTAAAGGCAGGAATACAGATTAAGTCCATGCCGCTGGGAGCAACAAATCCTCTGGCAATTGCAATTGCTTTAATGGCTTGATTGATGGCACCGGCACCGATAGCTTGAATTTCTGCTGCACCTTTTTCTCTTAAAACCCCAGCTAATGCTCCGGCTACAGAATTCGGGCTGGATTTTGCTGAAACCTTTAAAACCTCCATTAATGAAACCCCCTTCAAAAAAGTGTGTATCTCTGTTGATTTGGTTGCTCTTTCACATGTATATTCTGAATCAACAGACTAATTCCTTCTTTTTTGCAAGGATTTTTGGATATATTTTCATATTAATCCGCTAAATGATAAGATATTCGCTTAATTCCAACTGCTTTTTTGGACTTTTCATCTACAGAAAGGATGATTCCCTGCAATTGCATTGCGCCTTTTGCAACTTCCAGTCGAACCGGAAGTTGAGTAGTCAATTTTTTTATAACCATATTACGGTCCATTCCCAGTATTGAATCACTGGGGCCAGTCATACCCAAATCAGTAATATAGGCAGTACCACCAGGTAATATCATTTCATCTGCAGTTTGAATGTGAGTATGCGTGCCGGTCACAGCTGTAACCCGGCCGTCAAAATAATAAGCCAGGGCTTGTTTCTCCGAAGTGGCTTCCGCATGAAAATCAACAATTATGTAATCAGCATCATTGGTCATGGTTAATATTTCTTCTACGGTTCTAAACGGACAATCAAGCGGAGTCATAAATACTCTTCCGGAAACATTTATTACTGCAATACGCTGATTAAATCCTCCTTTATATAAATGCCAACCCTGTCCAGGAGTTCCTGGAGGATAATTAGCCGGTCTGACTAAACGCGGTTCATTATCAATAAAAGTTAATATCTCCTTATTGTCCCATACATGATTACCCATCGTAAGTACATCAATACCCAGACCCAGTAATTCTTGCATGACCTCCCGATTTAAACCTCTTCCCCCTGCAGCATTTTCTGCATTGGCAATAACAAATTCAACCTGATTTTCGTTAATAATTTTAGATAAATAATGTTGTAATATTTTGCGACCAGGCCGTCCTACAATATCTCCAATTATAAGGATATTCAAACCATTACCTCCTAATTACTGATGAAATACCAGAACCCGACCTTGTTGATGATAGGCTACAAAACTAAGTGGACGCGCTTCCTGATCTAATCGTTTTAATAAATTGGTTTTTATCTGTCGGGTAAAATCCAAACCTACATCCAACTCCTCATTATCCAACATTATATTATCATTAAAATATTCCTGCGTTAATTGAACAATAAGATCAATTTCCTGCGCCGAAGTTAAATTTAAGTTGGTAATAATTCGTATAAGGGTAATATTTTGTACTGTCTGGAACATGAATTCATGGTTATCTGAGCTGGTATTACTAAAATTATGATACAAATATAATGATCTGTTTATATGCTCAATAAACTCATTTTGATCGCTGGCAGACAAGTTGCCATTATACGCAAATTCCAGCATAAGATTCTCTTCTTCCATGGCATAACGAACTGCGTTTAAATTTAAATACCTTAACGAAACCGAAATAAAAATATCCAATCCAGCATTATTCAACATTATAATCTTCTCCTTAACAACTATAATATAAACCTTTTTCGTCAATGATGAATAAACTCCTTTAGAATATGTCTGGTAATATCTAACACATAAATAAAAAACAGGGCATTTCTGCCCTGTTTTTTATTTGATTTTTTATCAGATACTATTTTGCGTACTCTACAGAACGAGTTTCACGAATCACAACAACTTTAATCTGACCGGGATAATCCAGTTCCTGTTCAATTTTATTTGCTATCTGCCGTGACATGGTTATAGCATGCAAATCATCAATGTCATCTGGTTTAACAATGATTCTAATCTCACGCCCCGCTTGAATTGCAAAAGAACGTTCAACGCCCTCGAATGCATCTGCCAGGTTTTCTAACTTCTCCAGACGCTTAATATATGTCTCCAGAGTTTCTCTTCTGGCACCAGGGCGGGAAGCTGAGACTGCATCTGCAGCTTGAACCAGTACTGCTTCAATAGATTCAGGTTCTACATCTCCATGATGAGCTGCAATACAATTAATAACTTCTTTGCCCTCACGATATTTTCTGGCCAGATCCACACCGATTTCTATATGTGGTCCACTAACCTCATGGTCAACAGATTTACCAATATCGTGTAATAATCCACCACGTTTAGCCAGCATAATATCAACCTCAAGTTCAGCAGCCATAATGCCGGCTAAATGGGAAACTTCTACGGAATGTTTTAAAACATTTTGTCCATAACTGGTACGATACTTTAATCTTCCCAACAATTTAAGTAACTCAGGATGTAATCCATGAACACCTGCTTCAAAAGCTGCCTGTTCTCCAACCTCGCGAATTTCCTGATCAATCTCTTTTTGTGCTTTTTCCAGCATTTCTTCAATACGGGCCGGATGAATACGACCATCAGATATAAGATTTTGCAGTGCTACCCGGGCAATTTCACGACGAATTGGATCAAATGAAGATAATATTACCGCCTCAGGGGTATCATCAATTATCAGATCAACACCGGTTAGGGTTTCAAATGTTCTAATGTTACGGCCTTCCCTGCCTATTATGCGCCCCTTCATCTCATCATTGGGTAAAGAGACAACTGATACAGTAGTTTCAGAAACTACATCAGCAGCACATTTCTGAATAGCCAAAGAAACAATATTCTTAGCCTTTTTATCAGACTCTTCTTTAGCTTCAGCTTCAATGGACTTAATAAGAACTGCAGTTTCCTGTCTGATTTGCTTTTCAACATTATTAAGCAACAATTCCTTGGCTTCATCTGAACTAAGACCGGAAAGTCTCTCCAGTTCCTTTAGTTGTTGAGTTAGTATAATCTGTAAGTCCTGTTGAGATTTTTCAATTTCCTTTTCTTTATCCTGAACAGCCTGCTCTTTCCTCTCCATGTTATCTGCTTTTTTGTCCAGAGATTCTTCTTTTTGTAAAATACGACGCTCTACCCGGTCTAATTCCCGTCGTCTTTCACGAATATCTTTCTCTGCTTCCTGGCGATTACGATGAATTTCCTCTTTACCTTCCAATAGTATCTCTTTCTTTTTGCTTTCAGCATCTTTGCCAGCTTCTTCAATTATGCGTAAAGCTTCCTCTTCAGCTCCCCTGATTCTACTTTCAGCTACTAATTTCCGTCCATAATAACCAGCAGTAATTCCTACCGCTAATGAAAGAATAATTACAATAAAAGTAGTTAATGTATTTATTTGATTCACCTCCTGTAATTTAAATTTTAATAATTAATTTATTTGGTTCGGTTTTTCCATAAAAAAACCGAGCTTTTGGCCCGGTAAATTGAAATCTCACTGACAGTCTGAAGTAATGCAGGCATACTCCAATTATTTATTAGCTTTCATAGCTAATAAACTATACTATTCTTGAATCTATACTGAATCCGGTTTCAACGAACAACCGGCGGTATTATATATCACTCCACCTGTATACCGTTACTAAAACTTCGATTCTATATATTCAAGCCTTATGAGACTTCTAATCTTAACTGAGCTTATCTAGATTTTAGTAACTTTACGGTATAGTGTCAAGCAAACTAATCTTCTATTAATTATTTGTATCCTCGTCAATCTTGTTTATTAATACTCTTTCCCTTATTGTAGTGTCCAATAAAGTAAAAAATTCAGGATTATTACGAATGTATTCTTTGGCATTTTCACGACCCTGTCCCAGACGTTCACCTTGATATGAGAACCAGGAGCCACTTTTTTGAATGATGTCCAAATCGGCAGCAATATCCAGTAAATCTCCTTCACGGGAAATACCAGTACCAAACATAATATCAAATTCAGCTGTTTTAAATGGAGGAGCTACTTTGTTTTTTACGATTTTTGCTTTGGTACGACTGCCAATTATATCTGTCCCCTGTTTAATAGATTCTCCTTTACGCACTTCAATGCGCACCGAAGAATAGAATTTTAAAGCTCTTCCACCGGAAGTCGTTTCATTACTGCCATAAATAACTCCAACTTTTTCACGAATCTGGTTTATAAATATAGCACAGCATCTGGATTTACTAATATGGGCTGTTAATTTGCGTAATGCCTGGGACATGAGACGTGCTTGAAGGCCAACATGAGCATCGCCCATTTCTCCATCCAACTCCGCCTTCGGAACCAGAGCTGCAACTGAGTCGATTACCACTACATCAATTGCGCCACTTCGTACCAGGGCTTCAGCAATTTCCAAAGCCTGTTCACCGGAATCAGGCTGTGAAACTAAAAGATTATTAATATCTACTCCCAGTCTTTTAGCATAAAGCGGATCCAGCGCATGTTCAGCATCAATAAATGCTGCCATACCTCCTTCTTTTTGAGCCTGGGCAATACAATGCAATGCTACAGTGGTTTTTCCTGATGACTCGGGTCCAAATATTTCAATAACCCTGCCTCGTGGTAATCCTCCTACCCCCAGTGCCAAATCAAGTGAAATACAACCGGTAGATATTACTTCAACATTCATAGTAATATTCTCGCCCAATTTCATAATCGAGCCTTTACCAAATTGTTTTTCAATATTTTTTATTGTGTTACTTAAAGCTTCAGCCTTACCAGCATTCATCTCCCCAAATTCCATCTGCCATCCCCCTCAAACATATGTTCGTATGTCCTGATTATAGTAAGAGTAGATTATTATGTCAATGAAAAATTAAAATAATTAAAATTATAGTTCATTGTTGAATATTAATTTTCTTAACCAATCCAAAACAGATTTAGCTGCCAGGGTTCGTATTGCTTCCCGGTTACCTACAAAGTGCAGTTGCTTTACTTTAGTTCCCCGTTGACTGTCAGCAGCAACAAAAACAGTGCCGACTGGTTTTAATTCATTTCCTCCTTCCGGACCGGCGATTCCGGTAATAGATACCCCAATATCAGATCCCGCCATTTTTCTAGTTTGAACTGCCATTTCCCGAGCAACTGGTTCGCTGACTGCACCATATTGGGATATAGTATTATTATTAACTCCCATAATTTTTGTTTTGGCCTCATTGCTGTAAGATACTGCACCACCCCAAAAATACCCGGAACTACCGGGTAAATCGGTAAGCATTTTAGCCAGTAAACCACCAGTACAAGATTCAGCGACAGCCAGAGTGAAATTATGCTGCAATAATAAATCAGCCACTACCGCAGGTAAAGTATCTTCATTATAACCATAAATGTTATCACCCAGCATGGATTTAATCCTGTCTACAAGTTCATTAAGAATCTGCTGGCTATGAGAAGTATCTTTACCCTCAGCAGTAACCCTTAACTGAATTTCACCATCTTTAGCAATTAAGGCCAGACTGCAACCCCGGGGGTCTTTAACTACTTCTGCCAGCATCTCTTCCACCTGGGATTCTCCGGGGCCAAATATATTAATGGTTACAACTGCAGATTGCCGGTTATTCTGACCGTAATCCATCTTCAGCCAAGGTTCCACTTCATCGATATACATAGGCACCATTTCGCGGGGCGGACCTGGTAAACAAATAAGGGTTTTACCGGACTTATTCAAATACATCCCCGGAGCAGTTCCATTATTATTAGTAATTATTCTGGCATCAACCGGAAACATAGCCTGTTTCAGATTTATTTCCGGCATATTGCGGTTTCGCTTTTTAAAATATTCTCTTAACTTATTAACTTCAGCTTCAATTTCAACCATGGGACAATCTAACACTTCACAGGCAACTTCTTTGGTTAAATCATCAAGAGTTGGTCCTAATCCACCCGATGTAATTATAATATCAGCTGAATTTATTCCCATGGAAATAGCATTATAAATATGTTCGTGATTGTCTCCCACTATGCTTTTACCGATTACTTTTATGCCCATATCAGTCAGTCTTTCAGCTAAAAACACCGAATTGGTATCAATAGTATCACCTAACAGTAATTCAGTTCCTGTGGATACCAGATATGCTTTATACAACTCAATTCATCCCTTCACACAGTATATATAATTATTATATCTATTTTCTGCTTTATTCTTACCTGAATATCAAAAAAGAGGTTTTCCAATAAGGCAAAACCCCTTCATCAAAATATAAATTTTCTTATATGAAAAATAGCGCCGTTTGCCGGACAAAGTCTGCGAGCGGTATTTATATTAAAAACATTTTATATTTGGCGTGAAATCAACAATCTTCTTTTGTTAACCGGTCAATAACTGCTGGAATCGTTGTTGATCAATAGTTTCCTCTTCTATAATAGTATCGGCAATTATTTCCAGTAGCTTAAAATTGTTTTTCAATAATTGCATAGTCTGTTCTTCCAAATGCGTAATAATATTTTTACATTCATCATATAAAACTTGGGTCGGCAGATCATCAATTGACACTATCCCCAAACTGGAGAGACCAGACTCAATTATTTCCCGAGCAATTCTCCAGGCTTGCATAAAATCATTACTGGCACCCGTACTGCGGTTATTAAATTTAATTTGTTCTGCTGCCGCCCCTCCCAAAGTCACCTTTATCTGGTTTTCCAGTTCAGGTAATGTATATAAATACTGATCGTCACAAGCAGATTTTCTCATAAACCCCAAAGCGCCACCACGCGGTATTATCGTGAATGAAGAAACAGAACCCGGTTCCAGCAACTCACTTACCAGGGCATGGCCAGCTTCATGAATACAAACTCTGGCAGTTTCAATTGCTGAGGGTTTACGCTCGGTTTTCTCCCCCAGTAACACTTTATCTATTGCTTCCGTAAAATGACAGGTGCCAATTATATCACAGCCTTCCCGCATGGCCAGAATTGCTGCCTCATTAACCAGACTTTCCAAATGGGCCCCTGACAAGCCAAAAGTAGCTCTGGCCACTTCATCTAAAACAGTATTATCTTTTATAGGTTTATTTTCAGTATGAATAGCCAGTATTCTGCGTCTGCCCTCCCGGTCCGGCAAACTAACCTGCACCATACGGTCAAAACGGCCCGGACGCACGAGAGCAGAATCTAATATATCAGCCCGATTAGTAGCTCCAATTATTAGAATTTGAATATCATCATCCCTCATTATTCCGTCCATTTCTACCAATAGCTGGTTTAGTGTCTGGTCATACTCCATATGACCACTGTTATTCCCCCTTTTAGCACCCAGTATTTCTAATTCATCAATAAATATAATGGCACTTTTACCTGGTAGCGCAGCCGCTTTTTTTCTGGCATCATTAAACAATTTACGAATTCTTTTGGCACCAACTCCGGCATACATTTCAATAAACTCACTGCCTGAGGCACTGAGAAACGCTGAATTGGTATACCCGGCAGCAGCTCGCGCCATAAGAGTCTTCCCGGTTCCGGGAGGTCCCACCAGTAAAACACCTTTTAAAGGTCTGATGCCTAAATGAGCCATTTTATCCGGTTTAACCAGGAATTGAAGCGCTTCTTTTAATTCATTTATAGCCGATTCCTGACCTCCGATATCCTCAAACCTTAATCGCTCACCGGTTTTATTTCCATTCCCGAAACCGTTGTACCTTAACTTTCCCTGAGTAAAAATATAATAACCTGCACTTATAAGCAGAGCCAACAAAATCAACGGGGTTATATTAACTCCTATTATGGCTATAAATATACATATTCCCAACCCTAAACCAGCCAGTATCTCTTTATACATTATCTCCCCTCCTTTCCTGTTCAATTTTCCGGCAGTTTGATTTTAAGACATGTTCATGCCTTATTCAGTCAACATTTTGTATAACCTGTCTCCTATTGTTTCAGAGTATTAACCTCCCTGTCCTGTTGATGAAATCGTTGGATAATTTCGTACAGATAATGATCCCCATCCCGAATGGAAATATATATATTGTGTTGATCAACTTGCAGATAATAGTCCATATGCTTTTTTATGACCTGTTTTCCTACTTCATTATTCATGCGAACAAATTCATCTTTAGCTAAAGTCTCATAAATCAAAGGTTGCAAATCAATAAATAAATCATTTAACCGCTGGTTGCGGTTGTCCAAAACCTTAATATTATAAATTTTATTTCCAAAATGCTGACTGCCGATCTGGTCTAATTCATGATAAGTTCCTTGAAGATTTCGGCTCCAGTTTAATTTAACCTGTACAGCATATTCCCCGTTTGACTTACTAACATCAGCTTCAGTTACCGATTCAATTTGAGTAATAGATTTCTGTACTGTCTGCTCAATATAATAATAATTATATAATCGCAATCCTCCTGACAGTAATCCTACTGTTATTAATAAAGCAATAATTATTACCGGAATGCGAATTGGGCCAATATTAGGCATGTAGAGCCCCCCTTTGCTCACAATTATAACATGCGCCCGCTAAGCAACTCCGAAGTAATATATGGTAATTGGGACCTGTTGCAGGACATTCTATCTGTAGCAAACAAATATTAAGTAAGTGAAGAAACCGCTGGAAAAGCTCCGCAGCATATTATGAAGAATATCATGGAGTTTAGTGGGTTAGACAGGGGGAGGCAACGATAAACAGTGGTAACTGCTGTATTATTGTAGATTATTCAACCATTCTAAATCGATAAAAATATTCTATACCGGAAACAACAGTTATAATGACCGCTATATACATTGCCCATTCACCAAGGGGAAGGGGTACTATATGCTGATAACTGCTTTGCAGAATTAACAATAATACTGCAACCACTTGCACTACTGTTTTGGTTTTACCCATTTTACTGGCGGGTATAATTATCCCCTCTTCGGCTTTAACCGCTCTTAATCCTGATACCGCAAGTTCTCTGCCCAAAATCACAATTGCAATCCAACCCGGCATGGCCCCTAATTCGACCAGACTTATTAAAGCTGCTGTAATAAGCAGTTTATCAGCCAAAGGATCAAGAATTATGCCCAGCTTGGTAACCTGGCGTAGTTTTCTGGCCAGATATCCATCCAGACTATCGGTAAGTGCTGCCGCTATAAATACCAGCGCAGCCAGATAATCACCATAGGGAATTTTTATTAATAAAATAAATACAAATACAGGGATTAAAAATATTCTTAATATGGTAAGACTATTGGCTATGTTCATTTATGAGTTCTCCAATCATATCACAGCGTCTGACGGCACTAAGCCGAACTTTATAAAACTCACCCGGTTTCAAATTTTGAGCTGCTTTTATCAATGTTATTCCATCTACTTCCGGAGCCTGGAAATAACCCCGGCCCAGATAAAGGTTCTTTCCTGCTCTTGATGATATAAGTATGTTATGCTCAGTAGCAATCCGGGCAATATTCTTCTTTCTGGTAATAGCTGCCTGCACCTTAAGCAAATGTTGATATCGCTCCGTTGCTATTGACTCATTAATTTGGTTTTCAAGTCTTGCTGCTGCAGTTCCTTCTTCAGCTATATATTTAAAAGCCCCTAACCATTCGAATTGAGCTTGCTGAACAAAGTCAACCAATTCCTCAAATTCCTGGTCAGTTTCCCCCGGATATCCTGCCATAACAGTAGTTCTTAGCACCAGATTCTTTATATTCCGGCGCAGCTTTTCTAACATTAACCACAAATAATCTTTATCATGTTTACGATTCATGCTTTTTAAGATTCTTGAATTAGCATGTTGTATGGGTAAATCTATGTAGGGAACTACTTTATCATTATTATTAATTGCTTGTAATATTTGCTCATTAATCCGGATAGGGTGAACATACATAAGTCTAATCCAGAAGTCGCCCTCAATACGATTTAATCTGGTAATTAGTTCTGCTAAATTGTTTCCTGCAGACAAATCGTTGCCATAATCCCCTAAATCCTGAGCTATGATTACTAACTCCCTGATACCTGATTTAACCAGGTATGCGGCTTCTTTTTCAATATCATTTAAAGGTCGGGAACGAAGGGCTCCACGAATATCAGGTATGGCACAATAACTGCAGCGGTTATTGCATCCTTCAGCAATCTTTAGATAGGCCAGTCCGCGAGGAGTTGTCAATACCCTTGGACCCTGCTCAAAATATATCTTTGCAGGTGGCGCAACCATACAGACCTTTTCTCCCGATTCTACTTTATCCAATGCCAAATCAATACCGGTAAATGATGAAATACCTATAACCCCATCTAATTCAGGCATTTCATCTAATAATTCCAGACCATATCTCTGGGCTAAACAACCGGTAGCAATTAAATAACGCAACTGATTTGACTTCTTAAGTCTACCCATATCAATAATGTTGTTAATAGCTTCTTCTTTGGCTTCCTGAATAAAGCCACAGGTATTAATTATTACTATATCTGCTTTTCCAGTATCAGCAACTATTTTATGGCCGCCCTTTTTCAAAATACCCATCATTATTTCAGTATCAACCCGATTCTTTGCACATCCTAAACTAATAAAACCGATATTCAATCTAAATTGCCTCAATTCTGATGTTATCTAATAATCATTTTGCTATAAATTCTATTTCCTTAACCTCGCCATTTTGACCGAATACACCCAGGTCTTTACCATTATAATTAAGGTTAATTCCTCCCGAATTTCCAGCTTTTATAAATACTTTTTTCTTCCCGGTAAAAATTCTTTCTTCACCAGGACTTAATATCCCGGTAAAAGCAGGTTCTTCGTCAACAATAACATTTAGCCAGCAACTTTGGATTGCTTTTACAACTAACTCAGCTATAGGTTCTGCCGGGGGTTCTTCTGCCGGTGGTGTAATTTCGGTTACAGTTGGTGGTTGTATTGGTGTTGGCCTGGTAGCATAATCGCTAATATAATCTACTACGAATCCCCCTAACCATATTACTAATACCAGAAATAAAACTCCGGCAGCAATATTTTTCCACGGTAGAGCTATCCGCCTTATAGATTTTTGGGGTTCATCAAATACAAACTCATCTTCGCTTTCAGTCCGGTATGCCTCTTGCTTAAACTCCTCTACTATCTCCCGTTCATTCAACCCCAAAAATTTGGCATATCTTTTCATAAAACCAACCGCATATACTTCGGGAGGAAGTGCTTCATATCTGCCTTTCTCCAATGACTCCAAATAAAACTTGCGTATTTTGGTCTCATCTTCGACCATTTGCAGAGTAATACCCTGGTTTAAACGAGCTTCCTTCAGCTTTTCGCCTACAGACACCTTAATCACCCCTTGCTCATACTAATAGATATATATAAAACAATGTCATATTCTTTTAATTATCATGTTGCACCGATGCCGATACGAATTGATTGCCGTACAGGATAATTACATGATAATCCGTAAACTATTCCCGCAGATAATCTTGCCAGTCCTTTGATACCACCCAGAGATTGTCCCATCAACAATGGAAAATCATCACTGCCTTCATTACTAATATAAATAAGGCGGTCTCTTCCATCAGTTATTACATACAACTGTTCCCCGCTCAGCATTTCCTTGCCTTGTTTAATATAATAATCCAAACTCTCTGCACTATCTTCTACACCTATAACTATAACTGAAAATCGCTGCAAATAGTCCGGTATTTGCTCAGGATAACCAGGATAATAGTATGTACAAAAATTGGGCAGTTTTTCTTCAGCTTTATTTATTGACTTAAGATGAACTATTTCCTGTAGCCCGGGTTCAACTATCAGCCATTCACAATTAAAGACTACCCCTTCCTTTATCTCAATCGCTTTGCGATATTCATTAGATGGCAATTCCTCACTGTACATAACCTTATTATTAACTAATACCTTCCGACAAGTTCTGTAGTTTGATAATCTAATTATATTAGCAGTATCAACCTCAGCTTCCTGAAGTTCAGCTAATACCATATCAGCTAAATCATCGTTACCCACAACGCTGACTGTCTTAATATTCATGCCGAACCGGGCAAATAATTTACTCATTTCATAACCGCTGCCACTAAACATAACATCTATTTTATCAGGGTGATCAAGAGACTCAATTTGGGTTTTTTGATATATTTCTCCCAGAACTACAACGGTCACCTGCTCATTAAATACATATCCCTTGCCAAGTATAACACCCTTTTTCATAAGATTGGAAATATGAACAGCAACCGACGATCTGGTAATAGAAAATTTGTCAGCCAGTTCCTCCTGAGAAGCCATTGGATTCTTTTTCAAGACCTCCAGTATCTCTTTTTCTCTGCTGGTTAATCGCATGGACATCCTCCATAAAATTTTTCATATTTTATATGCTTGACTGATTGGCAACCAGCTTTTCCAACTGTTCACTATCAATAAGAATTTCCCTCTTTTTATTGGAATCGATTGCCGATACAATTCCCCGTTCTTCCATAATATCTACCAAACGGGCTGCCCGGGCATATCCTATTCTAAGCCTTCTTTGTAATAATGAAACTGATGCTTTCTGACTATCTACAAATACTGATACCGCCTCCCAGAATAACTCATCACCTATTTCCAAATCTGTATTCTGCAAGGTTAATTCAATGTTTTGCAAGTATTCTGCCGTTTCTTGTGTATTAACCTGTTTTTTAATATATTCCACCGTATTTTCAATATCCTGGTCAGAAACAAAAGCCCCCTGTACCCGAAATGGTTTTACAGCCCCAACCGGAAAAAACAACATATCTCCTTTTCCCAGCAGTTTTTCTGCACCACCAATATCCAAAATAGTACGGGAATCAGCCTGTGATGATACTGCAAAAGCAATTCTGGAGGGAATATTAGCTTTAATCACTCCAGTAACTACATCAACTGAAGGTCTTTGGGTGGCAACAATCAGATGCATTCCAGCTGCCCGTGCCATTTGTGCCAGACGACAAATAGAATCTTCTACCTCAATTGGTGCCACCATCATTAAATCAGCCAGTTCATCAATCACGATAACTATGTAAGGGATTTTTTCTTTACTGGACTGATTGTATCTAACTATATCGCGAACTCCAAGCTCAGCAAACAGCTTGTAGCGTTTCTCCATCTCAGCCACCATCCAGCGCAAAACTACTGACGCTTTTTTAGGATCGGTAACTACTGGAGCCAGCAAATGCGGAATACCATTATAGACAGTTAATTCAACCATTTTGGGATCAATAAATACCAGTTTTAACTCCTCCGGATCTGCGTTATAAAGGAAACTGGTAATTATACCATTCAAACATACACTTTTTCCCGAGCCAGTTGAGCCGGCAATTAGTAAATGTGGCATATCACTTAACTTCCCAAATACCGGAACCCCTGATATATCTTCTCCCAGGGCAAAAGCCAGGGGGGTATTAATGGTTTTAAAATTACTGGAAGAAAGCAAATTACGAATTCCCACACTAAGGATTTTACTATTAGGTACTTCGATTCCCACGGCTGATTTTCCCGGAATCGGGGCCTCTATTCTTATACCCGGTGCAGCTAAATTCAATTGCAGGTCATCAGTCAGGCTTATTATTTTGCTGACTTTAACACCTGGTGCCGGTGTAAGCTCATAGCGAGTGACCGTAGGCCCGCAGCTAACCTGGTTAACTTTTACTCCCACCCCGAAATTGGCAAAAGTATCTTCTAATATGGAAATACTCTCTTTAATATTCTTTTTATCAATGGTTCGCTCCGAACTAATTTCACTTAATAATTCCAACGGCGGTTTATTATAATTTTCGGATTTACTTCTGGAATTATCCTTAACCAGAGTAAGCCGTATTTTTTCATCTTTATCGGAAACCTGGGCTTCCGTCTGATTTTTTCCATTAATATTATAAATATTCAATTCAGGTTGTTTTCGAATACTTTCTGTATTCTGAACCGGTTCAATTATTATTGGTTCAGCAACTCTCAGGGACTTTTCAGCGTTTTCATTTGCAGAAGATGGATAAAATAGAATACTTTCCGCTTTCTGAATTAATTTAATAACAATATTTTTTAAAACGTAAACAATTTCGGCCATTGAGCGATTTAATATCAGTAAAAACGAAACTAATATTAACATCAATATAAAAATAACTGCCCCAACTTGTCCAACAATACTTATCAAACCATGGGCCAGAGCACATCCAATTATCCCCCCGCCCAGCCCCTTTAATCCGGCTGATAATATGGTAATACCACCGGGAATATCATATATACTGAGCCAGATTAACATGTCCATATAAATCAGACATAATCCAAGCATGCAATTAGACCAGAGCTTTTTTAAAATACCGGTATGAATAGACCAGGCCAGCATTAGTAAGGAAAAATATACTGCCCCTTTACCCAGTAACAATCCTAAGCCCTGTGCAACTTTAGTACCAGCCCAGCCAATAAACTCGACATCTTCTGGATTACCCTGAAATTTAGTAATGCTGATAAACAAAAATAATGCAGTCATAAAACTAATTAAAGTTATAACTTCAATTTTGAGTGGATTTTCCGGTCTGACTTTTGAGGATACAGACTTTACAACCTTTTGTCCGGGTTTACTTATTGGGTCTTTTTTACTGGCCATCATATCTTCTCCCCGCTCAAAACACTGTATAATGGCATTAATTTACCTGTTTCTTAACATTTGTTTATATCTTCGCTGGTTATATCAGGAATCCTTTTTTTTATCATATATAATGTTGATATCACTTAAAAAAGTCATGCTGCTATAAAATGCCAGACCAGCACAACTGCTCCCAAAGTCCAACAGTAATACGAAAAGAGCGATAATTTACCTTTTCTGACCAGATCCAGAACTACTGTTATCGCTAAATAACCAAAAATCGAAGCTGTAACCGGTCCCAGCAAATATGGTACTATTAATTGTTGCGGTATTCCGATACTGAAAGCATCTTTTAGTTGGAAAATTGCTGCTCCAATGATAACGGGAATAGATAATACAAAAGAAAAATGAGCCGCAAAATTACGATCCAGACCGGCAATCAGGCCGGCTGCTATTGTAGAACCTGAGCGTGATAATCCGGGAAATATTGCAAACGCCTGTAATATGCCTATAAAGAGAGCATCACGATATCGGGTTTCCGTGACTTCTTTGGCCATAAAATGACGATTAGCCAGATTCTCAGATAGTTTGAGAAGTATGCCGGTAATTAATAGACCAACTCCTACTACCAGCAAAGAACTAAATGAGGCTTCAAATATAGGTGCCAGCAAATATCCTGCCAGTGCAGCGGGTATGCAGGCAACAACCAAAAGATAGGTGAAACGGGAAAATGGTTTACGCAGAATAGTCATAATGTCTTTGCGAAAAGCGATAAAGACAGCAACCAATGTACCAATATGCACAAGTACATCAAAAGTCAACGGGGGTTCTGAAATGCCTAATAAATGTTGAAATATTACCAGATGACCGGAGCTGCTAACCGGTAAAAATTCGGTTAGTCCCTGAACAGCCCCTAACAATAATGCTTCCAGTATCGTCAATTGTTAATCCTCCCTTAGCAAAACTCTTTAAAATTATAGCACAGCTACAGCTTCAATATGTCTCGCTAATGAAAGAAACCAAAATTATTATTAATCAAGCTGCAATTCGCGTTTAATAATACTGCCCGGTTGATAACGGTGGTTGATAAAATCCATCGGATCAGTACTAATAATACTGATTACTTTTATGGCATCTTCTCCCCATGGCTGCGCCTGAAGATATCCGCCTGAAGGCAGTTTTATATTAATATTCTGCAGTTCTTCGTTACTGCTCTGTAATTGCCATAAATAATCATCCGGCAGATATATAATCATTGCAGTATAGCACCTGCCTCTTCCTTTAATGACTTCAGTTTTTCCAATGCGTCTTTAACTCCACCAACCTGGTCAATTAAGCCTGTCTCAACCGCATCTTTACCGACTATAACTGTACCAATATCTCTGGCCAAATCGCCGGTACGAAACATTAATTCCCTAAATTTAGTATCACTAATTTTGGAATGTTTGGTAACAAAATTAACTACCCGATCCTGCATTTTGTCGAGGTATTCATAAGTTTGGGGAACTCCAATTACCAACCCCGTGAGTCTTATTGGGTGAATTGTCATCGTAGCTGATGGAGCAATAAAAGAATAATCGGCGCTAACTGCAATAGTTGTTCCAATGGAATGTCCTCCACCCAGTACAATCGATACCGTTGGTTTAGACATACTGGCTATAGCTTCAGCAATTGCCAAACCAGCTTCCACATCTCCACCCACCGTATTCAGAAGTATTAACAGGCCATTGATATTAGGATTCTCTTCAACAGCTACCAACTGGGGAATGACATGTTCATATTTGGTAGTCTTATTCTGAGGCGGTAATACCATATGCCCCTCCACCTGTCCGGTAATGGTAAGGCAATGAATGTCACTTTTAAAAGCCGGTAATTCAAGCTGGCCCAGCTCTTTAATATTCTCAAGTTTTTGCTCTTGATTAGCTTCCGGTTGTTGTTGATCTGATGTCAAAGCTACTTCTCCCTTCCTCTTCATAATTAAGATTAGGATATCCACAGTGTTGATAAATAATACAAATATAAAAGCCGGCCTTAGGAGAAGTTGAATGAGGCGAGGGAAATATGAAATGCACTTATCACAACTTAAGCTTTTACCGTCCAGCTGTAGCGCATCAATCGAGATGTTTTCCATGTTTGTGAAAAACCATACTTCAGCAGGAATTTTAAAAACCCCATTTTAAATAAAATGGGGTTATCAGATAAAATAATTTGATTTTGTCTGAGTAAGAGGCGGTAAATATTCTCCCGTCTATACTTCCATAATGATTGGTAATATCATAGGCCGACGTCCGGTTTTTTCATATAGGTGCTTACCCAAACGATCGCGTACCTGGGATTTCATAACTGCCCATTCGGTGATGTTCCTCTTTTCGCAAATATCCAGAGCCTCTTTAACTTTTTCTTTGGCATCCTCAATTAGTTGCTCGGACTCGCGTACATATACGAATCCGCGCGTAACAATATCCGGTCCGGCTACTACTTCTGATGTATCACGATTTATGGTTACTACCACTATCATTATTCCATCCTGGGATAATTGTTTACGGTCACGCAGAACTATATTGCCAACATCTCCTACGCCCAGACCATCGACCAGTATCTTTCCAGCTGCTACTTTTCCGGTTACGCTGGCCTTTTTAGCGCTGACTTCAATTATTTGGCCATTTTCAGCTACAAATATCCTTGATCGCGGGATACCTAGACTTTCAGCTAATTTGGCATGTTTCATCAAATGCCGGTATTCTCCATGTACCGGAATAAAATACCTGGGCCGAATTAGATTCAAAATAATTTTAAGTTCTTCCTGAGCAGCATGACCGGAGACATGAACTCCTAATCCGCGTTCATATATTACCTCTGCCCCCTGCTTGAAAAGCAAATCTACAGTTCTGGCTACCAGCTTTTCATTTCCAGGTATAGGAGTTGCTGAGATAATTACTGTATCTCCGGATTCAATTCCTACCCAACGATGGTCTGCAGTTGCCATTTTAGTAAGCGCTGACATAGGTTCACCCTGGGAACCAGTGGTAACTATAACGATTTTATCCGGAGGATATTTACTTATTTCTTCCATTTCTATCAAGGTATGGTCGCCTATACTCATATAACCCAGTTGTGTAGCAATTTTGACATTGTTAACCATACTACGACCAACAACAGCTACTTTACGCCCATATTTTTCTGCAGTAGAAACAACCTGCTGAATCCTATGCACATTTGAGGCAAAAGTAGTGACAATTATTCTGCCAGTACATTTGCCAAACAGTTCCTCAAAGGTATTGCCCACAACCCTTTCCGACATGGTAAATCCAGGTTTATCAGCATTAGTGCTGTCACCCAGCATTACCAACACGCCCTTTTCTCCCAGTTCAGCGAATTTTCTAAAATCTACAACTTCACCGTCTACCGGGGTTTGATCAAGTTTAATGTCTCCGGTATGCAGTATAATACCAATGGGAGTGTGGATAGCAATTCCCATGGAATCAGGAATACTATGACTTACCCTTATAAACTCTACCCCAAATTGCTCGATTTTTATCATCTGCCGCGGTTGAATAATTCTAAAATCCGTACCTTCAACATGATGTTCCTTCAACTTTTCTTCCACAATCCCTAAAGTCAGTTTACTTCCATATACAGGGACATTCAGTTCTTTTAAAACATAAGGAAGAGCACCGACATGGTCTTCATGAGCATGGGTTAACAGAATCGCTTTTACTTTCTCCCGATTTTCCAGCAAGTAACTTATATCTGGAATGACGACATCAATGCCCAGAAGTTCATCCTCTGGAAACATTAAACCTGCGTCAATGACTACGATACTATCCCGGTAACGGATCGCCATCATGTTCTTGCCAATTTCCCCCAAACCGCCCAGGGGAATAATGTGAAGACGATCACTGTCAGACATCGTGTCACCTCCTATTTATTAAATTTTCCCCGTTCATTTAAACTGCTTATACATTATATCCGATTAAACAACCGGTTACAACTCAGGCAATAGCCAGTTTTTAAATTATACCATGAGATGTTAACATATTTTTTATCTTTTCCTGTTCATCCGTAGTTGCAGAGACAAGCGGAAGTCTTAATCCCCCTACTTCCATTCCCATTATATTAAGGGCAGCTTTTAATGGAACCGGATTACTGGTAATAAATAATCCCTTAAATATTGGGAAGAGTTCACTATGTATTTTAGCCGCCCCAGTGGCATCTCCACTAATAAATGATTCAATCATGCTTTTAATTTGCCGGCCAATTATATGAGAGGCAACACTTACTATTCCATGAGCACCAATGGCCATCATGGGCAAGGTAATGGAATCATCTCCTGAATATACAGTTAAGCTACCTTGAATCAGACGAACTAATTCTGAAACCTGATCCATATCTCCACAGGCTTCTTTGATGGCTATAATGTTTTCCACTTCCGACAGGCGTTTTACAGTAGCCGGTTGAAGGTTAGCACCGGTTCTTCCCGGCACATTATATAGCATTACCGGTAAACCTACTGATTCAGCAACAGTTTTAAAGTGCTCATACAAGCCTTGCTGGCCTGGTTTATTATAATAGGGCGTAACCATCATAACACCGTCAACGCCCAACTTTTCTGCCTCGCGGGAAAGTTGGGCTGTTTGCCGGGTATCATTGGAACCAGTACCTGCCCAAATTGGAACTCTTCCATTAGCTGTTTGTTTTACTACAGAATACAGCTGTAATTTTTCTTCACGGGTCAATACCGGTGATTCTCCTGTAGTACCGCATACTACTATCCCTTCACTTCCGTTTTCAATCAAATGTTCAACCAATGTTGAAGCCTTATGATAATTAACTTCCAAATTATTATCATAAGGTGTAATCATAGCTGTTATCAGCCGGGGCATATTCATATTTATTCACCACCATTATTTTTTACCAAGTTCAAATTTATCATGTAGAGCCTTAACTGCATTTTGCATATGTTCCTGATCTACCAGGCACCAGATATTAGTATATGAATCACCACATTGCAGAATAGGTATATCCTGCTCATTAAGTGCTTCCATTACCTGAGCCATAACCCCTGGAATGCCAGTCATTGCAGCTCCCACTACAGCTACTTTGGCACAATTCATTACCAGTTCAGCAGGTAATGACATAGTGTTTAAGATTGCCTGAGCCCGAAGAGCTGTTTCAGCCAATACCGTAAATAAAAGCAAATCCGGCTGCAGGGTAATAAAATCAACACTAATATTTTCCTGTGCCATCGACTTAAATATTTTCAACTCTACGCCCTTTTTATCCTGCAAGGCGGCGATATTAATTTTAATCTGAGCAATATTGGAAGTATATGTTATACCCGTTATCGTTCGCTCCATAATAGAATTAACCTGATCAGATATACCATAACCATTATTAGTAATTAATGTTCCCATGGAATCTGATAAAGTTGATTTTATACGCAGGGGAATTCCACAATGCATGGCAATTTCAACCGCCCGCGGGTGTACGACCTTGGCCCCTTCCCTGGCCAACTGGCATACTTCGTTATAGGTAACGGAATCCAACAGCCTTGCATTGGTAACAATTCTGGGGTCAGCAGTCATTACTCCTTCAACATCTGTAAATATATCTATAACTTCTGCTTTCAATGCAGCAGCAAGTGCACTGGCAGTAGTATCGCTTCCGCCCCGTCCCAAAGTGACTATCTCCCCGTTATGCCCTAACCCTTGAAATCCAGCCACAACCGGAATAATATTCTGTTCCAGACAACCTATTATGTTTTCTGTTTTTATCGTTAGAATATGTCCATTGCCATATTGACCGTCAGTAACAATACCCGCCTGTTGACCGGTAAAGAATCTGGCTGGCAGGCCCTGGGCCGATAGGTGACTGGCCAATAACACCCCGGAGATTATCTCTCCACAGGACATAATCATATCCAGTTCTCTGACAGCCGGTTCTGGATTAACTGCCTTAACCAGGTGCAGCAGAGTATCAGTTGCATAAGGCTCGCCTAATCTGCCTATAGCTGAAACTACAACTACAACATGTGAACCTTGTTCACGGGCTGAGCGAATTATTTCCGCTACCCGGTTTCTTAATTCCGGAGTTGATAGAGAAGTACCTCCGTACTTTTGCACGGTTATTCTCAAATATTGTCACCTTCTTAATAAAGGTTTTCTTTTACCACTATTTCTGCAATCTGAATAGCATTGGTAGCTGCTCCTTTTCTTATCTGATCCGCTGCTATCCAGAATGCTATTCCCTGGTCACAGGAAATGTCTTTTCTTATCCTGCCCACAAATACCTCATCTTTCAATGATGTAAATAAAGGCATAGGATAAATATTGTTATTCGGGTCGTCCTGAACAATTACCCCTGGTGCACCGCTTAATATCTTTCTGGCCGCTTCAGCGGTTAAAGGCTGTTTAGTTTGCAGATTAACTGCTTCCGAATGACTTCTATATACCGGAACTCTTACCGCAGTAGCTGCTATTTTTAATTCCGGTGCATGCATTATTTTACGGGTTTCCCACACCAATTTCATTTCTTCTTTCGTATACTGTTCCTCAACAAATGAGTCAATATGCGGTATAAGGTTAAATGCTATCTGGTACTGAAATACTTCCGTCTTTATCTCTTCATTATTGTGTACTGCCTCAGCCTGTTTTTTCAGCTCATTTAACCCTGCTATTCCTGCTCCGGAAACAGCTTGATAAGTAGAAACAATTACCCGTTCCAAACCAACAGCCTGATGGATGGGGTTAATTGCTACCGTTAAAATAATAGTTGAACAGTTTGGATTGGAAATTAATCCTTTGTGCCAGGCAATATCATCCGGATTTACCTCCGGTACAACCAGAGGCACCTGTTCATCAAGTCTATATGCATAACTATTATCTATTACTACACAATTATACCGCTTTGCTGCCGGAGCTAACAGCTGACTGATTTCAGTATTAACTGCAAATAATGCAACATCTGCATTGGCAAACTCAGTTTCCCGCGCAGCTTTAACTGTTACTTGCTGATCCCCATATTGTAATTTCTGTCCGGCTTCCTTTGGATCGGCCATACAGATTAATTCACTTACCGGAAATTTTCTGTCCCATAATATTTTCATCATTTCCTGACCTACTGCTCCGGTTGCTCCTACAATTGCTAATCTAATTCCTTGTGCCACAATTATACCTCCTACCTGGTAAACATCTGCTCTTTATTGTAGCACAGCAGTTAGCCAGGTCTCAACAAACTATCCCGGTCCCAGTAATAGAGGCTGAATTTGTTTACCACGTAATGCAAATAAAACTGTATCACAAATTTTATCCATGCAGGCAACAATGGAATATGCCTTCTCAATCGGATTATCCTGACGAAATGGAACAAAATAAATGTTCTTCATATTAAGTAAACTGCCAATATTACGAGCATTAAGACTTAATGCATCATTGGTTGAAATTGCAATAACTACAGGACGCCCGTTTCTCAATTGTGCTTTTATAGCCATAAGGGAAGGAGTATCGACTATTCCATTAGCCAATTTGGCTATAGTATTGCCAGTTGCAGGTGCTACAATTACAATATCGAATAATTTTTGAGGCCCTATCGGTTCGGCCCCTACAATAGTATTTATTATGCTGTGACCGGTAATGTCATGAATAATTTGTCGTAAATCCTCTCGACGATAAAATCGATTATCAGTTTGATCAACCGTATATGAAAATATGGGGAATACTTCGGCCCCTTCTTCTATTAGGGTGCAAATTTGCGGTACGATTTCGCCAATAGTACAATGTGAACCAGTCATTACCACTCCTATTTTTACACCATGAAGTCGGGCAATTGGTCTTTCAGTCATTTACTGCGCCTCCCTTTTAACCAAAGAGCATGCTTCTATCTGACTTGCTAAGTTCATTAATTATTAATCGTGGTATAACCTGAGCTAAAATTTTACCGGCATAAACTGGTGCTACTTTTCCAGGTAAACCAGGTGCTAATATCGCTTTTAATCCCAGTTGGTTGGCTGCCTCAAAGTCAGTACCTCCCGGTTGCGTGGCTAAGTCAATAATTAGAATATCAGGATTGGCATGAGTAAGTACATCTTTGGTGAGGATCATGTTGGGAATGGTATTATATACAAAATCAGTTCGCGTTAATAGCTCAGAAAGTTGATGCAAATCGCCCTGTTTACATCCCATTTCATAAGCACGGGCCAGTTGACCCGGGCTTCTGGCAGCGACGGTAACATCTGATCCTAATGATTTTAAGGTTCGGGCCATGGTAATACCTACCCTGCCAAATCCTATTACACAGCTATTGCTACCATGAATCGTAATTCTGCTTTCTTCCATGGCAATTTGAATAGCTCCCTCTGCAGTTGGTATGGAGTTTAATATTGCCACTTCATCAATTTCTGCTATTTCCAATAGAGTAAAGTTAATTTCTTCTGACCATTTTTTTAAAAAAGGACGTGCAGAGCCAATTATTACAATTGCTTCTGAAGATAATTGACGAATTGCCTGTTCAGTCAGATAAAGATTGTCAATGGAGTATACTGCCCGAATTACACCTTCTGAATTAGTACCCGGCATGGGAAGAATAACTACCTCAGCATCTTTACAGGCTTCTTCCACCGTATTAATTACAAAGGCACCATGCGCGACTTTGTCACGGGGAAACCCGACTACTCCTACAGTCGCACCCATTTTGACCAGTTCAGTTATCAATACAAGTTCGCGATCATCCCCTCCCAGGACTGCAATTTTAACTCCTGATAAAACTGAGCTCATCTTTCGCCCCCTTTCGGGAATATGCTCATTGCTGCAATTAATAGCATTATATGTACACTATTGTTACGGGGTGCTTATCCTTTGAATAATAAGTCACAAAAAAGGACCGGATATTTTATCCGGCCCTTAAGTTGCCCCGTGTTAATTAATAGAATTGTTATGTCAGGTATTATTTATGATATATCGTGCTTTTTTACAGGGTCATCAATTATTTATTATTCAACTTTTTCTATGATTTGCAGCATGCGTTCTGACCGCGGATTCACTACAATGGTCCAGTAATTATCATATACTACCATACCTGGTTTAGCCCCTGACGGTTTACGAACATTATTACGAAAAGTATAATCAACCTGAACCTTGTCATCTTCACTGGCCTTACTATAATAAGCTGCTAACATGGCTGCCTCTTCAAGGGTAGCATCCGGTAGCTGATGAATGGAATTAAAATAATTTGGCAGTCTGATTATAACATGAGTACCGGGAATATCCTTGGTATGAAGCCATAAATCGTTTCGATCGGCACCTTTAATCGTTAATGAATCATTTTGACGATTATTCCTGCCAATTAGTATTTCCATACCGTCCGTAGAAATATATTTACGCGGTAAACTTTTGGGTAGTTTGCGGCTTTTGCCCTTAACAGGTTTAGCTTTAAGATAGCCTTCTTTTTCAAGTTCCTCAATTATTTCATCCAATTCGGCTAAACTTTCAGCCTGTTCTATAGTTACAATTACTGAGTTAAGATAAATAATCTCATCAGTGCTCTGTTTGAGCAAATTATCAAGATGTTTAATAGCACTGCGACTCTTATTGTATATCTTAAAATAGCGCTGTGCGTTTTCTATAGGAGTCCAGCGAGGGTCAAGTTCAATAACTACCGCTTCATTGGTATAGAAATCCTCCAGAACTGCCTGCCGGTCTCCTTTTTTAACCTGGTGTGCGTATGAAGTAATTAATTCTCCCCAGGTTTTAAATTTTTCGTTTTCCTGAGCTTTGGCAAGATCACCCTCCTGATAAAACTTTTTTTTGCGGCTCTTTTCTACCAGAACATTAATTCTTTTAAGCAAATTGGTTTTCATGGAATCGAGGCGCAGCTTTTCCATTTTGGCTGAATAATATTGATCACAAGTTTCATTAATGGAGTCAAAAGAGGCCAGGGTAAGTTCAGAAGACGGATTATATAATTCAAAAGCCAGATACTCTTCCATTTTGTTGCGTCGGTATAATATACATGAGATGCTGGTACTGCCCGTTTTTGAAATATCCTCTAATAAGCCCTTCACCTGCTGGTACAAGGAATGCAATTCATAATCTCCGCATTCTTCTACCGGAAGGTCCTGATCAATAGAGGCATTTTGGCAAATAGCAACAGCTGAAAAAGGACTGACTCCGGCGATAGTATTAAATAATGCCCTGGATACTGATTGTCCGTTTTGCTGCCACATCCTGGCAGCAAACTGCTCATATTCCTCCTGAAGTAAATCTATCTTGTTTTGTGCAGGCGGGGATACATATTCTTTTCCCGGCATTATCTCCCGTACTGAACCGGACTCCAGGCTGAATCTTTTCATGGCATCAATAATCAATCCGGTTTCAGGATTAATCAGGATAATATTGGAATGACGGCCGGTGAATTCTCCAATTAAAACACGGGGTTTCCAGTCGCGGAGTTCATCTAAGGCTTCAATAGTAATATGAACAATACGATCATAACCGTATTGTTGAACTGATTTGATTTTCCCGCCTTCCAGATATTTCCTTAACAACATGCAAAAACTTGGCGGGTTGGCAGGATTTAATTTTTTTTCATTGGTTAAATGCATACGGGACCAGCGTGGATTAGCTGATAACAGCAGTTTAACCGCCCCTCCGCCGGCTTGCCGTACTGATAGTATTATTTCATCCTTTTCCGGTTGGTGAATTTTATCAATTCTGGCCTGTAAAAGAGTATTATCAAGTTCATTGGCAATGGCGCGAATGGTAAAGCCATCAAAAGGCATTAATTTTTACCCCTTTCACTCAGGCAAAATCCCTATTATAAGTGCTTTTAAATAGCAGCGGGGCTATTTAATAATTAAAACCGGAATACTGACCAGTCGGGTTACCTTATCTGATACGCTGCCTAATACCAATTCTTTAAATTTATTTAGTTTTCGACTTCCCATGATAATTAAATCATATTCGTCATCACTTTCTATCAGATCCAGTATAAGTGCTGCCGGATCACCGCCAGCCCTTTTTAGTTTGCAGCTAACCCCGGCAGCTTGTAATATAGCTTCATATCTTTTTAATAACTCCTGCGACTCTGCCCGCAACATATCCAATTTATCCTGATTATGCAACTTGGTAATATCAACTTCTGAAGTACCGTAAACATTAAATAATACCAAATTTTCTATAACCCCGGCAGCAGCAAGTTCAGCAGCTTTTTTTACTGCTCTTTCGGCTTGTTCAGAACCGTCAACCGGCAATAGTACCTTATTAAATACTTTCAAAACAAAACCCCCTTATAACAAATGTTTTCCTGCCTTTATTATAAGACAACTTTCCAGGTCCGTTGAATTTAATAATGTCATGATTATAACAAACATTGACTCTTGTCACAAAATATATGAAACTAATATCCAGGAAAACAGGGAGGTTTAGTCATGAAGGAAAAAATAAAGGTTGTCGTTGCAGGTGCACTTGGAAAAATGGGCATTGAATCCATGCAGGCTATTGCAGCTGATAATGAACTTGAATTATCCGGAGCAATCGACATAAAGGCTCAGGGAGAAACTGCAGCCAGTTTAACTGGCTTAAAATCAATAGACTTACCAATTGAAAATAATCTGGAACAGTTAATTAGTAGAATTAAACCAGATATATTACTTGATTTTACAAATCCGCAGGCCGTTTTTAATAATGCCCGCCTGGGATTAAAAAATAACATCTCCTGTGTAATAGGAACTACCGGCTTGAATGAAATTGAACTTAAACAATTAGACAGTCTGGCTCAGGAAAATAATGTTGGTATTGCTGTGATACCCAACTTTGCCATTGGTGCAGTTTTGATGATGAAATTTGCTGCTGAAGCAGCCCGTTATCTGCCCGATGTTGAAATTATTGAACTGCATCATGATCGTAAAATTGACTCCCCATCGGGTACGGCGATAAAGACTGCTGAAATGATCAGTCATAACCGTCCCCCCCGCCCGCCTGCCAACTTTAGTGACTATGAAAAAGTTGCCGGTTGCAGAGGTGGAGATGTTGAACAAATTCGTATACACAGTGTGCGTTTACCGGGATTTGTAGCCCACCAGGAAGTAATATTCGGTGGTATGGGCCAGAGTCTTACCATCAGACATGATTCTTTTGACCGGGTGGGTTTTATGCCCGGAGTGGTAATGGTAATTAAAAAGATGATGTCCATAAAAGGCCTGGTTTATGGAATGGAAAACTTTTTATAAGTTTTCAGAAGAAGAACAAAAACTAAAAGGACTGAGTCCTGTGCAATACAGAATTCAGTCCTCGATAGCTGCTTAACATATGTCTAACTGATTTATGGTATCCTCTGTCAACTTATTCTTCAAGAATATATATTTTCCGGTTGATTTCATCAACTGCTACTTCACGGTTTATTAAAGTAGATACTTCTTTCTCCGTTTTAAGGGTACGAATTTGTACACCGTTGTCATAGAGTTGTATAAGCAACTTCCCCCCTGGTCTTGGAATTTCCTCCTGAGTATAACGCTGATAAGGTTTCATGAAAACATATTCATAACCACCATCAATAAATTTCATTTTTTTTCCGTTTAAATAGACCTGCATAGGTGTTCCTCCAAATTATTTAACTGTGCGGCTGCCGGGTTTGACAACCTCCAGCTTTCCTTCCTTGCATAACGGGCAGTTATCCGGTTCCCAGGACTCAATATCCATGGTCAAAACTGCTGCTGTCTTTACTCCAAAGTCCACTTTACCTGAGCTGCGGTCAACCAATACACCTACGCCAATAACTTCACCGTCAGCAGCTTTCACCCGTTCAATTACCTCTTTAACTGAACCGCCGGTAGTTACTACATCCTCAACTACCAGGACTTTCTGGCCAGGTTCAATATTAAAACCACGGCGTATAACCATTACACCATCCTCACGCTCGGTAAAAATGGCAGGTACCCCTAATTGGCGCCCTACTTCATAGGCTACAATAATACCTCCCATAGCAGGTCCAACTACCAGTTCAACTCCATCGTCAAGAAAACAATCGGCCAGATGCCGGGCTAATTGTTCGGTATAATGCGGATATTTTAAAACCTGGGCACATTGCATGTATTGATTGCTGTGCCGGCCGGAAGTTAATCTGAAGTGCCCATTTAATAATGCCTGAGCATCAACAAATATCTGGCGTGCTTCATCATGGTTTAACACTATTTATCCCTCCAACTCTTCAATAATTCTTAATGCTGCTGATTCAGGATTGTCCGCAGCGGTAATTGGCCGTCCAATTACCATGTAATCTGCTCCCATGGTTAATGCTTCCTTAGGAGTAGTAATTCTCTTCTGGTCATTGGCAGCTGACCAGGCAGGTCTAATTCCCGGGGTTACTATTTTAAATTCTTTGCCACAGGTATTTCTAATAGCGGTAATTTCCTGCGGTGAACAAACTACACCATTAATACCACATTCCTGAGCCATCCTGGCCCAGGCAACAACAGTATCCTCAACTGATTTATCGGTAATAAACATATCATTTTCCAATTGGCTCTGAGATATGCTGGTTAGCACTGTTACTGCCAGAATTAAGGGTGGGTTGATTTTCTTCAGTGCTGCTTCTTCCTGAACTCCTTTTACCAACTGACTCATCATTTCCCGGCCCCCGGCAGCATGTATATTAAACATGTAGCAACCCAAACGGGTTAATACTTTGCCTGCCGCCGCAACCGTATTGGGTATATCATGAAATTTCAGATCTACAAAGACTTTACCCCCGGCCTGGTTTATCTTTTCAACAATTTGTGGTCCGCAACTGTTATAGAGTTGCATGCCCACCTTAAATACACCTATAGTTGGGCTTAATCGTTCTACCAGTGACAATGCCTGCTTTTCGGTATCAACATCCAGCGCCAGAATTATTCGGTCTTTTGCCTGCAAAATATTTACCCCCTTATTGCCAAACTATCTATAGTATTCTTCATTACCTGCTTTGAGTCAACTACAGTAACTCCTTATGCTTCTGACTGCTATGCCTGATGCGCTGCTCCAATAAGTTCACTTATGGTATCAATATTATTCTCCTGCATATATTGCAACAGATTACTTACAATCTCGTCTGTTATTTGCGGATTAATAAATATGCCAGTACCAACTGAGATAGCTGTAGCACCCACCATCAAGAATTCCAGTGCATCACGATAATTTACAATTCCTCCACCACCGAGTATGGGCAGCTTTACTTCCCGGTATACCTGATAAATCATGCGTAAAGCTACTGGTTTAATAGCTGGTCCGGATAATCCGCCAAAAATGTTGGCCAGAAAAGGTTTGCGGGTGTTTATGTCAACCGCCATTCCCATAAGAGTATTAATCATTGATAAGGCATCTGCCCCTCCGGCCTCACTGGCGCGGGCAATTTCAACTATATCGGTTACATTGGGGCTTAATTTCGGCATAACCGGAAGGGTGGTTTTATCCTTTACCGCTTTAACTACTTCATAAACCATTTGCGGATCTGTGCCAAATTGCAATCCTCCCTGTTTTACATTAGGGCAGGAAATATTCAATTCAATTCCGGCAACTCCGTCATTGCCTTCAATCATCTCTGCCAGGGCTGCATATTCTTCAATGGTATTTCCTGCAATATTGGCGATAATCGTAACATTATTTTCTCTCAGATAAGGCAGATGGGTGTTTAGAAACTCTTTAATTCCCGGATTTTCAAGACCAATGGCATTTAACATTCCCGAAGCAGTTTCAATTATTCTGGGCGGTGGATTCCCCGTTCTGGGCTCCAGAGTAGTCCCCTTTACGATAACCGCTCCAATTTTAGATATATCAACATAGGGTTCATACTCACGCCCATAGCCAAAAGTACCCGAAGCTGCACAAACCGGGTTATTCAGTTTTATTCCTCCCAGATTTGTAGAAATATCAATTTTCCGTGAAATTTCCATTTCTTTTTTCAAACTAATACTCCCCTTTTTTTAGCCATACTGCAGTATTTTTTATGACTATTTATATAATTCGACCTCATTGATGTTAAAAACCGGGCCATCTTTGCATACTTTTACATATTGGGTATCATCTGTTTTAAGTTTACGGGCACATCCCAGACAGGCTCCAACTCCACAAGCCATGTATTCTTCCAATGATACTTCAGCTTCTATAGCATGACCGGCAGCATAATCTGCAACTGCTGCCATCATAGGCTCGGGGCCGCAGGTATATATTCTGTCAATATTCTGTGGTTCAATCTTTTTTAACAGCAATTCTGTGACCAGTCCTTTAAAACCAGCTGTACCATCCATAGTAGCCGGGAAGAATCCTGTACCTATCTGACGCAATTTTTCAAATGCAACCAGTTGCCGGCGGCTTTCAGCTCCATGCAATACAGTAATATCACATCCCAGTTCTTTTAAAGCCCTGGAAAGATATACCAGCGGTGCTATTCCGACACCGCCACCAACCAGCAAGGTTCTTTCCGGTTGATCGGGTAATTTAAACCCCCGTCCCAGAGGACCCATTACATCGACATATTCTTTGGTACGAACCGAAGTAAGCAATCTGGTTCCCTTGCCTACTACCTTATATAAAAGAGTTATACTGCCCAAATGTTTATCTACATCATATATACTAAGGGGTCTTCTTAATAAGGTTAAATCCCGTAGTCCCGGTTTTATGTGTATAAACTGACCTGGTTGACATTCTTCTGCAATATCAGGAGCAATAAACTCCAATTCAAACATATCCCGATTAACTTGATTGTGACTGATTACCAATCCCGGCTGCATACCTGGCATACTGGAATCCCTCCTCATTACTGTGCTATATACTCCTGTAGTGAATAAATATCCAGGCTTTCCATTTTATCAACTTCCTGGAGTACTTCCTGAATCACCTGAAGCGTATCCAATGAAGTTAAACAGGGTACATTTAGCTCTACTGCCGCCCGGCGTATCTGAAATCCGTCCGAAAAAGGCCGGCGACCATGCGTCAAGGTGTTAACACAAAAATCCACATTTCCTTCCCGGATTAAATCAACAATATTTGGTGAGCCTTCACTGATTTTTTTAACTATCTCAGCTTCTACCCCTATTTGTTGCAGGGCATTGGCAGTACCATGTGTACAGACTAGTTTAAAGCCATTCCGGGCAAACTTTTGCAATAAAGGAAGTGCTTCTTCTTTATCTTTATCTGCAATAGTAGCAGCAATAGTTCCCTGCTTGGGTATTTCCAGACCAGCAGCAATTAATCCTTTATAAATAGCCATCTTTAAAGAACGATCTATTCCCATCACTTCTCCGGTTGATTTCATTTCCGGCCCCAATGTAATATCCACCTGCTCCAATTTACTAAAAGAGAACACCGGTACCTTTACCGCATAAAAATCAGGTGGACTCTGAAGGCCATCCTGGTATCCCATATCTATCAGGCTTTTTCCCAGCATAATTTCAACCGCCAGCTTAACCAGAGGTATTCCGGTAACTTTACTGATAAATGGCACCGTTCTGCTGGATCGGGGATTAACTTCCAGGACATATAGTTCATTCTCATACTCAACAAACTGAATGTTGATTAAACCGATTACTGGAAGTTCCAGGGCCAATTTGCGTGTATAATCAACCACTTTACTAATTATTTCAGGGTTCAAGCTATAGGCTGGAAACACTGCCATGCTGTCACCGGAATGAACTCCCGCCCGCTCAATATGCTGCATAATCCCGGGAATAAGTACTGATTTACCATCACAAACTGCATCAACTTCAATTTCTTTGCCCAGGAGATACTTATCAACTAATACCGGATGTTCACGGTTAACTTTTACGGCTGTCTGCATATAATGTTCAAGCTCTTCATGGTTATAAACTATTTCCATAGCCCTACCACCTAAAACATAAGAAGGTCTTACCAGAACCGGAAAACCGATTTTCTGACCAGCCAGGGAAGCATCTTCAACTGTATAAACACTAATTCCTGGCGGTCGTGGAATCCCCAACTTTTCAACCATCATATCAAACCGGTTGCGGTCTTCTGCCCGGTCAATACTATCATTAGTGGTCCCCAGGATTTTTATGTTTGCCCGTGTTAGCGGATTAGCCAGATTAATAGCTGTCTGCCCGCCAAACTGTACTACTACCCCTTCGGGTTGTTCTTCCTCGATAATGTTCATTACATCTTCAAATATCAGCGGTTCAAAATAAAGCCGGTCAGAAATATCAAAGTCAGTGCTTACGGTTTCCGGATTATTGTTCACGATAATGGCTTTAATGCCCGCATCTCTTAATGCCCAGACACAATGTACCGAACAGTAATCAAATTCCACTCCCTGTCCTATACGAATTGGGCCGGAACCTATTACCAGCACTTTGCGCGCCTGAGGATCATGTAAGGCTTCATTTTCATGTTCGTAGCAGGAATAGAAATAAGGCGAAACGGCATCAAATTCAGCAGCACAAGTGTCAACCAATTTATAGGTGGGTAAAACATTATGTTCTTTTCTTAATTGGCGCACAGCGTTTTCATCGATACCTTTAATTTCAGCAATCTCCACATCAGAAAAGCCCATCTTTTTAGCTTCCTGTAAAGTTTCTTTGTCCAGTTCACTGATTTTTATATGTTGGGCAAATTCAATAATATTCTTCATTTTTTTAAGAAAATATTTATCAATTCTGGTCGTTTCCCATACATCGTCAATGGATATTCCTCGACTGAAAGCTTCCGCCAATATGAACATGCGTTCATCATCCGCTATCTTCAAGCGTTCACGCAAATTCTGATCACTGTAATTTTGCAGTTCAGGCAACCGCAAGCCGGTTATGCCAATTTCCAGAGAACGGATTGATTTTAAAAATGCGGCTTCAAAACTCCTGTCTATGGCCATAACTTCTCCGGTAGCTTTCATCTGCGTACCCAGGCGTCGATCACCAAAAACAAACTTATCAAATGGCCAGCGGGGCACCTTTAAAACCACATAATCTATGGTAGGCTCAAAACAGGCGGTGGTAACTCCGGTTACGGTATTGGGTATCTCATCCAGGGAGTATCCAAGCGCTATTTTGGTAGTAACGCGGGCAATGGGATAACCGGTGGCCTTGGAGGCCAGAGCACTGGAACGGCTTACGCGGGGATTTACCTCAATGACATAATACTTTTTGCTGAAAGGGTCCAATGCATACTGAACATTACATCCTCCGGCTATTTTCAAAGAACGGATAATTTTCAGCGCCGAGTATCTTATCATCTGGTATTCTTCATCAGTCAAAGTTTGTGCCGGGGCCACCACGATACTGTCACCGGTATGAATCCCAACTGGATCAATATTTTCCATACTGCAAATGGTTATACAGTTATCATTATCGTCACGCATTACCTCAAATTCAATTTCCTTATATCCTGCTACACTGCGTTCTATCAGCACTTGTTTGATGGGACTGTTTTTCAGTCCCTTGCCAACAATCACTTGTAATTCATCCCGATTGCCGGCATTTCCGCCGCCAGTGCCGCCCAGGGTATAGGCTGGACGAACAATCACCGGATATCCAATAGATTCAGCAAAGACAACTGCCTCTTCTATGGAATGAACAATCGTACTTTCCGGAATTGGTTCCCCAATATCCTGCATGGTCTGTTTGAATAATTCTCTATCTTCAGCCCGCTTAATTGCGTCCAGGGGCATTCCCAACAGTGGCACACCGGTTTTTTGCAGTATTCCCTCCGTATCAAGTTCTAAGGCCATATTTAAACCTACCTGACCACCCAGATTGGCAATTATGCCATCGGGCTTTTCCCGTTCCAATATTTTGGTTACGGTTTCTACTGTGATTGGTTCCATATAAACCCGGTCAGCTATATTGGTATCAGTCATTATAGTGGCAGGATTACTGTTTAACAATACAACTTCCAGACCTTCTTCCTTTAGAGTACGACATGCCTGGGTACCGGCATAATCAAATTCTGCTGCCTGCCCGATAATAATAGGACCGGAACCAATAACCAGTACCTTTTTTAAGCCTTCTTTAAGGGGCATAATATCTCTCCTTTTACCTGTCTCGTTTATTAGCGGAGTTCATTTAAAAACTGGTCATAGAAAAACCCGGTTTCACTGTATCCGGGATAACCCTCAGGATCAAATTGCAATGAAAATACCGGTAGCTTTTTATGTTTGATACCTTCAACGGTGTTGTCATTTAGACTTCGCATACTAACTACCATATCAGTAGGTTTTAATGAATCCTCATTTATAACATAGCCATGATTTTGAGTTGTAATATAAATTCTATTATCCTCCAGGTTTCTGACCGGATGATTAGTCCCACGGTGACCAAAAGTTAAACGGTCGGTGGTTGCTCCCATGGATAATGCCAGCACCTGGTGTCCCAAACCTATACCCAGCATCGGTTTTTGTCCTGCCAGTTGGCGACAGGTTTTCATAACATATGGAATAGCCTCGGGGTCACCCGGGCCGTCAGATATAATTACCCCGGAAGGATTAAATTTCATAATTTCCGTAATATCAGTTGTTGCCGGGACAGCTATTACTTCACATCCGCGTCTGGTCAATGAACTTATAGCTCCTTTTTTCGTCCCCAAATCCAACAGTACTACCCGCTTATTACCGTTACCAAACTTCATTATGTTTCGACGGGTAACATATTTGACCATGTCTCCCTGCAAATTACGGGCGGCCTGTTCAGCCTTATCAATCATCATTTCCAGATCGTCGATCCGGTCAGTTATTACTCCTCCCATTACCCCACCGGTTCTAATTTGTCTGGTTAATGCACGCGTATCAATCTCAGTTAATACTGCTATTTCACTTTTATTCAGGAAACTGATCAAATCAATTTCCATTTCATAATGACTGGGGAAGTCAGTAGCTTCCCGCATAATTAATCCTTTAATCATTGCTCCCCGGGAAGCAAAACTCTTCTCATTAAATCCTACATTTCCTACCAGGGGATAAGTCATAACCACAATTTGCCCATAATAGGAGGGGTCAGTAATAATATCCTGATAGCTTATCATGGCAGTCGTAAATACAACCTCACCTTCAGCCCGCAGACAATCATTAAGCAATTTCCCTTCAAATATACGGCCATTTTCCAGCACCAGGTAACCTTTCATCGTGCTTCATCTCTCCTTATCTGACAATTCCTTCACTGGCTGCCAGTTCTCCGTTTACTATAGTTGCATACGGCCATCCCCTGAATTCTTTATTTTTATATGGTGTATTCTTTCCTTTGGAATAAAACTCTTGTGGTTTTACTGTTTTGATTTTATTGGGATCTATAATGGTTATATCAGCTATGGCCCCAACTTCAACAGTGCCCCGGTCAATATTAATAATATCAGCCGGCCCGACCGTAAATAATTCCACCATACGCATTAAGTCAATCCTACCCGTATTAACCAGACTCATAACCACCGGTATGGCTGTTTCCAAACCGGAAATACCAAATGCAGCCAGATTAAATTCACAATCCTTGCTTTCCAAATGATGTGGGGCATGATCGGTAGCAATACAATCTACAGTTCCATCATTAATACCTGCAATCAGGGCTTCAATATCTTCTGCGGTTCTAAGCGGCGGATTAACTTTGGCATCAGTATCGTAACCCTCGATAATTTCATCAGTTAAGGTTAAATGATGCGGTGTAACTTCACAGGTAACATACAAGCCCTTCTTTTTAGCCAGTCTTACCAAATCTATTGAGCGAGCCGTGGATAAATGGCACAGATGGAGTCTGGCCCCGGTCAACCCCGCCAGCATGATATCTCTGGCCACCATAACCTCCTCAGCTTCATCCGGTATACCCTGTAATCCATATATAGTGGAATAATAACCTTCATTCATTTGCCCTCCGGAGCTTAGGCCGGTATCTTCACAATGAGATAAAATCGGCAAATTAAACATGTTGGCATAATCCATGGCATGTCTCATAATATCCGAGCCCAATACCGGTTTACCATCATCTGATAATCCAACACAACCGGCAGTTACCAATTCGGCTATTTCAGCCAGTTCTTTGCCAGCCTGCTGCCTGGTTACCGCTCCTATTGGATAAACATTAACTACTCCTGATTTAGCAGCTCTTTCCTTCACAAAACTGGCAACTGCAGCATTATCAATAACCGGATCTGTGTTGGGCATGCAACAGATACTGGTAAACCCTCCCGCAGCAGCAGCTCTGGTTCCTGAGGCTATGTCCTCTTTATATTCAAACCCCGGTTCTCTTAGATGTACATGTAAATCTATAAACCCGGGACATACCAGCTTATTTACAGCGTCCACTATATTAACATCTTTTTCCACCTGAATGTCTTTGGAAATTTCCTGGATTATCCCATCTTCAACCAAAATATCAATAACTTCATCCTGCCCGGAGGAGGGATTAATTACTCTTCCTCCTTTAATTAATAACTTCATTTTTTGAGCCTCCCATCATCAGGAACAATAAAGCCATTCGCACTGCAACACCATTGGTTACCTGTTCATTAATAACTGAATTAAGTCCTTCAGCTACCTGGGTGGATATTTCAATTCCGCGATTCATTGGTCCCGGATGCAAAACCAGCACATCTTCTCCGGCAATTTGTAAATGTTCCGGCCTTAGCATATATAGATTCGCATATTCATCCATTGAGGGGAATAACCCGGTTTGCTGTCTTTCTTTCTGAATACGCAAAATATTTATTACATCCACCCCTTTTAAAGCAGCATCCAAACTGTGATAACTTTTTACATTCATTTTTTCCAAACCTGGCGGCATCAGAGTTGCCGGACCAACTACCCGTACCTCACAACCGAACTTGCTGAGACCGTATATATTGGATCTGGCTACCCGACTGTGTAAAATATCACCAACAATTGCCACTTTTAATCCTTCCAGGGTACCTTTCTTTTCTCTAATAGTATATAAATCCAGTAACGCCTGGGTAGGATGTTCATTGGTACCATCACCAGCGTTAATAACGCTCATATTGGTATTTCGTGAAACATAATGCGGAGTACCGCTCATAGAATGCCGAATAACCATCAGGTCAAAACCCATAACTTCAATGGTTTTTACAGTATCTTTTAAACTCTCACCTTTTTGTACGCTGCTGGTTGATACTGCCAGATTTACTGTGTCAGCACTAAGATATTTGCCGGCAATCTCAAAGGATGTACGGGTACGGGTGCTGTTTTCATAAAAGACCGTAACCATGGCCTTGCCTCTTAAAGTTGGAACTTTTTTAATATCCCGTTTTATAATGTCCTTCATGGGAACAGCCGTATCCAATATTGATTCAATATCCTCCCGACTAAGTTCTTTGAGTCCCAATAAATCTTTCTGATTCATACAGTTGCCTCCTCATAATAAAAAAACCTTCCTGCCTTACCGGCAAGGAAGGTCTAACCTCTTTGAAATCCTTTCCCTTGCCAGCCTCTCCGGACCAGATTAAAGGGTACTTTCTATGGGTCGGTTATTTCCTGAATTACTACTTCGTCTTTACCGTCCACCTCTTTGACAAATACTGATACAACTTCCTGTCTGGAGGTGGGTACATTTTTTCCTATAAAATCAGCCTTTATGGGTAACTCTCGATGACCCCGGTCAATCAATACCGCCAGTTGAATAGATTTAGGCCTGCCTAAATCTATAAGCGCATCAAGTGCAGCTCTAATCGTCCGTCCAGTATATAAAACATCATCTACCAGCACAACATTCATATCATTTATATTAAAATTAACGGCGGTCCGATGCACAACTGGCTGGGAAGCCAGAGTAGTAAGGTCATCGCGATATAGAGTTATATCCAGAATACCAACCGGTACTTCAATATTCTCAATTTCGGCGATACGCCCGGCAACTCTTTTGGCCAGAGGAACACCTCTCCTTTGAATTCCTACCAGAGCAACATTATTCACACCTTTGTTTCTTTCTATAATTTCATGGGCAATTCGTGTTAGTGCCCGGCTGAGAGCCAAATCATCCATAATGATTTTCTTATCAATGAAGTTCATTATTATTCCTCCCTCCAGGCATAATAAAAGCCTGCCACAGACCCATAAGATGGTAGGCAGGCACAAATATCCCGTTTTCCTTGCTAGCCTCACGGTGCCAACTTAAAGGTTCTTAACTGATTTTAGTCAACTGTTTTATCAGTGTCAATTATTTTTGCGTAAATCTTCAAGTATACTTGAAAAATAATCTGGTATAGCACTGGTAAATTCCATATATTCACCGGTAGCAGGATGAATCAGCCCTAATAATGAAGCATGTAAAACCTGTGTTTGCATACCCAGATGTTTTTTAGCCGGTCCATAGAGTGGATCTCCAACTACCGGATGATGCAGATAGGCAAAATGCACTCTGATCTGATGCGTTCTTCCAGTAAGCAGCTTAACCTTTATTAGAGTATATTGATTAAACCGTTCCAGAACCTGATAATTACTGATAGCCGGTCGTCCGTCAGTTACTACTGCCATCTTCTTTCTATCAGCTTTACTTCGGCCAATCGGAGCATCAATAGTGCCCAGGTTTTCTTTAATAATCCCGTGAACTAAAGCGGTATACTCCCGGTTTATACTATGTTCTTTAATTTGCCCGGTCAGACTTCTCAAGGCCAGGTCGGTTTTTGCTACCATCATTACCCCCGAAGTGTCCTTATCCAGACGATGCACTATCCCCGGTCGCAATTCGCCATTAATACCGGATAAATCTTTAATATGATAAAGTAAGGCGTTGACCAGAGTATTATCCCAATTACCATGGGCAGGATGTACTACCATACCAACCGGCTTATTAATTATGGCAATATGACTATCCTGATAAATAATATCGAGGGGTATATTCTGAGGCTCCAATGCAATCTGTCGTACCTCCGGAATAATAATCATAACTTCTTCCCCGTTTTTAAGTCGATAACCGGGCCTTTTTCTTACTCCATCGACCTTTACCATATCCTCATCAATTAAGCCTTTAATGCTCGAGCGTGACATGTCCACCATCTGAGCGGCCAGAAATATATCCAACCGCTCTCCTTCTTCCTCTTCTGTAACCAGAAATGTTTCACTTCTTAACATCTATTTACCCCACTTTTCAAGGAAAATTAGCTTCGTTATCAATAATATCCCCGCACATACAATAGCCATATCAGCAATATTAAAAACCGGCCACCAGCGCAAATCAAAAAAATCTATCACATAATTGTATTGCCAGCGGTCAATTAGATTGCCGGTTGCTCCTCCAACTATTAAACCCATAATAATCTGATCTCCAGTTAATATTTTGTTACGCAAATTGTAATAGATTAATGCAAATACTACTATTAATGCACAAATTAAGAATATCCAGGAATATCCCTGCAGTATTCCAAACGCTGCGCCCCGGTTTTGTACATAGGTGAGATGCAATATACCTTCAATAAACGGGAAACTGTCACCTACCGCCATGTTTTGGATTACCACCCATTTACTTAATTGATCCGCAATCAGGACTATAATCAGACTAAGCCAAAAATACATAATTACCCCCATCAATGCTTACTAATTTAGTTCTATTTTATGTTACCTGTCCAGTCTGCTCAAGCGATGTTGTTTTGAATCAATTTTAACCCATTGGTGTAATTTACAAATAAACAGTACACTGGATAAGTATTAAGTATAAAATAAAAAATCTATTCACAGGAACTCTGTATGATTATTTTTAAAAATATTCTCTTACGGAAACAAATAATAACCATTGCCGGGCCGGCCATAGTTGAAATGGTTATGTATATGCTCATTGGCGTAGTTGATATAGCTATTGTTGGGCGTCTGGGGCCGGAAGCCCTGGCAGCAGTAAGCCTGGGAGCAGAAATCTTCTTTTCAATAATACTGCTTTTGGAAGCATTGGCAATCGGCTCAACCATTCTGGTTGCGCAGGGAAAAGGAGCCAACCGGCAAGACCGTATTGATCAGATAATTGCCCATACACTGATAATGGCTTTAACTCTGGGGTTAGCAGCAGCATATCTGGGACTGGGATATTCCAGTCAATTGTTAAACCTGTTTTCCATAGAAAAATCAGTTTACCAGCAGGCTTACAGCTATCTAATGATTACCTTCAAAATTGCTCCGCTGGCTTTAATCCTGTATATGATAAATTCTTTGTTTCGTGGTTACGGGCGTACTGATATTCCCATGATTATAGCTCTCATAACTAATGTTTTCAATGTGATTGGTGATTATGTCCTGGTTTATGGGAAATGGGGATTTCCTGCACTGGGAGTCTCCGGAGCTGCCTGGGCTACGGCCGGAGCTCATATTTTAGGATTTGCAATTGCCATGTGGTTTTTATTGAGCGGCAGAGGCGGCATAAGCCTGAAATTAAGTCTTTTATTCAACTTAAAATCTAAGGTATTTACCAGTATTGTTCGTCTGGGTTTTCCCACCATGCTGGAGCAATTATTTCAAACTGTAAGCCATTTGATATCTATTTATTTACTGGTTTATATGGGCACACTGGTATTTGCCTCTCATCAGGTAGCCGTAACCGTAGAATCCATTTCATATATGCCTGGTTTTGGACTGGCAATTGCTGCCACTACTTTGGTGGGACAGGCAGTTGGCTCCAGAGATGAAAAAGCGTTATCCGAAGCAGCCAGAGGATGCCTGGAGTTTGCCGTTTTGTTAATGGGTTTTTTCGGGGTGATTTTTGCCCTCTTGCCTCATCAAGTGGCAGCAATATTCTCAAATGACCCGGAAGTTATCAAGCTATCTGCCTGGTTGATTCGCCTGGCTTCATTAGAACAAATAACTGTAGCTGTAAGCATGGTAATTGCAGGTGCCCTCAAAGGTGCCGGTGACACCCGGACTCCTTTTCTCATCAGCCTGTTTTTCACCTGGATATTTCGCTTACCGCTTATCTATTTGATTATACGCGTACTGCATTGGGGAATAACCCTGGTATGGCTGGTATTTATTCTTGACTGGTTCTTCAAAACTGTAATTTACTTAATTATTTATCGTCGCCGTGGCTGGATAAGACGGGCATTAGCAGCAAAGTAAATGTTTAAAAATAGCACGGTAAAAAATTTCAAAACTCCCCTGAGGGTCATTTACAGGAATAAACGAACGGAGCGACACAAATGATAAGTACTGTGTGCACCGACAGGAGCCTGAGATAGAATTGAACTGCGAATACCCTGATAATTTTGCTGGTTGATTTTTTTATCACTCAGATACATGGCCAGCAGACCATTAATTATCATTAAATGAAACCCTGGGTCGGCAATTTGAGCTGCATGATAATAAGAATTGCGAACAAACAGATTAATTCGTTCTTCCATTTCCTTTTCATCCTTATAGTAAAAGGTAAAATTTAAATCTCCACCCTCAATATCTTCCGAGCGGTCAATGAAATAATCCAGCAAAATATGCAAACCACATATCCATGGGAAATAGGCGGTTTTGATCCGCTTTATCTCAATTTCTTTACAATCAGGCTGACTGGCGGCACGAATCAGAGCGAATATTGCTAAGGTAGAACCGGTTGCTGCCGCAATTTCCTGCCACCTGACATCATCATAACCGGATATATCCTTCACTATCCATTGCTTCAGGGTATCTTCGCGTAAATTATTATGCAGGTGTTTCTTTACCTGTAAGTGGCTGTACAATTCTGCCAGTTGTATTACTTCATCATACACCATTCCGTAAGCTGGAACCTTATCCAGACACTGCTGACATATCTGCACCAATTTATCCAAATATCCTCCGTCAGGTGTTATAGTATATCCCCGGTAGTAGTTGACAGGCTTTTGCCCTGGTGTCAGGGCACATATCAGCGATTGATGTGCCTGGGCAAAAGCTTCCCCATCAGTGCTATCAGCCCGGTCACATAAGTTATCCAAATAATCACAAATAGTCTGATAGGCAACAATAAATTGCAGCAGGTTATATGCGGGTGGAAAGGCGGCATAAACAGCACCGCCCTGACAATGAAAGGCTTTATCGTTCAGACTGGCTAAAGCTTGTTGACGCAGCATAATATCAGGACAAGTTTGAGCCTCCCGGTGCCAATAAGCCAATAGCCGCTGAACTTTTGGCAGAGTGTTGATAATATAACGGCCTAATATCCTGGCCTGATATGCCCGGTATTTATTATTCATCATAATTGTTTACATCCATACATTACTTTCAGGTGTATTTTTCCTGTAATTGCTGCTAATGCCTGCTGGTAAATAATTGTTCAACAAGTAATCGGATAAAAAAGACAGGTCATCTCTGGCTATACCGTCCGGCAATTGCTGCAGCATTTGACGGGCCTGGTTTAAATAATTCCGGGCCTCGCTAATTGCCAGATCCAGGGCATAAGATTCGTTTAATATACTGATTATCTTTTCCAAATTCATGCTGATATTGACCTGGTTTGACAGCAAGGGCTTTAATTTCGGGCCATATACGGGGTCTTCCAAAGCTATGATGACCGGTAAATTTATATTTCCTTCCAGCAGATCATTTCCTGCCGGTTTCCCAAGTAATCCCGGATGTGAAACAAAATCAAGTACATCATCAATAATTTGATAAGCATTACCCAAATGCAGACCATAGTTTTGAATTATTCCAATTTGCCAGTGGGACATTGAGGATATTAATCCTCCTACCTGACAGCTGGAAGCAAACAGGCAGGCAGTTTTACGATAGATTTTCTCCAGATAATCTGTACGGGTAATATCCAAACGATTGATGAGATTCAATTGCTGAATTTCACCGGTACACATTATTTTAATTGTATCCGTAATAGTTTCCATGACTGACGGCAAATTTTGTTTGTTTATAATATTAAACGCTTCAGCAAACAAATAATCACCCAGCAGTACGGCAACTTTATTATTCCATTTGCTGTTTACGCTTTCCTGTCCGCGTCTTAAAGTTGAATTATCGATAATATCATCATGAACCAGAGAAGCCAAATGTATAAGTTCTATCGCAACAGCTACATCAATTACGAGAGACTCGCGGGAAGGATATAAGTTGGAAGATATATAAACCAGACGAGAGCGCAGCATTTTACCGGGCTTATTGAGCAGATAATTAATATACTCGCCCATATCCTTACTACCCTGAAGTGTTTGCTTCAATCGGTCTATAATTTTATCTGCGGGAAAAGGTTGATACATTACGGCCTGATCTGCAATAATAATTACTCAACTCCTTCCAGGCAAAGCCTTTAGCTATTATTCCCGCAGATTGCCGGTATATACCATGTGATTATCCCAGTATTTTCTTTTTGGTTTGTTCATGGGCGTAATTTTCAATGCAGTTATCCAACCCGCCTTTAAATACAATCCCTTTCCTGTTCATCATAGTTTCAATTAAGAAATCTGCCAGGATTGGGTTTTTAGGTAGAAGAGGGCCATGCAGATAAGTAGCCAGCAAATTTTTATACCATAAACCTTCCTGCCCGTCCTGACCATTATTTCCGAAACCACTGATAACCTTGCCCAGCGCTTTCAAATCTTCATCTTCAAAGTAAGTTCGTCCTGAATGATTTTCAAAACCTGCCACTGTAAAAGGTCGACCATGTAAAGATGCTGCCAGAACGATATTCCCAATCAGACGATTTTTTTCTCGCTCAGTATAAAAATTAAATAAATTTAAACCGGGTACTTGTACCCCGTCAGAAGATTCATAGTATTTTCCCAGCAACTGATATGCCCCACCTACAAACAGGACCGGTAATCCCACTTCAATCTCCAGCTTTAGTTCGTTGTAATTATGAACAAGTTCATTAACCACGAGTTTTTGTTCGCGGTCAGATCCTCCTCCCATAAAAACAAGATCATACTGATTAAGTTTTATCTGACCACCTGGTGAAATAGCTTCAACACAACAATTATGCCCATACCACTCCAATCTTTTTTGCAGACAGATAATATTGCCCCGGTCCCCATAAAGATTCATTAATTCCGGATATAGATGTGCAATTATGAACTCCGCCATAACTTATCCCTGACTTTCTGAACTATTTTGTTTTTCACCAAACCGGTCAGTAGATGCAACGCTTTCCTGCTGTAGTTTCAATAAAATATCTCTACAAACAAATAATGCTGTATAAGTAGACAGGACATAAGCCCTATCAGTTGCCACTGACAAGGCTTTTTTAACCCCTGACTGCAGTTCATCTTCAATATAAATCAGGTCAACTGGAGCATCGGCATATTTAAAGCGTAAAGCCATATCTCCGCTTCTTAGTCCTGAACATACTATAGCTTCCAAGTTTGAGTTCAAATTTGTCATCTGTTCAATATCGGCATCCCATATCCAGGAAATATCACGACCATCAGCAACATTATCATTCAAAGCCAAAAATAGCGTTTTTCGCCCCGGTTCAGTATTTATTGCTGATAATGCCTGGTTTAATCCGGTAGAGTTTTTAACTAATATCAGAGTTACAATGCGATTATCAATATTAAATTGCTCCATACGACCTGCCCGGGGTTTTAAATGAGCAATAGCTTTTTGAATTATTTCATCTTCTATACCCGCTAATTTGGCCAGTGATACTGCTGCCAGTATGTTGTAAGCATTATAAAAGCCTTGATAGGGACTGCTTATTTCTATATCATTAACCTTCATTTCTATTTTAGGAGTAAGATTAAGTGAATAGGCAGTAAAATTGCGTTCGGGGTTTTTATTGCCACATTCCGGACAGCTAAATTTTCCTAGCTGGGCATAATGAAACCTTTGATAATATAATTCCTGCCCGCAAAATACACAAAATCTTCCTTCCCGACCTTCCTCGCTTAGTACCCGGTCATATTTTGTATCATCAAAACCGTAATACCAGCAATGCAGTCCGGTATCATTTTTAAAATGCGTTACCAGCGGGTCATCTGCGTTCAGAACCAATTCTATATCAGTATCACGCACAGCATCTTTTATAAGATTTATTATAGTTTCAAGTTCACCGTAGCGATCCAGCTGGTCACTAAAAAAGTTGGTAATTAATACTATACGGGGATGTAGCTGCTGGAGCAACAAAGGAACATTGGCCTCATCTGTTTCCAGCAATGCATAGTCAATTTGTCGTTTGCCTGTCCAATTAGTTGCCCTGATAAAAGCGGTGGTAATACCGGTTATCATATTGGCTCCGGCACGATTATGTACAAAAGTATAACCTTTTTGCTTTAATATCCCGGCCAGCATATTCGTAGTAGTGGTCTTGCCATTAGTTCCGGTTACTACAAATATCTCTTCACTGATATTGGCAGACAGATGATTAAGTATTTGCGGATAAAGTTTTAGTGCTATCTTTCCGGGTAGGGAAGTACCTCCGGTTCCAACTATTCTGCTCAGACAGGATACAAGTTTTCCGGCAATAATAGCAATAATCAGAGCTATTTTTTTCATTTATAAACCCCTTTTAAATAATTACCAATCACAGTTAATTTATCATACCGCAAATAAATAATTTAGGCTGTTCGAAAAATGTAAATAAAAATGACCTGTATTACTACAGGTCAAATCAGCCGTTTTTTTATGAACCAAACCATCTGTCAAAATCCAGGCGCCAGTGGCGTCTTCCCACATAATTATCGCATAATTCCTCATATATGTTCTCCAAACGGGTGGTCATTGCTTCTGAAGACAGTAAATATGCTTTTTGTAAAGCATTTTCTTTTAATCGGGCATATAATTCATCGTCCTGCAACACGATACTTATTGCCTGACTAAATTCATCTATATCTTCCGCGGTTAAAATCCCGTTAATATTATGGTCAACCATATCCTGCACACCATTGGCCTTAACAGCCACAACCGGGAGTCCTGCAGCCATGGCTTCTATTAATACCAGACCCTGGGTTTCGGTCAGGGAAGAAAATACAAATAAATCAGCTGAATAATACGCCTTAACCAGAGTGTCAAAAGGTAAGGCTCCGGTAAACACTACATCTTTTTCCACGCTCATGTTTAATTTTTTAACCAGCTTTTTCAATTCAGCTTCAATAGGCCCCTGGGCAGTTAATACCAATGTTGTATCGGGACGATTATCCTTCAGCTTTTTAAATGATTTTATAAGAAATTCCAGATTTTTTTCTTTGGCTAACCGGCCTACAAACAGCAATATCTTATTATTTTCCGGAATAGCGTAATTTTCCCTTAACCAATCTTTATCTTTTTCTCCCCCATCAAACTTCTGCAGCGGCACTCCAGTGGGTAATACGGTTATAGGAGTTTTAATATGATAATTATTTAATATTTCCGCGACTTCAGGCGTGGGTACAATAACATGGTCACAGCTATTACAGAAACTATTACTGTATTTTATGGTTATATCCTTCGCCAATTCCTGTGCCAGGGGAATATAGTGAACATACTGGTCATACATAGTATGATAAGTAAACACAATGGGAAGACGATACTTTTTAGCAAACCGCAATCCTACCCTGCCCATCAAAACCGGTGAATGCACATGAATGATATCCAGGTTCAATCTGCGTACCAGCATATTTAACCCCGGCAATACCGGTATAGCCAATGTAAAATCCGGATTTGTAGGGGAAGGCAAAGAATAAAAGCGGTATACCCCTTTCTCCTCTGCATGATAATGGGGGTAACTGGGAGCAAATACAAATACTTCATGCCCTCGTTTTTCAAGTTCATATTTAAAAGTTTTTATTGAGGTTACCACTCCACTGGTATAGGGAGTGTAACTATCTGAAAATATACCAATTCTCAATAGAGATCCTCCTCCAGGTTAATACCGGGAATATTAATTATCATCAAATTGATAACCTGCCACTTCTGGTTCTTCGCCACTATAAATCATTGTTAACGACTCATTGCCAGTTATATTGTTAATTCCACTCTGTAATTTTTGAGCACAATTAGCGCACCGGGTAGTATTAATTAAACGGTTTAATCGTTGGGGTTCAATTTGACCACCGCATATTTCACAGGTACCGTAGTTACCTTCATCATATCGATTCAATGCATCATGCACTTTCTCCAATTCCAATTCATATAACTCCATAACCGCCAGGTCTTTTTCTCTTTCATACAATTCAGAACCTGAATCAGCCGGATGTTGGTCATAAGTAGATAAATCACCGGTTAACTCATGTAATGGTATCATAAAATTCTCCTGACGGGATTTAATAATATGCTCCAGTTCCTGTTTCTTGTTGATTAGCTTCTGTTTAGGGTCCATCTAAAACACCTCATTTTATTAAAGATTCCCCCATCAACTTCTGCTGCTTATCTCCCCATAAGAAGCCTGGTTATCACATATTATTCCTTATCTATATTATTCAATACCCTAGTTATTAAGAGAATGAATGGGAGCAGGTATTCTGCCCCGGCGATTAATAAAACCGGTTGGCGAATGTTCATTAACCTTCATTACCGGCGCCCTTCCCAGTAAACCACCAAACTCAACCCAATCACCAATACTTTTCCCTGGCGCAGGTATTAAGCGGACCGCAGTAGTTTTCCGATTAATCATACCAATAGCAGCTTCATCAGCTATAATACCAGATATTATATCAGTGCTGGTATCGCCTGGTATCGCAATCATGTCCAATCCAACTGAACATACACAGGTCATGGCTTCCAGCTTATCTATATTCAAAGCTCCTGCCACTACTGCTTCAATCATACCTGCATCCTCACTAACTGGAATAAAGGCGCCTGACAGACCGCCAACATAAGATGAGGCCATCGCTCCGCCTTTCTTTACAGCATCATTTAACATGGCCAGCGCTGCAGTACTGCCGTGAGCCCCGACTCTTTCCAGTCCCATTGATTGAAGTATATCCGCTACGCTGTCACCAATTGCCGGAGTTGGTGCCAGAGATAAATCTACAATGCCAAAAGGAACTCCTAATCGCTGTGAAGCTACCCGACCTACCAGCTCTCCGGTACGGGTTACTTTAAAAGCTGTCTTTTTTATAACATTGGCCAGCTCGCCCAAATCCATTTCCGGGTATTTGCGAACTGCATTTAATACCACCCCTGGTCCGCTAACCCCAATATTGATAGTTGATTCCGGCTCCCCAATTCCATGAAAAGCCCCGGCCATAAACGGATTGTCTTCGACCGCATTACAGAATACCACCAGTTTGGCACAACCTATTCCATCACGGTCAGCTGTTAATTGCGCAGTTTGTTTTATGATACTGCCCATTAAACATACCGCATCCATATTAATTCCTGATTTGGTAGTGGCAACATTAACAGAAGAACATACTCTTTCGGTATTTGACAATACTTGTGGAATAGCAGCTATTAATTCCTGATCCCCATAGGTAAACCCCTTGTGTACCAGGGCAGAAAATCCGCCAATAAAGTTTACCCCCACTGCCCGGGCTGCATCATCCATATATTGGCCAATAATACATATTTCATCACGGTTTAATCCATCTGCAACATTAGCCACCGGAGTAACTGAAATTCGCTTATTTATAATGGGGATACCATATTCTTTTTCGATTTCATCCCCGGTTTTAACCAGATTTCCGGCATATTTCACAATTTTATCGTAAATACATTTACCGGTTGCTTTTCCGTCCCGATGACGACAATCCTGGATATTTATACCCATGGTAATGGTACGAATATCCAGATTCTCACTCTGAACCATTCTGACTGTTTCCATAATCTCATCTTTACTGATATGAAAAGGCATTGCCGGCCTCCTGTTCCCAGATTAATTAAAATAAATTATTATTTAAGGATTTTGCTTAAATTAAATAAATCCTTTAATACTGTCACTCTGAGTGATTAGCGAAGCAACATTAATCACACCCGGAAGGGTGTATCAGTAGTACCCAAGGGTGTAGTCCCTCAGGGGGGGCTCATAAACGTTCAGGATGATATTTTAAAAGTTAACATGATAATTTAAATAAAAGTTAATTATGCAAAACTCTCATTTAAATACGATGCATAAACTTAAAAATATCTTCATGTTGCAAGGTTACTTCCAGACCCAGACTTCTGCCTGCTTCCACTAAAAGTTCTCTTAATTGGCCAATATCAGCTTTGCTATTACTTAGATCAACAACCATCACCATCGTAAAAAATCCTTGCAGGATAGTTTGACTAATATCCAGAATATTTACCTGGTTTTCAGCTAATATTGACGAAATGGCTGCAATTATTCCTACCCGGTCATATCCCAGTACCGTGACAATTAATTTTTTGCCCTCTTCCAAGGTTATCCCTCCTGTTTATCCAGTTCAATTATGACCGACTTGCATCTATCGCATAAAACCGGAAAACTATTATCTGTCCCTACCGATAAGTCTATGGTCCAACAGCGCTCACATTTTCCGCCCTCAGCCGGATTAACCTGCACATATATTCCGTCAACATTTTCCAGACTTACCGTTTGCAGAGGTTTATTATCTATTGCACTTAGTTCCAGTTTGGAAACTATAAATATTTTCTCCAGATTAGCGGTTACATTTAACACGGACAACCAATCTTCATTGGCATAAATAGTAACCCGTGCACCCAGTGAATGACCGATGGTTTTAGCTGCCCGGGCTTCTTCCAGAGCTTTGGTAACTACTTCTCTTACCTGTAAAACTTTATCCATACGATCACCAATTTCAACATTAAGATATTCATCCCTGAATACCGGCCAATCCAACAGCTGAACACTTTCCGGATCTGCCGGGTTACGCAGATATTGCCATATTTCTTCACTGGTGTAGGCCAGAACCGGCGTCAGCATAACCACCAGGGCATTAATTATCTCATAAAGAACCGTTTGGGCAGCTCTGCGGTCCTGAGCTCCTGCCGGAGAACAATATAGCGTATCCTTTAAAACATCAAAATAAATATTACTCATATCCACCGTACAGAAATTATGAATCGAATGGAAAACCACATGAAATTCATATTGATCATAAGCCTTGGTAACCCGGCGAATCAACTTTTCCAAACGCAATAATGCCCATTTATCAAGCTCAGACAGATTATCGTATTTCACCTTATCTGAATTGACATCAAAATCAGCCAGATTTCCTATGATAAATCGGCAGGTATTGCGAATCTTTCTATAAGCTTCAGCACTTTGACGAATGATGTTTTCTGAAACTGAAACATCGTTACGGTAATCCGCTGAAGAAACCCATAATCTTAATATATCCGCTCCCAATTCTTCGGTTAGTTTCAATGGATCAACTACATTTCCCAATGACTTGGACATCTTGCGTCCCTGTTCATCTACTACGAAACCATGGGTTAAAACTTGCTTATATGGAGCTGTTCCTCTGACTGCAACGGCTGTAGAAATCGAAGAGTTGAACCATCCCCGATGCTGGTCACTGCCTTCCAAATACATATCCGCCGGCCAGCTCAAATCTTCATAAGTCTCCAATACTGCCATGTGGCTGGAACCGGAATCAAACCATACATCCATGATATCAGTTTCTTTAGTAAAGTTTTCCCCGCCACATTTCTCACATTTGTATCCTGATGGCAACAAATCCTGAGCTGTTTTCATAAACCATATATCGGAACCATGTTCAGCAAAAAGTGAACTGATACGATTGATAGTCTGGTCATTAATAACAGTCTCACCGCAACTATCACAATAAAATATTGGAATGGGAACACCCCAGGTACGCTGACGGGAAATACACCAGTCGCCGCGATCGCGAACCATATTGTAAATCCGATCCCGTCCCCAGGCAGGGATCCACTTGACTTCATCAATAGCTTTCAGCGTTTCATTTCTAAAACCATCAATTGAAGCAAACCATTGCTCGGTTGCCCTGTAAATAATCGGGTGTTTGCAACGCCAGCAATAAGGATACTGATGTTCCAATTTGGAAGCCTTAAGCAGCCTTCCCTGAGCCTCCAGTTCCGCTATTATAGCCTGGTTGGCATCATGAACATATAGACCCTGGAACTGTTTGGCTTCATCAGTAAACCTGCCTTTATCGTCAACTGGCGATAGAACTTCCAGTGCATATTCCCGGCCTACATAAAAATCATCTTCACCATGACCTGGAGCAGTGTGTACACAACCAGTCCCGGCCTCAAGGGTAACATGTTCTCCTAGAACTACTAACGAATTTCGTTCAAAGAAGGGGTGTTTGCATTGGGCACGCTCAATTTCAGCCCCCTTGAACTCCTTTATAATCTCAACTTTCTCCCAGGCAAGGTTTTCAGCGACCTGAGGCAATAATCCTTTGGCAACTGTATATAGTTGATTATCTACCCTGACTACTACATAATCGAATTCAGGATGAACCGAGATACCAGTATTGGCAGGTAAAGTCCAGGGAGTGGTAGTCCAGATAATGATAAATGAATCTTCCGGTAGTACACCTTTGCCATCAACAACCGGAAAGGCTACATATATAGACGGAGATGACTTTTCGTTGTATTCTACTTCGGCTTCAGCCAGTGCAGTTTCACAATCTGAGCACCAGTAAACCGGTTTTAATCCTTTGTAAATATAATCACGTTTTGCCATCTCACCGAAAACTTTGATTTGAATAGACTCAAATTCCGGCTTTAAGGTCAGATAAGGATTATCCCAATCTCCTCTTACCCCTAAGCGTTTAAACTGCTCGCGCTGCAGATCTACATATTTCAAAGCATAATCCCGGCAATGACGACGAAATTCAACTACATCAGTACGATGCCGATCAATACCCATATTCTTGATAGCCTGCTGCTCAATAGGCAAACCGTGCGTATCCCACCCCGGCACATAAGGACTATCAAATCCGTTCATGCTCTTATACTTAACAATTATGTCCTTCAACACTTTATTCAGTGTGTGTCCCAGATGAATATCCCCATTAGCGTATGGTGGACCATCATGGAGAATAAACTTCGATTTGCCGGCATTCTTCTGTTGAACCTGATGATAAATATCTGTCTTTTCCCAATAAGACAAAATTTCCGGTTCCCTGGCAGGAAGATTAGCACGCATTGGAAATTCTGTACGGGGCAGATTTAAAGTACTGTCATATTTACTTTTTGCCATTGAAAAATCACCTCATTAATTAATGAAATATTAAAATTACAAAATACCTCTCATCCCCAGGGACGAAAGGTATTCTTCCGCGGTACCACCCTAATAGCATATTATTATCATGCCACTCTAAACCCTTAACGCGGGAAACGTTTAAACCTATTTCCAGTCGGCTCAAATACTCCCGGGTGATTTTCAGAAGTCTGCTGCACCTGGTTCACACCCTCCCAGGTTCTCTTCAGCTAAACAGTTCCTCCTACTCTTCCAATCATCGTATAAAACTATGTAATTTAAGTAATTATCAAGAATCGCTATTATTTTAGCATATACAGGTAATCAACACAACTGGGCCGTAAGATAGTCATACTACCGATATTATTAATCATTAACAAGTTAATATTCACTTATCCTTTTCAAAGTTTTTTTCGCAGTATTTTTCTATGGGGCAGATGTCACATAAAGGATTACGGGCTTTGCAAATCTGTCGGCCATGATATATCAGTAAATGATGAGTCTGGCTCCATCTATTCCGGGCAATATTCTTTTTTAACTGCATTTCAGTCTGATGGGGCATTTTGGTATGTGCCATACCAGTGCGGTTTGCAACCCGTTGAACATGGGTATCTACTGCCAGACCCGGTTTTTCAAAGCCTACTGATATTATAACATTGGCTGTTTTTCGCCCAATACCGGGTAGAGTTAATAAATCTTCAAACTGGTCAGGGATCTGCCCACTGTATTTATCTCTAATAATTATGGCGGACTCTTTTAAATTTTTAGCCTTGGCACGAAATAGGCCTACCCCATTTATTAATTTCTCCAGTTCGTTTAAATCTGCTTTTGCCAGACAATTAATGTCTGGATAATGCTTAAATAAAGCCGGGGTTACTTTGTTTACCTGTTCATCAGTACACTGAGCCGAGAGAACTACTGCTACCATCAATTGATACAGGTTATAATACTGCAGGCGGGTCGATGCGTCCGGGTATGTTTCAGTCAGTATCCGCAAGATGGTGTTGATTTTGCTCCTGGTCATGCCCGCAACTCCATTCCAATAACATAAAAGTATTCATTATTCATCAGTTTTAAACCTGACTGCAGCCTGCTTTCACTGATTGAACCAGACATCAAAATATCCTGTTAAATATAAAGCTGGTTAGTCTAAATAGATTTTTTGATATTCTCATTGATGGTTGCATTTAACCTTCAGGGATAGCCCCGATAATGGATAATTACTACAATACTTTGCTTAAAAAGGTCTGCGTACGCGGATTTTGTGGATTGTCAAATATTTCTTGTGGCAAACCCTCTTCCACTATTATACCTTCATCCATGAAAACTACCCTATCCCCTACTTCGCGGGCAAATCCCATCTCATGAGTTACAACCACCATGGTCATTCCTTCAAGAGCCAAATTCTTCATTACTGCCAGAACCTCGCCTACCATTTCCGGGTCCAATGCCGAGGTAGGTTCATCAAATAACATTACCTTGGGTTGCATTGCCAGAGCGCGGGCTATGGCAACTCTTTGCTTTTGGCCTCCGGAAAGTTTTCCCGGAAACACATAAGCCTTATCAGTTAAACCTACTTTCCCCAATAACTCCATGGCTATTTTATCTGCATCAGCCCTGCCAACACCTTTAATCCTGACCGGTGCCATGGTGATATTCTCTAAAACCGTCTTATGCGGAAAGAGATTGAACAATTGAAATACCATACCCACCTGTTGACGGATTTTATTAATATCAGTTTTAGGGTGGGTAAGCTCTTCGCCATCAATATATACTTGCCCTGAATTAGTCTTTTCCAACTGATTAATACATCGCAGCAAAGTACTTTTCCCTGATCCGCTGGGACCGATTACACAGACTACTTCACGGGGAGCAACCTGAAAATTAACTCCCTTTAAAACCTGAAGCTGTCCAAACGATTTATAAACATCCACTACCTGAATCAATCGGTTGCCAGCCTCCTTTCAACATTATCACCTATAACAGAAATAGTCTTCGTTATTACAAAATAAATGACAGCTATAGCGCCAAATACCCAGGTTGCTTCATAAGTATTGGCAAACACCAGGTCACCACGATGCATAAGTTCCGGTACTGTGATGGCGGAAACCAATGATGAGTCTTTCAGTAAAGCAATAAATTCATTAATCATTGGCGGTATAACAATTTTAAAAGCCTGAGGCAAAATAACATAAGTCATGGCCTGACGGTTGTTCATCCCCAGAGATCTTGCAGCTTCCATTTGTCCGTTGTCCACTGCCTGTATTCCCGCCCTTACAATCTCGCCAATATAAGCACCGCTATTTAAGCCTAATACAATAATAGCTGATGAAACCGGATCATTATCGTATATAACCGGCAGTATACCGAAATAAAGCAGAAATATCTGAACAAACAATGGAGTTCCGCGAAAAAAATCAATGTAAGCTGTTGACAACATATAAATAATTTTATTGGCAGACAACTTCCCCAATCCTGCAAATAAGCCTAAAAACATTCCTATAGCCAGGGATAATGCCGTAATAAATATTGTATATCCGGCACCTCCGAGAAAATAGCCGAAATTTCTCAAAACCACCTGATAGCCGTTTTGAGAGATAATATTATCCAATATTCCCATACCAAAAACTTCTACCCAGGGCATATAAGCATACTCCTCCTGATTAGACAAAGTGAAAGCGCGAGGTTACCCATCGCGCCCCACTCTTTTTAATTTTAGACGAAATTAAAACCATTTTTTATAGATTTCATCATACTTTCCATTGGCCTTAATTTTATCCAGACCTTCATTAAGCATGTTCAGCGTTTCGGCGTTACCTTTCTTTACGGCAATACCATACTGATCATCAGCAGAAAAGATTTCTCCAACCATTTTGGCTTTGCTGGTGCCAGTAGTTTTTAAATAATAGGCTGTAACCGGATGGTCATTAACTACTGCATCAACTCCGCCTTTTTCCAATTCCATGAAAGCTGCACCAATATCGTCAAAGATTCTTACTTCCGTTTTAGCATTCAGTTTTTTTACTTCATCACAATAAGCTGCCCCGATGGTACCATTTTGAGCTGCCAGTTTTTTACCTTTTAAATCTTCAGTCGATTTAATAGCTTCATTGTTATTGGCAACTGCAATAATAAGTCCGGCATTAAAATAGGATTTTGTAAAATCTACTGACTTTAATCTTTCCTCAGTAATTGACATTCCGGCAATAGCGGCATCAATTTTCTTATTTCCCAAAGCCGGAATAAGTGCTTTAAAATCCATATGGTTTATTACAACCTTGTAACCTTGTTCCTCGCCAATGGCCCTGATTAAATCCATATCAAAACCGGTAAATTCATTATTTTCCTGCATTTCAAATGGAGGGAAAGTGGCATTGGTACCTACTTTTAATACTTTCTGTTCCTGTTTTTGGTCTTGTCCCTCCTGCTTGTCTCCAGTTTGTCCTGCACAACCTGCCACTGAAAAAACCAGAGCAACTGTCAGCAAGGTGGTTAACAATAATAGTCCAAATTTTTTCATCTAAGTTCTTCACTCCTTTATCTTTCTTGTCCGTAAACATCTTAGCATAATTATACAAGTTCGGACTATAATCGACAATGTTTAGTTTATTCCACCCCTTTTCCATGGCTTATGTTATTATAAACTTTGGTTCCATAGGGAGGTGCTATTATGTCCAATCTCAGTCCGCGTCTAAAAGCTGATTTGTCGATGCTTTTTGTTGCTTTTGTTTGGGGAACAACTTTTGTAATAGTAAAAAATGCTCTGCTTGAAATTGGTCCCTTCCTGTACCTGGGGTTACGCTTTTTACTGGCTTTTATAATTTTGGGCTTATTATCGCCGCAAAATATTGGTAAAATTAATCGTCATAGTTTGGCAACCGGAATGATAATGGGCCTGGTTCTTCTATTTGGTTATGCATTTCAAACCATAGGTCTGCAGTATACCACTTCTTCAAATGCGGGATTTATAACCGGCGTTAGTGTTGTACTGGTACCAATTATTTATTATTCCCTGCGTCGTCGTCTGCCTCCGCCCGGTACCATTTTGGCTGTGGCCGGGGTGCTGCTGATTACTTTCAGGTATTGGGTAGTGAAGGTAAATGTATAGTCATAATTGAGTTCATAGCCCAGCGGGTCTTTTAAGCAGCCTGCCGGTATGGTTACGCTGTATTGCTTGTTGCGCTTTAAATCATATACCGGGTCCAGGGTAAGTATACTGCCATTAATGCTGGTATTTACCGGGCAAAGGGTATCTCCGGTCTTGAGGGTAATTGCTCCCATGTTGCTGCCAGACTGGATATCCTGGTTGAAGGTCACGGTGATATTGCCGACGAGTCCTACATCGCTTTCTTTATCGACCGGCGAAGTACTGGCTACCCGCAGTCCGAAGGTTCTAAAGCTGAAGGTCTTGCCTACATTGAGTATAGTGCCTCCACTGGCACTTACTGCGCCTGGCGGGAGCTTGACCATATAAGGGTATTGGGAATAAGGTTTTCCACCGGGTCTATGACCAGGGTGTCCCCGCTGCTACTAATGGTGACAGCAACTTTGTTTTCCCCATTTAATAGTGCTATATCGGCTGATTTGGGACCGGGCTGTACTGTCATGTTGAATTTGCAGCTTATGTTGGTGGTTATGGGGGCGTCCATCTCCCCGGCCACTGGTAAAGTGGATTCTAATTGCAGTGGAGAATAGTTTTTAATCTCCAGTATATTGCCTCCGGCGTCATAGCTGTAATCGGTACGGTGGTTGTTGTCGTAGCTTATCGAGGTTACCCGTCCCAGGGCGTCGTAGGTGAGGTGGCGGCATGGGCGGGCGATATAAAGCAATATATGAACATGAACAGGGTAAGGGTAATGAAAGTATGCCTTTTAATTCCGGTAAAATATTTACCTGTCATTTGTGTCTTCCTCCTCTCTTTTTGAATGAAATGCATTCAAATATAGATTAAATAAATTCCATACTGAACCTGTATTCACTTGTTCGAAATATCAATTATTTAGATTAGGACTTCTTCCACCATTAGAGTCTTCCTCATAACGCATACTGTAGTACTTGCACGTTTTGACTTAGGCTGAATTAAATACTATTAAGTTTTTGAAGGTGTCCTCTAAATATGTTTACAATAAACTCGCAAGGAACCGGCCGTTCTGAGATAATAAATAAAGAAAAAGGGTTATAAAAATTCATATGAGACTATACTTGAAACTAACAGGAAATCAAAAGGTTCCTATATACAAGGAAAAATCATACCATATTTACCCAAAATACTGTTAAGCAAATTTCTTTGCTCGCTAGTAATGCGAATATACATATTAGAATCACCTATTTGAATATTAGGACATCCATCACGTGCAGGACAAAAGGTAATGCTCTGATTTCCATTTGATAATGTTACAGAAATATCAGGTGAAAAACCACATGATAGATTATCTTTATAGGTGCGTCTAGCAAACATTTTTTTCAAAGCATTGATATCTTCACCATCTGTTATTATTACATCAATATCTTTATCAATGTAATGGTACTTTAGAGAGGCACTATTTGCAAAACTGGTGTCGATTGGGGTGGTATTATTATTAATAAAAAGTATAATAATTAGTACTAAGATAGTTGCCATAGATACAATGAGAATTATTTTCTTAATCATTATACACTCCATCCTCTATACCTATTTTGCCCATCTATTACACCGTTCAGAACTTTTTGCTTCTTTATAATAATAAGTGCGCCATTAAATCACCCATAGTTTAAAGAAATTTTTTCCATTCTAGCATAATAACTCACAAATATTATACCCGCCCCAAGACCATCATAGGTGCAGGTGGTGGCGCTGACTAAATTAGTAATTAATATTAATGAACAAGACCACTAAAACACCAATTATGCCTTTCTTTTGCATCATAAGTTATTCTCCTCAAAGGATACTGGAACTAGAACCGTATTTTTATGAAATTCTTATTTTATTGTAATAACTTTCTGTTCACCATGCTGGTCAATAACAACCTTTTTATAAACAGGTTTGATATTATAGTCCACAAACAGGTAACCGAAAACATCATCCTCAGATTTCAATTGCATAAGTCTCTATCCCAGCAATCCCTGTCTCTTAAATGTAGCTACTACATCTAGTTCGTTTCCACCCCCATTTTTCTTATTCAGTGGAAACGCGACCAGGTGATATTGTGCCGAATAAAAGTCCTGTGAATATGTCAAACTCCTAAAATTGATCAACAATTTTTGCTCTTTAAAAACCTGTCTGAGATTATCTTTTGATTCAGAATATAGGATGGTATGGTTCTTATAAACTAACTGTGTATCCGGGTTAAGATACCTGTTTAGGCGGTTTATATCAAAATCCTCAAAAGCCTGGTTTATACCGTCAATTTGGTTAAAAATCATCAACTCGTCAATCCACCAGCCAAAACGGTAAAAAAGTATTAATACCAAGCTCAAAATAAGTAGTATGATTACTTTCTTTGTTATGACTAACATGGACTATACCTCCAGTCTTTTCACTCAGCTTAGCATATTCTAATTAGTACGGACTCTAACTCTCTTTTTACCTGGGCTGAACCTGTAACCATTTTTTTGTTTGGCGGCAACCCACTTCTTGCCATAAACAAGGAATAATCATTAGTTACGTTACTATTGTTTCTGATGCCGCTAACATTTGTTAACTTATGGAAGGTGCTAGCTTCAGATGCTATCTAGCGGTGGACATCGCGAGATTCCACGCGTCTTTCAGACGCTGTATTTCAGTAGTATCCCATCGCCGTTTGTCGATGATGTCCAGTATTGTCTTTGATGCCGAAATCACTTCATTCCATATTTCTTCTACTCGACACCGCCCAGCAAGAATTGTTTGGCACCCTCTAGCTGTTCTCTCCCTACATTCTATTTGTGCCTGTTCATCATCATCTAGTTCTAAGCGAAGGTAATACGGGCCGTCCATGAAACGGAACTCATGTACTAATCCTGATTTCCGTTCTTTCAACAATACTACTTCCTTCAACCACCAAGCTAATACAATTACAACAAAATCATTCCAGTCATCAGAAGGAAATGCTTTGTCTGAAATCTCCAGCCAAATGTTGCCCAGAACTGCACCTCTCCCACTTATCTCCAGCGATTCTTTATCAGTTATAATTTTAAAGGAGGTCATTTTCTCACCTCATTTGAATATTGGATACGCCGTTTCGATGGTCTTCGTCTCCAGGTTTACCCACATTTCAATTGTTAATTTGCCACTAGTTCCCCGGATTAAAACATAACCATCCTGACTACTAACCTTCTTACCATTTTTAAGATGCCTCTTGAATTGCCTTTTCAATCTGACTTTGGTTCATTTTGGCTGGGAACAGGGTTTTATTATTGCTTACTCGTGATCCACCAACTGTATGACCTGACAGAATATGTTCCATATCAATTCGTATTTTTTTCCAAGCTGGGAGATTGACAGCACAACTGTTATGGACCAAAACATTGCTCTCGGAAACAAAGTAGGTGTGCCAACCCTTAACCTCGAAGTTGTAAACCTTGATTGTTTCCGGAAGTCTTTCCAGGATGACCTTGCTGATCTCAAGAAATTGATCGGAGTAGAGTCGAACCTGGTCTCCCTGTATGAGTTCTCCCGCAGCTATCCAACCCTTTCCTTCCACCCAGAATGGATGAGTCGGGGTTGTTTTGATGTTCTCACTTCCAGCATACACCTTTACCAGCACGTCAGCCTCGTTGACGAAGACTCTGGTAACTTTTTTCAGCCCTTTTTCACCGGATTCCGGGTCCTCGGAATAGACTTCATCTCCAACTTCTATATCTGCGATAGGTTTGGTACCTTCGCTGGTGTACACTGGTGTATCGCCGGTAAAGCAGATGTTATCCATCTTCTTAAACAAGTTGACCAATTTGGGGCAGGCCTTGGCCAACGCCTTGCAGGCGGCGGCTCCTCCTACTACACCGGCAATATCCTGCAATATCTGGCCCACATTGCGGCCGTATTCGAATACCTCACGGTCGCTGGGGTCGGCCTTGAAGATATCGTCGAAGTTGTTCTTAACATAGCCGTAGGGCTGGATAATGGACTGTCCCATCGCTGCGGCCAGGTCTTTCACGTTCAACTGGTTGTTCCAGACCGCCTTGATTAGTTCTCCTATGGCCAGCAGGCTATCTTTCTTGAAAGTGTTCAGCAGGTCTTTGACACTGTCGCTTACCGATGCCCCTATGCCCAGAAGCAGATTGTCGGTTTGCGAGCAGCTCATGTAACCGCTGGGGTCGATCATCTGAATCGGGTCACCGCCACAATAGGCATAACGGTTCATGGACTGGAGAGATTCCAGACCGCCCAGTAATACATCCTGGTTGATGAACTGGCGGTTCTCGGGGCTGTAATAACGGGCCCGCATATAATACAACCCGTTGGCATCGCTCATAACCCCGGACATGCCGCAGAAGCGGAATGGAGTATCGGTGGTCCCGGTACGGTTGATTAATTCACCGTAGGTATCGTACTGGAAAGTGTCGCTTATGGCACCACTCTCTTAATATTCACTTTACAGCTATACGGTTATTTCCGGCATCATAGCTATATGTGGCAAGACCGGCAGCAGTGGGCCGGTTACGGGAATCGAAGGCAAATCGTATATCTGGTAAATGATGCCGTCCTCATCACAGGTAACTCCTTATTATTATTCATTCAGCCCGCATCCAGTTATTTTACTGTGATGCGGGCTAAATTGCTTTACAGGATTTGTTTCCAGTATATGTTATTTGTTTTTATCCTGCCAGTATTATTCAATTGTACTGGTAAATGAAAAGGTGTAATCCTCGGTCAGGTAGTTTCCGGCCCGGTCCTTTATGCTTTGGGCCGGAAGGGTTAAGATATAGTTTGTGTTCGGGGCCAGCTTGGTAATGGGCTTGATAGTTAGCACGTTGCCGGCAACGACATTAAGTGTCAGCTTTAGAGTCTGGTTTTGGTCTCTCAGGTTGATATTCAGGAAATTAGGTCCCATGCGCACGTCTTCGCTGAAGGTTACGGTTATGGTGCTGTCAAGTGGTACGTAACCGGCTCCGTTTACGGGGTTGGTGTTGATTACCTGTGGGGGTACGGGATCGGGCTGGGTGCTGAATACCAGCTTGTAGTCCTGCATAAGCTGGTCGCCGGAAGAGCGTTCCTTTATTGCTCCTACCGGTACGGTCAGGGTATAGGTCTTGCCGATGCCCAGGTCCAGTATCGGATCGATCTTCATGGATGAACCTATCACCAGGGGTATATGGGTGACTATTTTCTTGCCGCTATCTTCTACCAGGCTGCATTGGAGGAGCTTGTCTCCTGGTTTGATGGGGGCGTTGAATATGAGTTCTATGGTCTGGTTGACAGGGACTCCGGTGGCGTCGTTTTCCGGGGTGCTGTTTATCACCTTCAGGTATTCGGTCGTGAAGGTGAAGGTATAGTTGTAGTTGAGTTCATACCCTGACGGGTCTTTGAGGCAGCCGGCGGGTATGGTTACGGTATATTGCTTGTTGCGCTTCAGATCATATACCGGGTCCAGGGTAAGGACGCTGCCACTGATGCTGGTATTTAACGGGCAAGGGGTGTCACCGGTTTTCAGGGTAATTCCCGCCATGTTGCTGCCGGGCTGGATATCCTGGTTGAAGATGACGTTAATATTGCCGATGAGTCCTACATCGCTTTCCTGATTGGCCGGAGATGTGCTGGCTACCCGCAGGCCGAAGGTGGTAAAGCTGAAGGTCTTGCCCACATTGAGTATGGTGCCTCCGCTGGCGCTTACGGCTCCGGGGGGCAGCTTGACCACATATTCGGTATTAGGGATCAGGTTCTCTTCGGGGTCAATTACCAGGGTGCTACCATCGACACTGACGCTTGTACCAACCTGGGCATCACCTGTAAACAGGGATATCTTGTCCTGGTTGGGGCCGGGCTGCACCGCCATGTTGTACTTGCAGCTTATGTTGGTGGTTATGGGGGCGTCCATCTCCCCAGTTGCCGGCACTGTGGACTCCAGTTGCAGGGGGGAATGGTTTTTGCTCTCCAGAATGTTGCCTCCGGCATCATAGCTGTAGTCGGTTTTTTGTCCGTTGCTGTAGCTTACCGAGGTTACTCTTCCCAGGGCATCGTAGGTATAGGTGGCGGCCAATAGCGCAGGGGTCAGGCTGCCGACCAGTAGAAGTACCAGGGTTAATATGGTCATTATTTTTGATGAGATACTCAATCGTTTCTTTGTCATTTATTTTCCTCCTCTCGGATGGTTTCGAATTAAATCGTTTTATTCAACACATTGTCAAGAAAAAATATATTGATCAATGTGTAACTCAGCCCCAATTGAATTAAGGAATTCCAAAAATTCACGTCGAAAATACATAGCAGGTATTTCATTTTTTTCAATATTAATTATTAAGAAAAACATACACTCGATTTCGTTAGTGTTCCTTAATTCGTTTATTCCGGGCACTTTATCCTTTAATAAGTCAACCAATTGAGATAATTGGTCGTTGACATCATAGGATTTTTCAAAATCCGTACCAATCATCCAACAAGTCTCCTTATGAGTAAAACCCGGTGTTTTTGTCACATCTCCGGTGCGCCATACCTGAGTAGGATCTAAACCTAATTTCGTAGTTACATCAATGGGCTCAAATGAATCACCCAAAATAATGAACTCCGCCTTTACATTAGTGTTCGCCAAATTCTTTCCTCCCATCATCTAATAGAGATTCCTGTTGGTATTCCTTCTCCTTTACCACCTTTTTTAAAAACCCAAAGTTCGCCGGTATCTTTATCTAAATAAATATCATATTGAGCATAATTCTTCTTCCCAACAACATCTGATTTAACCTGGTGAGCATTTATTCCTTTTTTCTTTAAATATGCATCACTTACTTTGTTTATGTTTTTGGGAATGTACTGAGCTGCACCTATGGTATTGTCCCCAAAAGAAGCTTCATCCATTTTCTTAAACAACTTCATCAGCTTAGGACAAGCTTTCGTCAAGGCCTTGCAGGCAGCTGCTCCGCCTACTACACCGGCAATATCCTGCAATATCTGGCCCACATTGCGGCCGTATTCGAATACCTCACGGTCGCTGGGGTCGGCCTTGAAGATATCGTCGAAGTTGTTCTTAACATAGCCGTAGGGCTGGATAATGGACTGTCCCATCGCTGCGGCCAGGTCTTTCACGTTCAACTGGTTGTTCCAGACCGCCTTGATTAGTTCTCCTATGGCCAGCAGGCTATCTTTCTTGAAAGTGTTCAGCAGGTCTTTGACACTGTCGCTTACCGATGCCCCTATGCCCAGAAGCAGATTGTCGGTTTGCGAGCAGCTCATGTAACCGCTGGGGTCGATCATCTGAATCGGGTCACCGCCACAATAGGCATAACGGTTCATGGACTGGAGAGATTCCAGACCGCCCAGTAATACATCCTGGTTGATGAACTGGCGGTTCTCGGGGCTGTAATAACGGGCCCGCATATAATACAACCCGTTGGCATCGCTCATAACCCCGGACATACCACAGAAACGGAAGGGGGTATCCGTGGTACCGGTACGGTTGACTAACGCACCATAGGTATCGTATTGGAAGGTATCGCTGATCGCACCGCTCTCATCGGTGAGAGCGACGGTACTGCCTCTCAGGTCATAATGATAGGCCTTGTAGCCAGTCTCATCCTCCTGGCCGGTCAGTCCCAGTCCATAAACATAATAGGTCTTCCCGCCATCTGGCGCGGTTCTCACCAGCACTTCGCCGAGAGCAGCGTTGGGATCGATCACGTAGGTGGTTGATGCGCCATTAATGGTAACGCCTATTCGGTTATTTTCGGCATCATAGCTGTAAGTAGCGCTACCGGCATTGGCGAGGCGGTTGCGGGAATCAAAGGCAAAACTTGTCTTCTTACCATTCAAGGGACCGGCCAGCATATTCCCGTCAGCGTCATAAGTGATGCCCTGACCATTGGCGTTTTGGAGGCGATTGCCGGTGGTGTAACCCAGCGAGGCGTCATCGGTCATATAGGGCAGGGGCTCGGGAGTTATCTGTTCTCCGATTATATTGCCTGCCGCGTCATAGCTGAAATCATACTGGTTTATCAAGCTGCCATTTCGGGCCATATCCTTTATCTGCACCGGCTGTCCGGCTGCATCGTAGCTGCGGGTTTCCAGTGAACCATCCGGTCGATGGGTGGCTATCAACAGACCATTGGCATCATATTCATAGGTGGTAACTCTGCCAGCCCAGTCGGCAACCTTGCTTAAGCGGTCGGATGGGTCATACTCGTAGGAAACAACTTTACTGTCGGGATAGGTAAGCGAAGTCAGGTTGCCCACCTGGTCATAACCGTAATGGATCGTGTTGCCTCTGGCATCGGTGTAAGTGACCAAACGGTTTAAGCTGTCATACTCCCGGGTTATGGTACCAGTGTTGTCGGTAGTGGTCAGCAGGTTGCCGTTGGCATCATAGGTATAGATTACGCTTCCTTCCGGGTCAGTGAAGCTGTGTAAGCGCCCGGCATCGTCATATTGGTAGGTGGTTTTTTGACCCCGTCCATTGATAACCTCCATCAACAAGCCAATCTCGTTGTAGCTATAGCCCAGGGTTCCGATCGCATTGGCCATTGAAGTAATACGTCCAGCAGCGTCATAGGTAAAACCGGTGCGGTTGGCATTGGGGTCAGTTGTTTCGCTCAGATTGCCGTCGGCATCGAATAGCTGAGTGCCTTGTCCCCCTAATGCATCGGTTACTGAAGAAAGCCGGCCCAGATCATCGTAGTTGTAGGCAGTGGTTTGACCCAACGGATTAATCTGTTTAACCAGCCGATTTAGGTTGTCAAATTGATTGGTGCTGGTGTTACCGAGGGCATCGGTAATACTTACCGGATTGCTGCAATTATCGTAAACGGTGGATTCTATTTGATGACCCAGCGCATCGGTGATGGCAGTCAGGTTATCCAGGTCATCATATTGCATGGTGATTGAATTACCCAGCGGGTCTGTTACACCAATACCTCTGCCTTTGGCGTCGCGTTGTAAGGTAGTGGCATTACCTCGGGAATCAATAGTTTTTACCAAGCGGTCTTCACCATCATATTCATAGCTTGTCTGGTTGTTCTGGGCGTCGGTTTTAATGAGCAAATTGTTATTGGCATCATAGGTGAAGCTGGTCTGGTTGCCGCAGGGGTCGGTTTTGTTTACCAGGTTACCGCTCAGGTCAAATGAAAAGTGGTTGATCTGACCGAGTGGATCGGTGGTTGTGATAATGTTGTCGGCCTCATCGTAGGTCAGGGTTGAAGTCTTGCCGGCAGCATTGGTCACACTGATCAACCGGCCGGCAGAGTCATAGGATAAATGGCTGGTTATGCCGCTGGGATCGGTTACGGTTTTCAGCAGGCTGTTTTCATAGGTGTAGCTGGTGGTTTTTCCGCCGGGGCTGGTGCGGCTTAACATTAATCCATTGGCATCATAGCTGAAAGTGACCGTGTTGTTCATCAGGTCGGTTATGCTGACCAGATTGTTGTTTTCGTCGTAGGCATTCTGGTTTCTCTTACCTGCCGGATTCTGTACCGAGATCAGGTTGTCCCGCGAATCATAGGAAAAGCTGGCGGTATTCCCGGCCGGATCAATCATGCTGGCAAGGTTCCCGCGGTCATCATAGGCCATCCGGGTAACTTGCCCGGCAGCATTGGTTATACTTATGCGATTGCCGTTAGCATCGTACGAATATGACGAAGTTTTACCCAATTCGTCGGTAATAGCTATCATTTCATAACAGCGGTTGTGGGTAAATGATCTTGTACTGCCGTTTCTGTCAGTAACGGTAGTTACGGACCGGTCTGATTGATCATCCTGAGAATAGGCCAGGATACTGATCTGGTTTTTACCGTCAGCCTGGCTAATTACCCTGCCTTGCTCATCATAGGTGTTGCGAAATACCTGCCTGCCTTCAGCGTCGGTCTCGCTTTTTACTCTTCCGGTTTGGTCATAGGTGAAGACGCTGTTCTCTCCGCCGGGATTGTTGATGACGGTCAGATTATGTTCATTATCATAACTAAAGGTGATCTGATGGACGCCATCGCTAACGGAAGCCAGCACATCCCCGTTATATCTCAAGCTTAGAGTTCGTCCCGAAATCGACTCGCTTATACTTGTCAGGTGATTGGACCCGTCATAACTCATATTGAGTGCTTGTTTATGTTTGTTGGCCTGAACGGTTAATTTGCCCGAGGAATCAAATTGATAAGTACTATGATCTCTTCGCGTAAACAAGTAAGTACCGTCCGCGTTTTTGACCAATTCGTCCAATAGGCAGGCTTGATTCGAGCACTTATAGGTGTTATCCGCCTCCAATTTGAAGAGATTGCGGCGGTTGGCTGACCAGTGCAGCATAATACTGCCGTCGTCCTGTGGCTCCAGGCGGGCTTCGAAATTGTGTCCCCAGCCCTTGCCCAGTACGCCTTCAGCGAGCATCAAGGAGTTATAGCTGATCTCGAATGACACCGGATTGGGACCGTTGATCTGCATTAGTTCCTTTTGCAGCATATGAGCGCCGGTACCGGTGTCTATGGGTTCTAAAGCGTAGGAAATTTCCCTGGTTTCCGGGTCATAGATTAGACAGTATTCTTCCGGGGTTAAATAACTATTCCCAGCGGAGTAAGCGTATAATATGAGATCATCAAATGCTTTGCGGGAAAATGTCCCGTAGGAATCACCACCGGTATGGTAAACGTAGTTGTGTTCCCAGGTCAGGGTGGAGGCTATTACGGTTCCGCTGCCGATTCCATACTCGATCAAAGTTGGTTGGTTCGCATTTCCTGAGTTCAGGATTACTCGCGAATCCGGTGGTAATGTACTGATGTCAAAGTTCCCGTGGCTGGCATAATTCGAGTACAGATCACTGTTCGTTAGTGGTATGCCATCACTTGCTTCTCCGGTAGTTATAGGGTGATTTGGATCAGAAACATAATTATTAGTTTGATAATCGGCACCACTGAGGGCTACCCCACCTGGTAATGTCCCCTGGTGGGGACCACCTGCCCAGCCATTGTCACAGGCACCGTAAAGCAAGCTGCCTCCGCCCACAGCGTAGTTTTCCAATTTGCTCTTTATGCCGGCAAGACCGTTATAAAATGTGTTGTTTTGGTCATTTGCGATCATAATCAGTTGGTACCCGGAAAAATCCATGCTAGCAGCCTGGTTTATGTCTACCATCTCATATCCTAAACCGAGTCGAGACAAAACCTGCTCGTTGGCATTACTTTTCCATGGGACTACTGATTGTATCAACAGTACATCAGTAGTTGCCAATTCCTTTTTAACTTGTAAGGCGGGTTGAGATTGGACTGCCTTTAAATCCAGTCCTGGAGGTGGCGTAGCGGAATCATATGATGCTAATTCCTTCTTATCTGGCGATGCTTGGTCCATTGGCTCATTCGGTTCCGGTTCCGCGATAGGTTGAACAACTGTTGAAAAGGCTGACACATATGGTTCCAACAGCAACTTCCCGTCGGCGTTTTTGATTGCTCCAACAGGAATCTTGACGGTATAGGTGGTATTATTGAGCAGGTTGGATATGGGCTTTATCAAGAGATTCTGTCCCTTGATTTCACAGTTGGTTTCAACCAAAGCATCCCCAATACGAAGGGCAATGCTATTCCAGTCATCCCCCGGCTGGATTGCTTGATTAAAGCCCAAACGAATAGAATTATCTACCGGTACATTCGCCGAGCCATCTGCTGGTTCACATATTGTTACTGTTAGTTCATCAGATTCAGCAAATACTCTTAATGGTAGGTTAAAGACCAGGCTAAACATCATAACTAGCGCCATTAAGATACTTAGTGTTCTTCGATGATTGAAGTTAAACACCATGGATACCTCCTTTTTAAAAGTCAGAATAATCAATAATAACTAACCTGTTTCACGACGGATAGGTTACAATATGAGCAGACCTTTACTTTACCCTCGGCGGCAGGTAATGGTGTCTCCCCGTATAGGCGGTGGCCGTCCAAGCATACCGCCTGTTTCGGGGTGTTTTGTTGGTTAGGATCTTGTTTTTGCTAAACACTAATTTAGTCACCTCCTTTATATTTTTGTTGAATTTTTATAATTCGGTATTGCTTCCATTTATTCCTTTTTGTCTTATGGCGACAAACACCGATATATTACCGATATTTCTACGTTTTTTGTGGCTTAATTCCGAAGAAGTTTGTGATATTGCGGTAATATTTGTAGAAACATGATTAAGACCGTCATTTAATGTCAATTTATTAGCAAGTGGCAAGAACCTGCGACAACTATGACAATACCTCCTTCAGCATGGCAATACTAATCCCCTTGAGCCTGGTACCGTTTATTGTTAAAATTAATGGCAAAAAAATATTGGTTTGGGGGGTAATAATTTATGCAGGTCAACCCTGTACTCGAAAGGATTTTTGAACTAAGCGGCGTTAAGTTCGTTTGGTTTCGCGATGGAATTTAGCTGGACACTATCGTGGGACTTCGCAACAAAGACCGCTTTACCGAAAAACAATACATAGCGGTTTTTCCTACTCTTGATATCAAACGGGGTGATAGATAGGAATTTTTATTGAACCCTGGCCGGCAAATTTTTCGGTTTCATTAATTATGGCCGTTATCGTTACTGCAGTGTTTGCTACTGCTTTAGCCTTTCTACTGCAAAACGCCTTACAAAAATACAGCACCCCCACCCGCTTTGCCATTGTTCTGACAGCTGAACCGGTATTTGCAGCTCTGGCCGGTTATTGGTGCGCTGGAGAAATATTTTCGACTAAAGCTTTAATCGGAGCATCTTTAATTCTTGGTTCCATGATAATTTCAATATTATCCCGTCGCCTTACCTGAGCAAAAGTCAAAAAAAGCAGGCACCAAATAAGATTACCTGCTCTTATAAAATCTCATTTAATTTATTCTCCATCCACCGGGCATCTATACCAATAATATCAACTATTTTATTTTTGGAAGTATCTCCTTTGGCAATACATACATTAGCACGGGGGACTCCAAGCCATTGAGCCAGAAGTCGAATAACTGCCTGATTAGCCTCTCCTTCAACTGGCGGAGCCGTAACTTTTATCTTCAAAGCCCCATTGGTCTCACCGCAAATTTTATTTTGTGAAGACCTGGGTTGAACCCTGATATTCAACCGCACACCCTCGGGCGTATTATTTATATTTAGCATTAATTAATCTTCCAGACTTGATGCTACTTCTATATTGGCTAACATGGCTTTTAAGTCGTTACCTTTGAATATTTCGGACATCTCAGCCATCTTTTGCTGATTTTTCTCCAAAAGCTCCAATTGACCTGCCATTTGCCCTTTCATTTCTGCATTAAAAGTATTAACCCGTTTAACTACATCCTGATAAGACATCAGTACGTCAAATATTTTCTGTTTGGCTTCTTCAAGTATCAGGTCAGCTTCTTTGCGAGCATTAATTTTATGGTTTTCAGCCGTCTGTTGTGCCAGTATCAGAGTATTGTTCATCGTTTCCTCTATACGACGGTAACGGGTAATTTCATGTTCCAGTCTTTGTACCGTTTCTTTTAATTGGGAATTCTCACTAAAAAGGCTCTCATAATCCAGAGCAATGCGTTCAATAAAATTTTTTACCTCTTCCTCATTTAATCCCCGTATGCTTTTACGAAACTGTTGATTACGTATTTCCATTCCAGTAATCATAGCTGACCTCCTATAAATTATTCCCGGCAATCACCGGTAAAATTAGCAGTAGTTAGTCCCCGGGGAAAAAGTCCCAATAATTTTTTGAAATTGCTTAATTGATTCCATTCATTATTATTCAACCTCTGCAATCCGTCAGCATAAATACTGACTACCTGGCTTAACAGTTGCGGAGTATAAAACTGCCCTTCGATTCTGACACTGCTAATTCCTGCTCTGGCCAAAAGTGGTAAATAATTAAATAAACACAGTTCATAGGGATGATAAATATAGTTTCGGCAACTCAAGTCGCTGCGAATTTGATACTGATTATTTAATTCATCAGTTAAAAAATATTCCTGCAAACAATAAATTCCACAATTATTAAAGTATTCCTCCCTGGATCCACAGGAAGCACAATAATCTGTAGTTAATACGCATAATGGACCATGAACCATGATTTCAGTTGGATAATTTTCACTTAAAATATTTATCATATCACTAAAGTTGTTTTCTAATGAAATTGAAATCATTTCTATGCCGTTTTGGTTAAGTAATACTCCCGCTCGTGAATTGGTCGTGTTTAATCCCGGGCCGCCCAAAACCGGATAACCATTATAAATACAATGATGCCAGCTGCCCAGATCATTTACCATGATTCCATCAAGTAATTCTACAGGCAGCGCATCAAGATTTTTAATTATTTGCTGCATATCGTTTTGCATAACTATTCTGGGAGTCTCAATTACTGCCTTTATGCCGTTATCCTTGCATAAACCAATGGCACACTCCAACTTGTCCTGATTCCAGGTATCTGAAATCTGTCGGAAACTATCGAGTCCTAAAATAACACGCTCAATTTTTTCTTTTAAAACTGCTTTTAATAGCTCAAGATTCCCTACTTTCACAGTTAATCCAACTGCGAAATCATTGGGGCCGGAATAGTTCTGATTATCACTTTCCTTTAAGGCTGAAAGTTCTTGAGGTGAGGTAAGAAAATTCGGTTCACGGGCTCCGTCAAATCCAATGGAATCACTATCAATCCTGTAATATAAGCTGCCGCTGGTAAAATCCCGTATGCGATTTT
>ENA-UOXR01000098-UOXR01000098.1-bioreactor-metagenome-genome-assembly--contig:-NODE-98-length-103563-cov-7.872164_pt1 | contig 103563 bp, 92 predicted proteins | sample MGYA00238164_ERZ764825 | MGnify/ENA primary metagenome ERZ764825 (study PRJEB28920, sample SAMN05720171) | bioreactor metagenome | isolation source: Anaerobic biogas reactor | place: USA:Washington... | reverse complement strand
GTCGCGCCCCGCACGGGCGCGTGGATTGAATCACTATATAATATATATTATCATAGGTGGTATAGAAAATAATGGATATAGCCAATAACGTGTTATACCACATACGGAGGCTCAACCATGCTTCATCCATCGCACAAAAACCCCCTCGGCGCCATCGTCGATGTCGAGACGACCGGCTTCAGCCCTTATAAAGATGAGATCATCGAACTCTGCATCGTTCTGTTTCGTGTGGATCATCACGGTTTGGCTGAGATTGTGGAGGAATATACTGGTCTGCGCGAACCGGTCAATGGGATTAATGCCGCCGCTGCCCGGGTCAACGGGATCGGCTGGGCAGACGTCTGCGGCCGGGATTTGGACTATCAGCGGGTGAACGAACTGATTGGGCGGGCGGATTTTTTCATTGCTCACAATGCTTCTTTTGACCGCAGTTTTGTTACTCGTTTATTTCCGCAGGCTGCCTATAAGCACTGGTATTGCTCCATGTCGGGGATCAATTGGCGCGGCAAGGGATACCCCAACCGCCGCCTGCAGGATCTGCTTACCTGGCATGGGATCCGGCCGGACCGTCAGCATCGGGCCGCCGACGATGTTCGGGCGACGCTGGAGCTTTTGAATTACTGTCAGAGAAATGGTCAAACCTATCTGGCCGAGTTGCTGGCAAAGAATTTAGCTAAAGGAATTTGAATAACTTTGGGGCACACCCCAGTTTATTGGACCCAAGTTATTTAATATCTTATAAATTTATGCCATCGAATGGATTACCAGCCATATGCTAAAGCAAGAAGCCAAACCTATATTTCGTACCCTATGATTGGCCTTTGGGATCACAAATATAAAACAGCGGCGTGTTTTCTACTGTCTGTACAGAAGGGCAGCGGGGGATGTGTTTTGTTTTTGCGGAGAAATATGTCCTAATGTTTTTTTCTCCCTAACCAGCAAAAATAATTCATGTAATTGCTTATGACAACATAGTGTCACAAAAGCTTAGTAAATTGTAATAGGGAAAGGCAGACAAACAAAAAAGACCAATTAATAAAACTAAATACGGAGGTGCAGCCATGCAAAATGATTTTTGGAATCTTGATGCTCTGCTTAAAGAACTGGAAACAAATTTTATGACCATGGCGGAATTGGAAAGAGCCGGCAGAAATGATGAATTAATTATCCGCAAGGGACCCTGGGGATACGATTACAAATTTCAGCATAAGTATCCAGAACATCCGATGTCCGGCGGACGTTATATCAGGATTAGAGCTGCCGACGGGGTCAGAGATCTGGCCAGAGACCGCAATGAACCTTTTGCGGCAGAAGTACTGGAAAAGTTACACCTGTCTTTGTTTGACTGCTGCGCCACGGTGCGGCTCTCTATTGCCGAAGCCTTGTATCATGCCGGCGACAGCAGTTCCATCCCGTTTTTAAAAGAATTGGCCGAATATGAAATGGAATCCAATATGGTGAAGCTGCAGACGTCTGATACCATTCGAAAATTGGAGCGGTTATATCTGAAGTAAGACGTTAGATCCAATAAGCAATCTGTTTTAATGGAAAAATGGCAATCCGAACTGATTTTGATAATGGGAAACCAGGCCACTCCTATCTATCCGGTTCAAAAAGGTTTAGAATAATTTGGGGTTTAGTAACTTTAGGTCTGACCCCAAGTTATTCAATGATACAAAATTGTATTATTAAGGTGAAACATACATGACACTGTTTCTAAAACCGGAGATCTGATCTATCTCGGGGCCGCTGAGCCCGCTTTCGGAGAATCATATAGAATCAACAAAAATATTTTGATAAAAGGATGAGAACACATGTTTAAAAAGAAAAATCTGACTTTCGTTTTAGCGATTCTTATATTGGGAATCTTTGTTGGTGCTGTTCAGGCTGCATCGCCGACAGTGGTTTTAAACGGCCAACAGCTGACTTTTGATGTGCCGCCGGTGATAGATGACGGGAGAACATTGGTACCGCTGCGGACTATTTTTGAATCTTTGGGGGCTGATGTTAACTGGGATGTTAGTACCAGTACGGTTACAGCCAAGCGGGATAATACAACAATCAGTCTGCAAATAGGAAATGCAACCGCTTATAAAAATGGGTCCGGGATAAAACTCGATGTCCCGGCCAAACTGGTTGAGAACCGAACCATGGTACCGCTGCGTTTTGTCAGTGAAGCCCTGGGCTGCAGCGTGAGCTGGAACCCGACCAATTATATAGTTGAAATTACCAGCTATACTTCTGGCAGCGCCCCGCCGGTCGGATACATGAAAGCCAGTATTATTGATGTTGGCCAGGCCGATTCCATCCTGATCCAGCTCTCCTCCGGCGAAAACATTTTGATTGATGCCGGGAAAGATGGTACTCCGGTCATACGTTATTTGCAGGCTAACAAAGTCAGCCGCATCGACGATCTGATTATAACCCACCCTCACGCAGACCATATCGGCGGGATGGACGATGTAATCCGGGCTTTTGACATTGGTCAGGTTTATATGCCGCAAATAACCAACACCACTGACGAATATAACGAAATGATTAGTGCCATTAATGCCAAGGGTTTGAAAATTACTCCTGCCAGAGCCGGCGTTTCTATCGATGTAGATTCCCCGTTCAAAGGAGTATTCTTAGCCCCTATATCCGCCAGTTATGATGACCTGAACAATTACAGCGCCGTGCTGAAACTAACCTATGGTCAGGATTCTTTTCTGTTTACCGGGGACGCTGAGGAATATTCGGAATTGGAAATGCAAAATTCCAAGTATGATCTGCAGGCTGATTTAATTAAAATCGGCCATCACGGCAGCACCTCGTCTTCAACATATTCCTTTCTCAAAGCCGTTAATCCTGAATACGCCGTAATTTCGGTTGGGGCAGACAATGATTACGGCCATCCATCAGATCGGGTTATTTCACGCCTGAATTCTATAGGCACAAAAATCTACCGCACTGATGAGCAGGGTACAATCATTGCCACCAGCGACGGAACCAATATAACCATAAATACCGCGCCCAGCATAGCACCAGATCAGCAAGCTCCATCGACCAGCCCCGAGAAGTATATCGGTAATAAAAATAGTAAAAAGTTTCATCTGCCCAGTTGCCAGTCATTACCGGCCGAATATAACCGGGTTTATCTTAACAGCCGGGAAGAGGCAATCAGCAAGGGTTATGAACCCTGCGGGAATTGTAAACCGTAGAATAACTTAGGATCATCCATTCATAATTTCTCTCGCCATTACGTACACTATGTACATAATGGGAAGCAAGGGGACGGTTCTTTTGCTTCCCCGAAAACAAGGAAGCAAAAGAACCGTCCCCCCGCTTCCGAAAATCACTTTTGAAGATACTTGACGGTTTGAATCATCTTCTGATCATGCGAGCCTTTTACCAGGATAGTCGAACCCGGCTTTACAATATTCTTTAAATGCCTGTGCAGTCTCTGCCTGGTTGAGGAGTGCTTGATATTTTGGCGGGGAAAGCCATGGACAATCGCCTCGTTGCCAATGAGCCGGGCTTTTTCTCCGTAGGTTAGTAGATTAGTCACATTCCTTTTCGCCAAGTGTCGGCCTACTTCTTTATGACCTCTTCTTGAATACTTTCCCAGCTCGGACATATTCCCCAGAACGGAAATATTTTTAGTGTGACCAACGTGGCTTAACACATCAATCGCTGCTTTCACCGAATTAGGATTAGCATTGAAAGTATCGTCAATCAGCAGGCTGCCGCTTTTAAGCCGGTAAATCCTCAGCCGGTGGGGTGGCCGGGGGTAACTTTTCAGCCCTTTTTTAATTTCTTCGGGGCTAAATCCCAACTGGTCGGACACTGCTATGGCAAAGAGAGCATTGTAAACGTTGTGTTCGCCGAAAATGGGGATAAATATATCGTGTCGATTTTGATTCAATTGTACATTAAAGGTCATGCCATGCTTAATGTATCTTACGTTTTCGGCTTTATAATCTGCATCGTGGTTAATACCTACTTTAATTATTTTTCCTCTGAAATGACCCATATTTAAGCGCCGGGAGTTGCGATCATCAGCATTAAGAAACAGTTTTCCGGTCGGTTTCATATTTTTAATAATATCGGATTTGGCTTTTATGAGTGCCGCAATTGAGCCGCCTACATTGCCGATATGTGCAGTACCTACCATGGTTACTATCGCCATGTTGGGTTGAATTATATGACAGCTTTGGCGCAGATGCCCCGGGTATGACATGCCAAATTCCAAGACTGCGGCCCGGTGATATGGCTTGATTTGCCTGGCGTGTTTCATCATGTGCTGGCGGTTGTTTCTATTTGCTGCCGACTTGTATATTTTCCAACGTGTTTTCAGTATCGAGGCAATCATTTCCTTGGTGGTAGTTTTCCCCGAACTCCCCGCTACCGCTATTACCGGTTTTTTTAATTTGAGCGTTTTCAATAAAAATCCTCCCAATAATTTGAGGTCAGACCCCAAGATATAAAAGTAATATCTTCCATATAATATGCTTTGGTTTTTTGCTTGGTTATACAATAACTCAGGGTCAGACCCCAAGTTATACTTCTACCGAAAAGTGATTTTCGGGGACTGTCCCCAAAAATCACTTCACTCCTTTTCCCCAAACAGAATTACGCTAAAAAATAATGAAAGACGGATAATTATGCGGAAATGAAATGCTGGAAATGCCATTAAATAAACAACTATCGTAAAAATTTCGCTATGAAACTAATTTCACAATGTGTGCCCTGACTGACTCAAATTAAGACAGATTGACGCATCGTCCAAAAATATTCGCAGCAATGTGTCGATTTGGCACTTGTGTTTTTTCAACCCGCAAATTGATCATATCATGTCAAAAATTAAACATATAAAGACTTTGATCTGGATAGTTGAATGGTGTGTATGATCTGGCACAGCATTTGCGATTATATATAGAGAGACAATCCATATGCTTGATCCCCAGGCTTCCAGGAGGGGAGGAAAGCCCGGATTTGGCAACCGGAAAACTGAAATATATTATGTGATATTACGGATCATAATGTGATTGTTTGAGACCGCACAGTAATTATTTAAGCAAGGAAAGAGAGGTGAAAACCGGCGCATTTGGCTGGTCAGCGGCGCTTACAGGCAGGCTGATCAGCAATAGAGAAAATGCTGCCGGGAAATAATGGCGGGAAAACATGTACAAATGTACAAGGACAAATTAATCAGTGCTGAGGATGCAGCAAAGTTGGTACAACCGGGATTTATGATCGATATAGGATTGTTTAACGGCAAATCAGTAGAATTTGTCAGAGCTCTGGCCGATCGCAAAGAGGAACTGAGTGATATTATGATGCTGACCTCGGTGACCATGCCTCCTATTCCCGAAGTCCTCACCAAGGATCCCATGGGCGAAGTGTTCACCTACATGGATTATCACTTCAGCCCCATCAGCCGGATATTGCAGGAGAAACGCCCCAATGTTTTCTACAATCCCACCCAGTTTGGCGAATCGGAAAACTGGTTCGAGCTGAAGTATGAAGACCCGGACAAGATCGGTACGCGATTCCGTGACATGATGGTCACCCGCGCCACTCCCATGGATGAAAACGGATATTTCAATTTTGGTTTGAACAACGGCGTCACCTATGAGCTGTTGACCACCTCCAAAATTGCCATCGTGGAAACCTGCCAGGACATGCCTTGCTGTTATGGCGGCACCCGGGAGAGGATTCATATTTCCCAGATCGATTATGTGATTGAGGGTGGCCCGAATTCCACCGTGGCGCAGATGCCGGCGGCCCAGCCGACCGAGATCGACAAACAGATTGCCACCCATGTACTGGATCATATCCGCGACAACTGCACGATCCAGCTGGGGATCGGCGGCATGCCCAACGCCCTGGGCAGGATCATCAACGAAACTGATCTGAAAAACCTGGGCGGACATACGGAAATGTTGGGCGAGGCTTACATGGACATGATCGAGTCCGGTAAAATGAACAACACCAGGAAAACGCTGGATCGGGGCAAAACCGTCTACACCTTCGCTGCCGGCAGCAAGGAACTGTATGACTGGATGGATCGAAACACTTCGCTGGCTTCCTACAATGTGGAGTATGTCAACAACCCGCTCAACCTGGCCAGCATCGACAACCTAATCTCCATCAATCAAGCCCTGGAGGTCGATCTTTATACTCAAATCAGCGCAGAGAGTACAGGCTACCAACAGATTTCCGGCAATGGCGGAATGCTGGACTTTGTGCTGGGTTCCTTCTATTCCAACGGGGGACGCAGTATCATCTGCCTGCCTTCCACCCATACCGACAAGAGCGGTAATATAAACTCAAACATCGTACCTTTTTTCAATGAAGGTACAGTCATTACAATCCCGCGCCAAAGCTGCAATATCATCGTCACGGAATACGGCTGGGTTTCCCTGAAAGGTGACAGCACCTGGCTGCGGGCGGAAAAGATCATCTCCCTGGCCCATCCCATGTTCCGCGACGAATTAATCAAGGAAGCGCAAAAACGCAAACTCTGGCGCCGCACCAACAAAATCAGCTAAAGTGATTTTCGGGGACAGTCCCCAAAAATCACTTTCCCCTGCAAATAGGTAAAAAAATCCCTGGAATTTTATCCAGGGATTTTTTGTGAGGTTTACTGGATTTCGATACGGTAATTGTAAGGTGTTGCCGGTTTGGCTTTGGGAAGCACAATTTTTAATACACCGTCTTTGTAATCTGCCTTGATGCCCTCGCTGTCGATGTTTTCTACATAGAATCTGCGGCTGATGGAGCCCTGTTTAAAAATTTCTTGACGACATGCTGCCTGACTTAATAGTCATGCAGCTTCTTTGAATATTCGATAGCCTGCATCCTTTACCCGCCGGTCTGTATGGCGTTTGGGGGCGGCAGGGATATGGCTGGATTGGCCGGGGAGGCATAAATATTGCCCGCGGATACCAGATAAATAATATAACGCATTTGCGGATTGACCTGCAGCCGACTTGTTCAGTTTGCATATATTCAACCAGTATTTTGGGCTGGTATGCCTCCAGTTTTTCGTATTCATACGTGCAACAGTCCTTCAAGGCGATAAAGGTACAAAAGGGCACGCAATTCAGCAGTACATGCACTGGCTGGCAGAGGGAATCTACCGTATATAGTATTTCCTGCTCGAGGTGCCCTTTAATGAATACCTTTTTCCCGGTGGGGCTGTTAATTAGTTTGCGTGACTCCAGCTCTGGTGTTGCTTTAACGTCAATGATTTTGAGCATATTGGGTTTATAGTCAGACAGCTCGATGCATTCATCAACCGTAAACTGAGTGCTGCAAAAAATATCGCCGGCCGGGGGAAAAAGGGCTGGGTTGCAGGTATATTCAATGATCCGCTTCATCAACAATGCCCCTTTTTGCCATAATGTTTACAGTTCGGATCACAGCAATCGCTTTGGCTGTCACAATGTTTCGGAGGATGAGGCGGATAGGGCGGATGAGGCGGACAAGGCGGACAGGGATGACAGCTATGGCATTTTGAAGAAAACTCCCGGCAATAAAACCGGGTGATTTTTTCGAGCTTTCTGAGCAGGAGCCATTCTTTCATGATTACTGTTTCCAGGGTTTCATTTACGACGGTATTGAAATCCATCAGTACCTCCGCCGGAGTACAAGCGGATATATGACAAACAAACTTTTGAATTTTTTCTGCTTCTGCATTGAGCAAATGTGACAGAGCCATTTCTTCCAGGGCGATGGATTCCAGCAAATCAATGGTTGTTTGGTAAATATTGGGACGATGAGGCTGGGGCGGGATTACTGGCATACTCAATTTTATACATCCCCTTTCGGGTATTTGTTTTTATTTCTATATGATATTCAAACATACGGATTATGGTTAAAAACCGCTGACAAAATAATTGGGTTATCCGGCAAACAGATGAATGCCAGATAACCCGATAATGTAGATATATTATTCAGGGGTAGTGTCAGGGGGTATATCAAGGATTTCTTCGAGTTTAAACTGCAGCAGCATCTGATTTTTGAGAACGGCTTGCAGGGTTCGTCTTACTTCCCGGTTAATTGTAATCAGACCTTCAAAGGATGGCGCGGTTAAGGATATACCTGGTAATGTCCCTAATGCAGCCTGCAATTTCTCGCCTTCAGCATTAATAATATGGGCTAAACCCAGTTCTTCCAGGGCTACCGAGGCCAGGAGCAGATTGATCACCTGAGATCTGTCAATGCTAATGGTTGGAGCAATTTGTGGAATTGTTGGAAACGACATTGTTATAATCCCTCCTTTTTACTTTAGTCAATAATAACTTATGGAATTTAAATGCAATTTGTTCCTCTTAAAAGACTTATAACGTCATTTTCCATTTGTTCCTGACAAAGATCGATAAAAGCACGGGCTCTGAAGCTGCCGGCTCCTTTTATGGTTAAATAATTCAGATTATCTTCGCCCATTTCAAGGCATTCTCGGAAACATGCCAATGCTTCCCGGTACATTTGTTGGTGGTAGAGAATAACTCCCATATAGAATTTTAAATCCACATAATCAGGAAACATGGTGACGGCTGATTTGATGCCCGGCCATGCCCCCTCAAAGCTGCCTGTCTCGATTAAAATGGAGTACTTCAGACTGTAGAGCATCGAGGGCGGAGGGATCATCCCTTCGTTTATAAATTGGATTATGCTTTGATTGACATGCTCAAAGGCTTTTAAGTATTCCTGATTCCGGTAATATTCGGTGGCCAGATAATAATGGGTCCAGGCATGACTCTTTTCTTCTTTTAATTCCCGCAATAACATATTTACATTACGCCTGAACTTTTGCTTGTTTTCAATAATGGCGTTCAAATAGCCGTAATGATAAATTTCCAGATTCAGAAACCCTACCCGCTCTTTTTCATAGGCAGAGCTAATATTCATCCATTCATGGATCTTGTTTTCAAACCGAAAGCCCATATGGTTTCTGAAAAAACGCGGCTGGGCTATTTTGGCGACTTGATCATGATCAACCTTTTCCCCGTAAAAATTAATTAAGGGGACCGAAAGCGCGTCATAATCATCAAAAAGGGTTGGGTTATTCAAGCCATCCCGGTTGCCCGGTGCGATTTCTTCATCTGCATCCAGCCACAGAACCCAGTCTTGGTTGGCTTTATCCAGGCCAAAGTTGCGGGCCGCGGCAAAATCGTCCTGCCAGGGAAAAGGGAAGACCAGGGCACCATAGGTGCGGCAGATTTCTATGGTTTTATCATTTGATCCCGTATCGACAATGATCATTTCATCGACCAGATCTTTGGCACTGTCCAGGCATCGGGCTATATTATCTTCTTCATCCTTGACGATCATGGTCAAAGAGAAACTATGTCGGCGGTATCTTTCACTCAAAAGCTCACCCCCTCATACAATAAAATCAAAGTAAATTTCTTACCTAAATAATATGTATTTGGAAATGCAGGTGTGTTTTGTCGCTGCTGGCGCCTGATACCCCGCTGTTTGCTTCTTGTGATCTGACAATTGAATGGCAGGAGTGATTTGATGACCAAGACAATCAAAGTGTTGTTGGGATCGCCGATCCGCCAGAAGACTGAAATATGGCAGCATTTCCTGCAGAGTATCAGACAATTAAATTCCGGCGATTTGCTGGAGGTTGATTATTTCTTTGTCGATGACAACATTGGGGGGAATTCAGGCCAGTATAATCTGTATGAAGGCGCTGCGGAAGAAAACCTGAATATCTGCCGGCTGGCTGATCTGAACCGGCTGGAGGAATACCTGGCCGGTCATAAACAATAACAAATTATGGAATCGTGCATAAACTATTATGAGATCAAATTAAATCAAAAGGATGTGGTTAAATATGTCGTTTCCGACGATTCCGCAGATAACCCCAACCATCAGTATCAACCGGATTCAAGTGGTCAATCTGCTGCTGGTTTCCATCGCTCTGGAGGAAATAGGATTGGTGCATATTATTAATGCTGAAGGGGAGAAAATGCAGGCTGCCTTGGGAACCCTGTCGGGTTTATCCGCAACTGCGTCTTCCTTTACCGGTCTGATATCAATAGACCGCGAAGTTAGACGCACCCTGGAAACAGTATTAAAAAATCAGATGCTGCTGCAGTTTAAACTGGAGGAAATCCTTGATATTCCCGGAGGATCACCTCCGCCTCGACCCTCTACATTTGAGTCTGTGGGATCGGCCTGGTCGGTGGGAGAGGACTTCGGAACCGGTAATGCCCAGTATACGACTTTGGAAAGTGACGAAAACGAAAAAACCGTCGCGCTTGGATTGGGACATGATCATATCCCCATAGGAACCGTGCATATGCAGCGGCAGGGAAATTTCCTGGCGGTGACCTATACCACTGATTATCCCTATTATATGGATGAGGTACAACTATATGTCAGCAATGAAGCACCAGAAGATAGCAATCCGGGCGGTTTTACGAACAAGCATAAGGTCACCGATCCCGATGATTATTTTAACACCTATACCTTCATGGTGGACGTAACTGCTTATGCCGGGGATATGCTTTATATTGCCGCTCATGCCCATATCTATAAAGGTATAGTATAGAAAGTATCGGCTGACATTACCACATCATGTTGCGCTCGGCTTCGCTGCGCAGCCAGTCGCGGAAATTGGGATGGGCGATGTTGATCAGTTCTTTGATCCGCTCTCTGACCGAGCGCCCTCTGAGGCTGGCGATGCCGTACTCGGTGACCACATAATCCACGTCTATACGCGAGGTGGTTACAGTCGCGCCGGGCTGCAGCTGGGGCACGATGTGGGAGATGGTATCGTTACGGGCGGTAGACATAAAAGCGATAATTGATTTGCCGCCCGGCGAGTACTGGGTTCCCTGGACAAATTCCTTATGTCCGCCGGTTCCGCTATAGTGCCTGCTGCCGATGGATTCGGCGCAGCACTGGCCGGTAAGGTCCATTTCCAGGGCGGAGTTGATGGCCACCATTTTATGGTTTTTGCCGATGACGCGCGGGTCGTTGACTACGCTGCCGCGATGGAACTCGACGGCCAGGTTGTTGTCAAAAAAATCATAAAGGCGTTTGGTGCCCAGGGCGCAATCAGCTACAAATTTATCCTTCCAGAGGGTCTTTTTCCGGTTGGTCAGTGCTCCGGCTTCAAAAAGATCGAGCAATCCTTCGCTGAACATCTCTGTGTGCACGCCCAGATCTTTCTTTTCGGTCAGGCAGCCGGTCACGGCCAGGGGAATGCTGCCAAACCCGATCTGCAGGGTGGACTCGTCCTCAATCAATTCAGCCACATAGGCGCCGATGAGACGCTCTTTGTCGCTCAGCGTGATTTCCGGCAGGGTCGGGATTTCCCGGTCGGTTTCGATAATGTAATCGATTTCGGAGATATGCACCAGGGTATCGCCGCTGGTACGGGGCAGGTTGGGATTGACTTCGAGGATTGACAGACGCGCGTTTTCCAGCAGATCTTTTTCATAGACGGAATCCACAGACAGGGTAAGATAGCCGTGTTTGTCCATGGGGGAGGCGCAGCCCAGGAAAATATCGGGTTTACGTAAAGCCATACGGCTGGACATGCTGCGGTGCAGTTCCAGGGGAACATATGATACGGTTCCATGCGGGTGGGCCTTACGGGCGCCGCCGGTATAGAACCAGCTATTAAACAGAAAATGCCCCTTCATTGCGGGGTTCATAAAGAACTCGTATTCATTCATCAGCAGCGCCGTCATCACCGACACATTTTCTACCCGGTCCTTGATGGTGTGCAACTGACTGAGCATGGTTACCGGTTCACAGGCGGTCAGTGAGCAAACTATTTCCTGGCCGCTTTGGATTTGGTTTAAGGCTTCTTCAACACTTACAACTTTACGTTGGTACATTTCTTTACAATTCATCCTGTCACCCCATGAAAAAATTCATATACTTGCACATTATCTCATAAATTGTCTTGGTTTGTAAACGGGTATCGGGGCTGCAGTTTTCAAGGGATTACACTGTTGACTTGATTCTCAGCTGGCGGTTCCTGTTGCTGGGCTAAAAGATTTTCTTCCCGGCGCTGTTTCAGCTCGCGCAGCATTTCTTCATCCCGCTGCTGCATGCTGCGCCGAAATTCTTCTTCGCGTTGTTTGTGTTCGAAGCGGAGCGGGTCTTGCGTTCCCGGCCTCTCTTTTTTATGCCGTCTGGACGTGTGCAGCCGCCCTTTTTCTTTCTCTGCCGCTGCAGCCTTGGGCTCCTGCGGTCGGCGGCCAGCGTTCTCACCGGATATTTTATTATAAAGGACAACCAAACCCAGCAGGGCAAAATAAATTGCCACCCCGCATAACAGTATGAGTGCAGCAACAATGATATCAAAAAGCATGTTTTTCCCTCCGGCAGATACTGCAAATTATGTAAATACTTCAATATAAATTAACCGTATTCCTGCTTTAGACAGTCAGGCGCTTAAAGTAATTTTTATTAAAGGTGACAAAGTGAGATGCACCGACCCTCAGCAAGACACAATTAAGAGAATTTTTTAGCGGTCTCGGACGGGGTTGGCGACAACTTCATCTTTTAGGCAATATTTACCCTTTGTCTAAATTAATGGAGTTGTCACCTTCGTCCCCTTGTCAACCTGTTTGAGTTAAAGAAATGATATCATTTATTAATATTTGCAGGAATTTCTATAGTATTTAGAGAATAACGGCAAAAAGAATGAAAATTCAGAAAATAATGTTCAGTTGGGGGGCTGTTTATTGAACCCACTACCGGATAGTCAAAAAGAACTGATGGCAGAACTGATTGAGCTCAGGCAACGCAATACGCAACTGGAATCGTACAATCTGAAGCTGCTGCAAGCGAATGGGAAATTAAAAGAAGCTAATAATTATCTGGTGAAAAAGTTCTCCCGCCAGACGTTGGAACTATTTAATCAGCAGCAAAGGTTGTTTGACGTTATGGATACCCTGCCGGTAAACATTGCTTTATTTACCCCGGAATATCAAGTTGCTTTTTGTAACCGTACTTTTCGTAATAGATACGGTGATGCGCAGGGCCACCGCTGTTATGAATATATTAACGGCCGGGATAAACCCTGCGACTTCTGTCAGTCCTTTACGGTGCTGGAAACCGGCCGGCCACATCAGTGGGATTTGGTTGCCAAGGACGGTAGTTATTTAAATATTTATAATTTCCCCTTTACTGATGTTGATGGTTCAACGTCGGTACTCGAGATGAGCATTGACGTCACGGAAAAGAAAAAAATGGTGGAAGAACTGCGCCAATCCGAGGAGCGCTTTCATAATATCTTTCAAAAAAACCCTGACTTGAAAGCCATAGTAAGGATGAAAGACAACATTATTCTGGATGTTAACCAGAAATTTTTGGATTGCCTTGAATATAGCCGGGATGAGATTATGCATATGGATATTTTAAAACTTGGAATTTTGGACAATGATTTGGATTTGGCCAGATCGGCGCTGCTGGAACTAGAGGAGAATAATGAGGTAAATCTGGCGGAGTTAAAATTAAGAACCAAAATGGGGAAGAACATTATAGTGTCTTCGTCAACCGTCACGATGAACCTGAATGGTGAGCCTTGCCGGGTAACCCAGATGCGGGATATTACCCAGGAAAAGAAACCGGAAGCCGAAATGGAGAGGCTTGACCGCTTAAACATGATCGGGCAGATGGCCGCCAGCATCAGTCACGAGATAAGAAATCCCCTGACATCAGTACGGGGATTTTTACAGATGCTGCGCAGTCTGGAAAGATTTGACGAGGAGGCTGAATATTTCGATATTATGATCGATGAGATTGACCGGGCCAACCAAATCATCAGCGTATACCTAGGCATGGCCAGGGATAAATTGCTTATTTTGAACCCGGTTTCACTCGATGCGATTATAAAATCCATTTTTCCGATGATCTTATCGGATGCCAACCACCGCGAGATCAATATCGTTCTAGAGTTAGGCAGCCCGCCTGTACTCCTTTTGTACGAGAATGAAATCCGCCAGCTGATTTTGAATCTGGTCCGCAATGGTATGGAGGCTATGACTTCCCACGGGAATCTCACCATCGGCACCTTGGTGCAAGGTGGTGATGTGGTGCTTTTTATCAGGGATCAAGGCCCCGGTATAGCTCCGGAAGTTGCCGACAAAATGGGAACTCCATTTTTAACCACCAAAGAGTCAGGTACCGGTCTGGGGCTGCCGGTTTGCTATAGTATTGCCGCTCGTCACCAGGCCCGCATCGATTTTGAAACCGGCCCGAACGGCACGGTTTTCTTCGTCAGATTTCCTTTGACAACCATTTAACCTGCAGGCCCGGCTAGATAACCTTGGCGATTACGGGGATGCCATCCTGTAGCTTTTCTGGGAAGTTGCCGCGGTTAATAATAGCATCCGTATCATTGTTGAAGATTATCAACCCGGAAAGGCCAACGACTCGCATAGGAAATATTGACATTAATACGATACATAAAAGATTATCTTGTGCTATTATTTAGGTAAAAGCATCATGGAAAGGATGGGTAAGTATGGAAAATATCTGCCTAAATCCTGTAGGTCATGTTGTTTCTTCGGTGGAGAGCACGCGAGAAATGCCGGCCGGCGGCGTACCGGCTGCCATTGAGATCCTGCCGCAGTATGAATCTGCCCTGCTTCGTATAGAAGAGAACTCACACATTTGGGTCCTGTCCTGGTTTCACCAGTCGGAACGCAGCAAACTGGTTACTTCTCCCGGGGTCAATCATGACCTGCCCGAATACGGAGTTTTTGCTTTGCGCTCGGCCAGCCGTCCCAATCCTATTGCCATTTCTCTGGCCAAACTGCTGCGTCGGGAGGGTAATCGCCTGATCCTGGAGAAACTTGATGCGGTAAACGGTACACCGGTAATTGATATAAAGCCTTATTTTGAAAACGACATCATATTTTCTCCAAAAACTTCCTATATACCTGGCAAAAACCGCGAATATCGTCAGAATCAAATGCTGCGCCGGGCCCTCGCCCATCATCAGGAGGAATGTCTGCATCTGCAGCTGGCGGTGCGCATGGCGCTGGTGGCGGAAGAGGTATTTGGTCATCTCAATAATCCAGATCTGATTGTTTCGGTGCGCGGCTCGGACTGCCTGGCTGACACCATCCAGGGTTTGAGCCGGGCCCGTCTGGCCAACCCGCCCCGCTTTTCATACGTACCTTCCACGGCCTTACAGCAGACCAACTGGGATCTGGCCGACAAGGGCACCTTGACTCTGACCTGGCTTGGTCAGACGGATATCATGGAGCTTGAGGATGAAGAGTTTTTAAATATTGATTTTGAAAATTAGAACAAGAATTCATATCATCAAATGCGCTTACATTATCAGGAAGGATCATCGGAATGAGAATTACTGATAGTATCGGAAAATGGATTAATTCGCTAAAGAAACCTCTAATATTGCTCTATTTATCCCTGACTATTATCAGTATTGCCGGGTCATTTTTTATTGCTTATACCTACCTTCATTCTTTAGCTAGAAGCAAAACCGAGGCCGTCAATCTGGTGATGACTTTCGAGGCCTTTATAACCCCTGAAATCATCAATCACCTGAAGGCATCTCCCGCTGATATTGAAAAACCTGAATATAAACAGTTGAAACATGAATTGACAAAAATTGCAGAAAACAACGATGCTATTCGCTTTGCTTACATATTCCTGCAGCGGGATGGCCGTGTTTATTTTTTGGCTGATTCAGAGCCTCCCGATTCACCGGCGTATTCTCCGCCCGGCCAGGAATTGATCGGCTTTTCCCGCAGTGACTACGATAAACTGGCTTCAGGGCAGACCATTATTTCACCGTTGGTTCAAGACAAATGGGGCACCTGGGTATGTGCAACCGTTCCGATTCAAGACCCGCTAACCGGCGAGCTAATAGCCGCTTGTGGTATCGATTATCCTGCCGTTACTTGGTATGCCGAACCTTTGAAGCATACTGCCTATTCAGCTATTTTTGTCATCGGCCTTTTCTTTATATTTATTGCCTATTACCGCAAACTTTTAAGCAATGAAACACTCCGCCAGGAAAGGGACAAACTGGAAATCATGACCCGTAAATTGAGCGAGAGTGAAGAATTGTTCAGGAAAGTTTTTGAAAAAGCACCGATTGGGATCGCGATTGTAAACAATTTTCGGTTTATATCTATCATGAATCCAGAATTCGAGAAAATTGTTAGCCGCACCCCGGCTGAACTGGCCGCCATCAATTGGACGGAAATGACCCATCCGGAAAACCTGCAAGAAGATTTACAGAAGTTTGAGCAGTTTAAAGCGGGATATATCGACGGATATGAAATGAACAAGAGATTTATAAAGCCGGACGGTACAACGGTATGGGTGAAAATGATCATAGCCCCGCTGACTTATCATGAGTCAGGTTCGGTCAGAGAGCACCTGTGCCTGATCGAAGATATAACCGAGAAAATAAATGTGATCAAGGAATTGGAGGAAAGTGAACGCAGTAAACATATGGTGCTGCTTAATCTGCCTGGCATGGCTTATCGCTGTATATATGACCGGGAGTGGTTGATCCAGTTTGTTTCCGAAGGCTGTTTAGAAATTACTGGTTACAAGGCGGAAATCTTGCAGCATAACCGTGATTTGGCCTTTTATGATATCATTGTACCCGAATACCGGGAAATCGTACGAAAAGAATGGGGCCGGATAATTGCAGAGAAGACCGCATTCAAATTCGAGTATCCGATCATAACTGCATCAGGTAAAATCAGGTGGGTTTATGAACAGGCGCAACCGAATTATAATCAATTTGGCAGGGTGGAATCCGTGGATGGCCTGATTATCGATATCAGTAACCGCAAATTGATCGAGAATAAGATATTATATCTGAACTACCATGATTTCCTGACCGGCCTTTATAACCGGCGTTTTTATGAAGATGAAAAACTCCGCCTGGATAATGAGGAGAATCTGCCGTTATCGGTGATAATCGGTGATATAAACGGTTTGAAACTGATCAATGATTCCCTTGGCCATGAAGTGGGGGATATGCTTATCAAGGAAACCGCCCGCATTTTGTCGGAGTGCTGCCGGAAAGGGGACATCCTGGCCCGGACCGGCGGTGACGAGTTCACCATCCTGATGCCGCGTACCAGCCACGAGGAAGCCATGACAATATATATGATTATTCAACAGGCATTCATCGACGAAGCGATGATAAATGAAAATAATTATATGAATATTTCGCTGGGATATAATACCAAAGAAAGAATGTCAGAGAGTCTGAATCAAGTCATTAAACTGGCTGAAGACAACATGTACAAACATAAATTGCTGGAGCATAAAAGCTCGCACAGTGCCATTATTGCGACGATGAAATCAACCATGTTCAACATTAGCCATGAAACCGAGGCCCATGCCGACCGGCTGGCGGAGATGGCACGCAAAATCGGCGCCAAAATGGGGCTATCGCGGACGGAAATGGATGAACTGGAGCTGCTGGCCACGCTGCATGATATCGGCAAACTGGGCATCGACAGAAGTATATTGAATAAAGCCGAACCGTTGAATGAAGCAGAGTGGAATGAAATGAAAAAACACACTGAAATCGGCTATCGTATCGCCATGTCCACCCAGGAATTGGCGCCCATAGCGGAGTATATTCTGTGTCATCATGAACACTGGGACGGGATGGGCTATCCCCATGGCCGCAAGGGAGAAGAAATCCCGCTGCTTTCCCGTATTCTGGCGGTGATTGATGCGTATGACGCCATGACGGAAGACCGGGTTTACAGGAATGCTTTATCCCGGGAAGCGGCACTTGAAGAAATAAGGAAAAATGCCGGTACCCAATTTGACCCCCGCATTGTGGAAATATTTTTGAGTGAGTGATTTCAGCCCTTGATATTTTTGCAATATCGGCCGGTTGCTCTTGCTGTCCGGCGGCAACAGTATTATTATATCTTACATTAATAATATGTTACCATAGGCTTTAAAGGGGGAATTAATGTGCGTTTTTGGCTGACCGCCGCCGCTGTCCTGATCCTGGATCGTATCAGCAAATGGTGGATCATGGAAAATATGAATGTGGGAGATTGTTGGGCCTTAATCAGCGGTTTCATCAATATCCGTTATATTCACAACGAAGGTGCGGCATTCGGAATCCTGCAGGGACGCAGCCTTTTGTTCATGCTGATGGCCGCTATAGTAATTGTCGCAACGATTTATTTTATATATAAATATAATCTGCCGGCCCTGGCTCATTTTTCCCTGGGACTGATCGTGGGTGGTGCGTTGGGTAATCTGATCGACCGTATCATTTACGGCTCGGTGGTTGATTTTATCAGTGTCGGTTGGTTTCCGGTCTTCAATATCGCTGATTCGGCTATCGTCTGCGGTGGAGCCCTGCTGGTGTGGTGGATGTTTATGGACGAAACCATAAAAAGTGCTTAAATAAAGTTCATATAATCTTCATAATCGCGTTGTATCATTATTAAGCGGGGTAAAATACACCTGATACTCTGGTTTAAAAGGCGGGTAAGGTTATGACCAAAAAAGTTCTTTTGGCGGACGATGAGGAGCGGATGCGTAAACTATTAAGCGATTTCCTGAAACGCGAAGGCTATGCCATTGTGGAAGCCGCCAACGGCAGGGAGGCGCTGGATATTTTCAACCGGACTGACGATATCAGTCTGTTGATTCTGGATGTGATGATGCCGCTGCTGGATGGCTGGGAAGTATGCCGGGAAATCAGAAAAACTTCGCGGGTACCGATCATAATGCTGACGGCACGGGATCAGGAAGCGGACGAACTGATGGGCTTTGAACTGGGTGCGGATGAATATATCAGCAAGCCTTTCAGTCCGCCGATTTTGATTGCCCGGGTCAACGCCCTCATGCGGCGCACGGAGGGGAAAAACTATCCGCCGCGTACCATCGGGGGATTAGTAATCGATGAAAATGCCCACTACGTTTACGTTAACGGTGAAGTTGTCGATCTTACCCCCAAGGAGTTTGAACTGCTGCTCTATCTGGCCGACCATGAAGGACGGGCATTGAACCGTGATCAGATCGTCAATGCGGTCTGGAACTATGATTTTTACGGAGATATGCGCACGGTGGATGTACATATTAAAAACCTGCGCCTGAAACTGGGCGCAATGGGAGATTATATTCAAACCGTCCGTGGAATCGGCTACAGATTTGAGGTCAAGAAATGAAAAAATCAATTCAAACCCGCCTATTTATGATAATAAGCCTGCTGGTAACCTGCTTTGTACTTTTGTCCATGCTGATTAACAACAACTTTCTGGAGCGCTATTATATCGATCATAAAAAGGCGCAGTTGCAGCAGAACGCAAAACAGATCGCTGCTATTTACAAGGGCAATCCGAACGCTATCATCCTGGAGATGGAAAGGCTGGAAAGTAAATCTGCCCTGACCATGATCATTTTTAACAGCGATTTTGTGCTCAAGTATCCGTATTATGGAACATATGGACGTGGACAAGGCAATCTGGGCGGTATGCCCGGACCGCGCCTGGAAGGAAGGCTGGAAACGGGTCTGGCTTACATCAAGAATAACCGTGAGATGCTGGATGAACATGATGTTTTTGCCTTGACTGAAGACACCCGCCTGATGATCAATTTCCTGAATCTATTTACCAAGCTTGACAATGGAGATTATCTCATGCTCACTACACCGCTGTCGGCGATAGAGGAAAGCGCGGCTATTGCCAACCGTTTCTTCTTTTTCAGCGGGCTGGTAACGATTCTGATCGGATTGGCCGCAGCTTATTTCTTTGCCCGCCGGTTTACCCGGCCGATCCGCGGCTTGAACAGTATCGCCCAGAAGATGTCGCAGCTGGATTTCAGCGAGAAATACCCGGTAACCAGCAATGATGAGATCGGTGAACTGGGTAATAGCATCAACTCCCTGTCCGATCAGCTGGATCGGGCCATCGGTGATCTTACCCGGGCCAATCAAAAGCTGCAGGCCGATATCGAATATGAACGCAGCTTGGATGAAATGCGCAAGGAATTCGTATCCAGCGTATCCCATGAGTTAAAGACCCCCATAGCCCTGATTCAGGGCTATGCCGAGGGACTGAAACTAAATGTGATTGAGGACGAGGATAGTAAGAATTTTTATTGTGACGTTATTACCGACGAAGCCCGCAAAATGAATCTTATGGTGCGTGATTTGCTGGATCTGTCCCAGTATGAATCGGGAACATTTAAAATTGAGCGGACTGTATTTGATATTCTTACTCTGCTGGAGCGTGTTATCAGCAAATATCAACCCCTTTTTCAGGAAAAAGGAGTCGAACTGCGCCTGGATTGGGGCGGCATTGGCGATGAACTGCCGGTTGACGGAGATATAATGCGCATTGAGCAGGTGCTGGTCAACTATATTAATAATGCGCTGAATTATATGGATGATAATCGGAAGTTGTCCGTTTCACTTCACATCGGGGAGGATAAAGTGCGTATAAGTGTATATAATTCCGGCCATCCCATCGCCGAAGATAATATGGAAATGATCTTTAACAGCTTCTATAAAGTTGATAAGGCTCGAACCCGCTCCGTAGGCGGCAGCGGTCTGGGCCTTTCCATCGTACGTGCCATCCAGCAGCAGCACCATAATGCTTACGGGGTCATTAACCGCGACGAAGGGGTGGAATTCTGGTTTGAGGTTGATCGCGCCCAGGGTAAGTTTTAACCAAAAATTTTTGCTAAACTTCATTTACTTTTCATTAAAACTTCATATTTAATGTCTAAACTAAAACCATACCAAGTAGATGAGATTTTCGCATATCGACTTTTACCGAAAACGTGTTTGTTTAATTGTTGCGTCAACAAGACCGATGGGCTGTTATGATCATCAAGGCACTTGGTGGTGAAATTCAAATTATGCGAAGCTCTCAAATATTTTTAAAGAAAGGATGTTAGATATGAATAAAAGACCCTGGTTAAAAAGAGTTGTTAGTGCGACATTGTTAGGCGGCTTATTGCTGGGTTCGGTTGGAATTGCATATGCAGCCGACAGTGATACGGTTGCAACCGCAGCAAACAATGTAAAATCCAAAATACATTCGATGATGCCGGGAGGACGCGGGCACGGCCACGGCCCAGGCATGATGGGCGGGGAAATGGGTCTGGGTATGAACCTTGATCTGGATGTACTGGTGAAGGATGGCGTTATCACCAGTGATGAATCCGCTGCCATCCAGGCTAAAATTGACACCTTAAAAGCCGAACGCCAGGCGGAAAGGGATAAAATCCAGGCCATGACTGCAGCAGAACGGCAGGCCTATTTTGAATCCAAAAAAGCTGAAAATGATAAAAACATGAAAACCGATTTCCTGACCACCCTGGTAAATGAAAAAATAATCAGCAGCGACAAGGCTGAGGCAATCCGCACAGCCCAGCAAGCCCAACGTCAGGGAGAAATGCAGAGCAAGCTGACCGCAGACCTGACCACTTTGGTTGATGACGGTACCATTACTTCCGGACAGCATGATGCAATTCTGGCCGCACTGCAGGAGCAGCAAAAACAACGTCAGGCGGAAATGGAAAAAGTAAGAGCCATGACCGAAGCAGAAAGAGCAGCCTATTTTGAGGCAAATAAACCGGCCGGCAACAATTGCCTGGCTGATCTGGTCACAGCCGGAACCATTACCCAGGCACAGGCCGATGCTGTACGCAACGTTATCGGCGGACCCCGTGGTAACGGCAGGGGATCTGCTCCCGGAGCAACTTGCGAAAACTGCTCCAACAATAACTGTGATCGGCCAGCCGCAGCCCCCGGTCAGGGCGGTTTCGGCGGCGGCAAAGGACACGGCGGCATGGGCCGCGGTGGTATGGGCCAAGGACAGGGAGCGGCCAACAGCAGCTTCGGCCAATCCAATGCCCAGTAAATAAACCAACAACGCTTTTTCTTCCCCAAGTTCCCCCTTATAGAGGAAGGCAGATCCTGCCTTCCTCAGAGCGTTAAAAAATGTGAATAGCTGCATTATGTAAAGAAAACCGGGCTTGTGACAAGCCGCAGGCGCAGTCAGAAGCCCTGGTTGCACTTATGCTGTAAAGTGCAAAACGCCCGTTCAGTCGGCGTACTTGTTACGGGGACATTCCCCCTAAGGGGTGTGTCCCCATACCTTACCCCGCCTCAATCACGCGCTTTTTGCATGCCTTGCTCTTCACCTTTTTTGCTCGCTCTGTTGATTTAGTAATAACCCAAGCGCCTGACGTTTTGTTTATGGAATAATCAGAAATTCCATAAGTAAAGCGAAAGGCGCTTGGGTTATTTTGAAATATGTTCTATCGATAAGCTATAATAGGGACAAAACAATCGATGCGGAAAATTCAGCGAGCCAAAAGAACGATCCCAACATAGATATTAGTTTAACCTTACTATTTTTACGTTAGTTAAGAACCGTCCAAGATCACTGAAAAAGTACATGTTTTGTCATCCTTAAGGAACCGAAGGCGACGAAGCTATATTTGTGACCTTTAGGTCACATATGTAGTCCCCGTAGGGGGGATCTCAATTTAAGTTATTTTTCGATGGCCTAGAACCATCCCCGATTTGCGTTAGTATATAAATGATGTATAAAGGAGCCAGGTCATGCCTGATATTGAAACCTTGCTGGTAACCGAAGAGATGGAAGGGGAGCGGCTGGACAGCTTTGTCAGCGACAATTTGGAAGATTTGTCACGTTCAGCGGTCCAAAACCTGATCAAAGCAGGCCGAGTGAGGGTGGATGAAAAGATCGTCAAAGCCAGCTACCGGGTCAAAACCGGCGACAGCGTGCAGGTGGAAGTTCCAGAGCTGCAGGCAATCAGGCTGGAACCCCAGAATATCGATCTGCCCATCATTTATCAGGATGAAGATCTGGTCGTGGTCGACAAGCCCAAAGGCATGGTGGTACACCCTGCTCACGGCAACTGGGACGGGACCATGGTTAATGCGCTTCTCTATCATATAAAAGACCTGTCGGGCATCAACGGGGAGTTGCGTCCCGGCATCGTCCACCGCCTGGACAAGGATACTTCCGGGGTGATGGTGGCAGCCAAAAATGACCGCGCCCATCACAGCCTGGCCGAACAGATCCGGGTACATAGCATCAACCGCGAATATATAGCCCTGGTGCACGGCGTTATCAAAGAAAAACTGGGCCGCATCGATGCGCCCATCGGCCGCAGCACCACCGACCGCAAGAAAATGGCAGTGGTCAAGGACGGCCGCGAAGCCATCAGTGATTATGAAGTTTTACAAAGGTATCCCAACTATACGCTGGTCAAGGTGAAACTGCTGACCGGCCGTACCCACCAGATCAGAGTCCATTTTGCCTACATCAAGCATGCAGTGGTAGGCGATCCGCTGTACAGCTCGGCGAACCGCCGCCATTTCAACCTTGATTCCCAGGCGCTGCATGCCCGATTGCTGGGCTTTGTCCATCCCCGCAGCGGCGAATATATGGAATTTGAAAGCCCCCTGCCGCAGTATTTTCAAGACATCCTCGATCAACTGAACTAGCCACCAGCCACGGGGACGGTTCTTGTGGCTGGTTCATAGTCCAAAGAAACCAGCCGCAAGAACCGTCCCCCTTGGCTGGTTGTGAAAAATAAAATTTGACATGCGGTTCAGCATTGATTAGAATTTGTTCAGAACCTTTAAGTTGGCCCCGAGAGGCTAGCAAGGAATGATAGATTTCTATGTCTGCCTCTGGCCATACGGAGCGCAGGCTTTTATATTTTTAGAGCTGACCGTAAGGAGGCTGAGAGCTTGAGACTGGAAACAAAAAAGAAATTAATGGATGAGACCGCGATCAAGCGCACCATCACCCGCATTGCCCACGAGATCATCGAGAGCAACAAGGGGGTCGAAAAAGTTGCCCTGATCGGCATCCGCCGCCGCGGGGGGCCATTGGCCCAGCGCCTGGCGAAAAAAATCGAGGAAATCGAGGGCGTCAAGGTCCCGGTCGGCATTCTGGACATAACCCTGTACCGTGATGATTTGACCACGCTGGCCTCCCAGCCGCAGGTACATCGCACGGAGGTATTTTTTGATATCAATGGCATGAACATTGTACTGGTGGATGACGTTCTGTACACGGGCAGGACGGTGCGGGCGGCACTGGATGCCTTGATTGATCTGGGCCGGCCCCGCTGCATTCAACTGGCCGTGCTGGTTGACCGGGGACATCGGGAATTACCCATCAAAGCCGACTTCGTCGGCAAAAACATACCTACCTCGCATAATGAAGTCATCGCCGTTATGGTGGAGGAAATTGACGGAACCGACGAGGTAGTAATACAAGAAATATTTTATGATTGACCCGGCCCTTTAAATCGGTACGAGAGACCGGCAAGGGAGCAGCAGTTGACAATATTGCCTTCCTTGCAGACGGATGTAAGGAAGGCTTTTTTATAGCCATAAACGAAGGAGTTGAAATGAAGTTGGAGCAGAGGAAAGACTTGCTGGGCCTGCGCGATATGAGCCGCGAGGAGATGGAACTGATTCTGGATACCGCCGTTCCCATGAAGGATATTATTAAACGGGACATAAAAAAAGTCCCCACCCTCAGGGGTAAAGCCATGGTGACTGTTTTCTACGAGAACAGTACCCGCACCCGTACTTCGTTTGAAATCGCCGGCAAATATCTGAGCGCCGATACGGTCAATCTGGCCGTTTCCACCAGCAGCGTGCAGAAGGGCGAGAGCCTGCGCGACACGATTAAAACCATCGAGGTGATGGGCTTTGATCTGATGGTAATCCGCCACAGCATGAGCGGAACGCCGCATTACGTTGCCCGCAACACCAAAATGAGAGTCATCAATGCCGGCGATGGTGCCAATGAGCATCCCACCCAGGCACTGCTGGACATGTTCAGCATCAAGGAAAATAAAGGCACCCTGGAAAACCTGAAGGTGGTGATTGTCGGCGATATCCTGCACAGCCGGGTGGCCCGCTCCAATATATACGGTTTGAGTAAATTCGGATGTGAAATCCGGGTAGTTGGTCCGGCTACGTTAATGCCGCCGGAAGTGGAAAAATTAGGGGTAAAGAGCTATTACAGCCTGGACCAGGCGCTGAAGGGCGCGGATGTGGTCAATGTGCTGCGTATTCAGCGGGAAAGACAGACTACCGGGCTGTTTCCTTCCCTGGACGAGTATTCCAACCTCTACATGCTCAGTCCGCAACGCCTGCTTCAGGCCAAGGATGATGTCCTGGTCCTGCATCCCGGTCCAATGAACCGGGGGGTGGAAATATCATCCGTCCTGGCCGATTCTAACACTGCGGTCATCAATGAGCAGGTGACCAACGGTGTAGCGGTACGTATGGCGCTGTTATACCTGATGATGGGAGGTTTAAAAGATGAAATTGCTAATTAAGGGCGGCAGGGTCATCGACCCGGCCAATGAGATAAATGACATTATGGATGTGCTGGTTGAAGACGGCAGGATCAAAGCCGTCGGTCAGGATTTAGCTGCCGGGGATGCGGAGATTATCGACGCCGCAGGCAAGCTGGTGTGCCCCGGATTTATCGATATGCATGTGCATCTGCGGGAGCCGGGATTTGAGTACAAGGAAGATATTGCCTCCGGTACCCGGGCGGCGGCAGCAGGCGGATTTACGACCGTATGCTGTATGCCCAACACCGATCCGGTCATCGATAATGCAGCGGTGGCCAGTTTTGTCCGGGAAAGGGCACGTAAAGCCGGAGTCGTTAATGTACTGCCGATCGGCAGTATCAGCAAACACCAGGAAGGCAAGGAACTGAGTGAAATGGCGGAGCTTATGGAAGCCGGCTGCGTGGCTGTTTCCGATGACGGCAAACCGGTTGATGATGCCGGCCTGATGCGCTATGCCATGCAGTATGCCTCCATGTTTGCGCTGCCCATCCTATCCCACTGCGAGGAGACCAGCCTTTCCCGCGGCGGACAGATGCATGAGGGCTATTACTCCACGATTTACGGCCTGAAAGGTATTCCCGCTGCCGCCGAGGAGGTCATGGTTGCCCGGGAAATTATTCTGGCGGAAGCGACCGGCACCAGAGTTCATATCTGCCACGTTTCCACCGCCGGTTCGATCGAGTTGATTCGCGCTGCCCAGGAGCGGGGTGTACAGGTTACCTGTGAAGTCACCCCCCACCATTTGATTCTTACCGATGAAATCGTGGGCAGTTATGACGCCGATACCAAGGTTAATCCGCCCCTGCGGTCTCTGGATGACGTGATTGCCTTGCGGGACGGGATTCTGGACGGTACGGTGGACTGCATTGCCACCGATCATGCGCCCCATCACCTTGAAAGTAAAGACTGCGAATATAATCTGGCCTCCTTTGGGATTTCCGGCCTGGAAACAGCGGTCGCGCTGATCATGGATCAACTGGTAATCCCTGAAATCATCGATGTGGAAACGATGGTGCAGCTGTTTACCCTCGGGCCGGCCAATGTTCTGGGGATCGAAAAAGGCACCCTGGATGTGGATGCTGACGCCGATATCACCATTATCGATCCCCAACTGAATAAAACGGTGCTACCGGAACAATTCTATTCCAAAGGCAAAAATACACCCTTTAAGGGCATGACCCTGCGGGGCTGGCCCTGTATGACCATCGTCAAAGGCCAGGTCATCTGCCAAGATGGAATTATTGCTAACGCTTTTTGATTGGAGGTACCTATGAAAGGATATCTGGTGTTGGAGAACGGCAGGGTGTTTCAGGGTTCCCTGCTGAATGAATGCCGCCATGCCGGCGGAGAAGTGGTTTTTACCACCGCTATGATCAGTTATCAGGACGTTATTACCGATCCGTCCTATTACGGCCAGATCGTGGTTATGACCTACCCGCTGGTAGGCAATGTAGGCTTTAATGAGAGCAGTTTTGCCTCCCGCCGGGCCATGGTGGAGGGACTTATTTTACGTGAGGCCACTGCCTTTCCCAGTCACTGGGAGATGGAAACGGACATGATCTCATTTTTAAATGACAGCAACGTTACGGTTTTAACCGATGTCGATACCCGGGCCCTGACCCGCGTGATCCGCAACGGAGGAACAATGGGCGGGATCATTACTGCCGACATCAGCGATCCGGGCAAGTTAACCGCTGCCGCCCGTGAAGCCGCCGCAAGGCTGAGCGGTGACCTGGTACAGCACGTTACCCGCCGGGATATCGAACGTTTCGGTGATGCCGATAAACGTATTGTTATGCTGGATCTGGGCAGCAAAACAGGTGTACTGAAATCATTCACCCAGCGTGGCTGCGAGGTAGTAGCAGTACCTGCCTTTGGCAGCGCAACAGAGATCATGGCGCTGCAGCCGGATGGTTTATTTGTTTCCGATGGCCCCGGTGATCCCCAGTCACTCGTTTATGTAATAGAGACGGTAAAAAGTCTGCTCGACCACTTGCCGGTTTTCGGAGTGGGGCTGGGTCACCAGCTGATCGCTCTGGCGCTGGGGGCAAAAGTCAGCAAACTGGCCTACGGCCATCGCGGCAGCAATCATCCGGTAAAAAACCTGAAGAACGACCGGGTCTATATTACCACCCAAAACCACGGTTACACGGTGGATGAAAAAACTCTTGCCGGTACGGAACTGGATATAACTCTGCGCAGTCTCAATGACCATACCGTGGAAGGTATCTGCCACCAGAGACTGCCGGTATTTTCCGTCCAGTTTGACCCCGAGGGCTATATTGGCTACAGTGATACCGGGATCTTCTTCGATCAATTTATTAACAGCATCTAGAGCAAAACGATTTGGACTATTATTCTAGGAGGATATTGTATGCCATTAAAAGAGGGACTGAGCAAAGTGATGGTGATAGGGTCGGGGCCGATTATCATCGGTCAGGCGGCCGAGTTTGATTATGCCGGTACCCAGGCCTGCCGGGCACTGAAAGAAGAAGGCATTGAAGTGGTGCTTTTAAACAGCAATCCGGCCACCATCATGACTGATACCAATATCGCTGATCATGTGTATATGGAACCGATCACCATTGCCACGGTCAGCAAGATCCTGGAGAAGGAGAAACCCCATGGAATCATTGCTACGCTGGGCGGTCAAGTGGGGCTGAACATGGCCCTGGCGCTTGACCGGGAAGGAATATTGGAACGCACCGGCGTGCCGCTGTTAGGCACACCCCTGGAAGCGATTGCCCGCGCCGAAGACCGTGAACTTTTTAAACAGACTATGGAAGAGATCGGCGAACCGGTGCCGGAGAGCGATATTGTTACTTCGGTGGAAGCAGCATTGGCTTTTGCTGCCGGGATCGGCTATCCGGTCATCGTCAGACCCGCCTATACGCTGGGCGGAACCGGCGGCGGCAACGCTGAAAATGAAGATGAACTGCGCCGCATTGCCCAGAAAGGAATTAAAAGCAGTCCCATCGGACAGGTCTTGATCGAAAGAAGCGTGGCCGGTTACAAGGAAATTGAGTTTGAAGTAATGCGCGACGGCAATGATAACTGCATCACCATCTGCAGTATGGAAAATGTTGACCCGGTAGGCATCCATACCGGTGACAGTATTGTGGTCGCTCCGGCCCAGACGCTGACTGACGAAGAGTATCAAATGCTGCGGGCGGCGTCCATCAAAATCATCCGTGCCCTGAAGATTGCCGGGGGCTGTAATGTTCAGTTTGCCCTTGATCCCTTCAGTAAAAAATATTATGTCATCGAGGTTAATCCGCGCGTCAGCCGTTCTTCGGCCTTAGCTTCCAAGGCGACCGGCTATCCAATCGCCAAAGTCACCACCAAGATCGCCATCGGCTATAATCTGGATGAGATCCCCAACGTCGTGACCGGCAAAACTACTGCCTGCTTTGAACCGGCCATTGATTATGTGGTGCTCAAGATGCCACGCTGGCCTTTTGACAAATTTGTCTTCGGCGATCGCAAACTGGGAACCCAAATGAAAGCCACCGGCGAGGTTATGGCCATTGACCGCAGTTTCGAAGCGGCCTTCCTGAAATCCATCCGCTGTCTGGAACTGGGCATCAACGGGCTGCGTCTGCCTGAACTGACCAATATAACCGATGCATCGCTGCGCAACCGTCTCAAGCAGGCCGATGACGAACGCATCTTTATCGTCGCCGAAGCGTTCGGCCGCGGCATGAGTATCAACGAAGTCTGGGAAATTACCCGGATCGATAAATATTTCCTGAAAAAGATCAAGAATATCATTGATTTTACCCACCGTCTGCGCGAGCAGGAACTTGACGGCGAACTGCTGCGGGAAGCCAAAAAAATCGGTTTTTCCGATATAGAGATCGCCCATCTGCAGGAAGGCATGCAGGAGGTGCATATCCACCGCCTGCGCACCGACAAAGGGGTTATCCCCACTTACAAGCTGGTCGATACCTGTGCGGCCGAATTTGATGCGGTCACGCCCTATTTCTACTCCTGCTATGAAGATGAAAATGAAGCCAGTCATGATCCGACCGCGAAAAAGATTTTGGTCATCGGCTCCGGGCCGATTCGCATCGGGCAGGGAGTGGAGTTTGACTACTGCTCCGTACATTGTGTCTGGGCGCTGCGCGAAGCCGGCGTCAAGGCGATCATTGTCAACAACAATCCGGAAACGGTCAGCACCGATTTTGATACTTCCGACCGGCTCTATTTTGAACCGTTGGTATTTGAGGATGTTCTGAATATTATCGATGAAGAAAAACCGGACGGCGTAATCGTTCAGTTCGGCGGGCAGACCGCGATTAATCTGGCCCAGCCGCTCAATAATGTAGGGGTCAGGATTATTGGTACTTCCAATGACAGCATCGACCGTGCCGAAGATCGCGACCGTTTTGATACCCTGGTGGAAGAACTGGGCATTCCCCGTCCGCCGGGAAAAAGCGTTTTCACGCTGGAAGATGCGGTACAGGCGGCGGAGACCATCGGCTATCCCGTACTGCTGCGGCCTTCCTATGTGCTGGGTGGGCGAGCCATGGAGATAATTTATAACCGGAAAGAACTGGAACAATATATGGCCACCGCCGTCAAGGTTAGCCGCGAACATCCGGTGCTGGTGGACAAATATCTGCTGGGCAGGGAAATAGAAGTGGATGCGGTCTGCGACGGGCAGGAAGTGCTGATCCCGGGCATCATGCAGCACATTGAAAGAGCCGGCGTCCATTCCGGAGATAGTATGGCGGTCTTCCCGGCTCACTCCCTGAGCGCCGAGATTACTGGCAAAGTCATCGATTATACAACCAAATTGGCCCTGGCTTTAAAAGTCAAGGGACTGATTAATATTCAATTTGTAGAATACCAACAGGAGCTGTATGTGCTGGAAGTCAATCCACGTTCCAGCCGCACGGTGCCTTTTATCAGCAAGGTGGCCGATGTTCCCCTGGTGAAACTGGCCACCGCGATCATGCTGGGCAATAGCCTCGCCTCACTCGGTTATAAGGGCGGACTGCAACCTGCGCCGGATTTTTATGCGGTCAAGGTGCCGGTCTTTTCCTTTAACAAACTGGAACAGGTCGATATCACCCTGGGACCGGAAATGAAATCCACCGGCGAAGTGATGGGCATTGATAAATCGCTGAAGACTGCCGTCTATAAAGGGTTGGTGGCGGCGGGAATGATTATCCCGCAAAAAGGCACCATCGTAGCAACCATCGCCGACAAGGACAAAGAGGAAGCCATCCCCATCCTGAAAGGATTTCATGAACTGGGCTTTAAGCTGATTGCCACCCAGGGGACGGCTGCAGCGCTGCGCCAGGCAGGAGTAGACGTGGAAGCAGTCAAGAAAATGAATGAAGGCTCCCCCAACATCGTCGATCTGATCCGGCAGGGACAGGCTGATTTTATCGTCAACACCATGACCCACGGGCGTGACCAGTTCAGTGACGGATTTGTCATTCGCCGGGCGGCGGTGGAACTGTCGGTTCCCTGTCTGACTTCGCTGGATACGCTGAAAGTTATGCAGGAAGTAATTGCGGAAGGGGAAAACATCGCTGACATGCAGGTGAAGTCACTGCAAGAATATGTATCCGGCCAATAGCTGCCAGGCAACGCATAAAAAAGGAGATGATTCTATGGCAACCCTTGAACCAGGACTGGTCATCAGCAACGAGCAGCTGGCCGCCGACCTTTTTGAGCTGGAACTGATTGCACCGCAGACAGCACTTTTATGTCAACCGGGCCAATTTCTGCAGATCCGTATCGATGTAAACCATGACCCGCTGTTGAGAAGACCGATCAGTGTTTACGATGTTAACCAGGAACGCGGTACAATTTCATTGCTTTATAAAGTGGTAGGGCGCGGCACCAATCTGCTCACCGCCGTCAAAGCGCAGGAATATCTTGATATTATGGGACCGCTGGGCAAGGGCTTCAGCTTGCCCGATACTGCTGGTCGGGTCGTTTTGGTGGGAGGGGGAGTGGGGATTGCCCCGCTGCTCTATCTGGCCCGCCGTTTACAGGAAATGAAATGCGAAGTTACCGTACTTTATGGGGCCGGCAGCAGTAAGGATCTGGCCGCCGCCCAGCGCTTTGAAAATCTGGGAGTGGAACTGCTGACGGCTACGATGGACGGCAGCCAGGGCTGCAAAGGGTTGGTGACCGACCTGCTCAGGCAGCAGATCAAACCTGAAGCAATCGACCGGGTTTATACCTGCGGCCCGGAAATCATGATGGCAGCGGTGGCTGATTTTGCCGTCCACCGTAAGATATGGGGCGAATGCTCCCTGGAAGAAAATATGGCTTGTGCCGTCGGGGCATGCCTCGGGTGTGCCCGCAAATTGAAAAGCACCGATCCCGGTTATGTAAAAGTCTGCAAGGACGGACCGGTCTTCAGTTTGCATGACATTGAGCTATATAACGGAGGTTTGGCATGAGCGGAAATAAAATTGGGAACGGGGAGAGTTTGGGCCTCAGCGTAAATCTGGGCGGAATAAAGATGAAAAATCCGGTGGCGGTAGCCTCCGGTACGTTTGGCTACGGATTTGAATATGCGGATTTTATTGACAGCAGCATCATCGGGGCGGTGATTGTGAAAGGTACCACCTTGGAGGCCCGGCCCGGCAATATACCACCCCGCATCACCGAAACCCCGGCCGGTATGCTTAATGCCATCGGGCTGGAAAACCCGGGGGTGGATGTGTTTTTGCATGAGTATCTGCCCTTGCTGCGGGAAAAGAAAGTTACAGTTATTGCCAATATCGCCGGCAACTCAGTGGAAGATTACGCGCAGATGGCAGGCCGGCTGGAGGGCCATACGGGCATTGCCGGGATCGAACTGAATATTTCCTGCCCCAATGTGAAAGAGGGCGGTCTGCAGTTCGGCACCGATCCACATATGGTGAAAACGGTGGTAGCGGCGGTTAAAGCCGCAAGCTCCCTGCCGGTGATGCCCAAACTGTCACCCAATGTGACCGACATCGTGGCCATCGCCAAAGCTGCCCGGGATGGCGGAGCCGACTGTCTGTCCATGATCAATACCTTGATGGGCATGGCCATTGATATCCGCACCCGCCGGCCGGTACTGGGCAATGTGTTCGGCGGGCTGTCCGGTCCGGCCATCAAACCGGTGGCCCTGCGTATGATCTACCAGGTTTACCGGGAAGTGGATTTGCCGATTCTGGGCGGTGGGGGCATCATGAATACAACCGATGCACTGGAATTCATTATGGCCGGAGCATCAGCGGTGTCCGTCGGCACGGGAGTTTTTGTCAAACCTCGTCTGGCGGCTGAAATTGCTGCCGGACTGGAGCAATATTTACAGCAGAACAAGCTGGAAAATATATCCGAGCTGGTCGGGATTGCGGTCAGCAGATAAGCAGGGGAGTTTTAATCAAACAAAGCCGCATGTAAAGCTTGAAGGAATCAGGCCCCAGCTTGCCAGGGGAGTTTTGATCACGATTATTATAATAAAATTTTATTAAAAATAAAATACCGCATTGTAAGGAACCCGCAAAAGTGACGGATGGCTGAGTTTAAATTACCGTTTGACGAAAGATAACTATTCCATTTTTCTTGCCCAAGCAGAACCATGTTTCGTTTTGACCATCGTTTGTCTACAGTTACTAAAAGGGAGCAGGAGGACGAAAAGATGAAAAAATTCTCAGCGAATTTTGGCGTTCTGATAATTTTGGTGCTCATCGTAACGGGTACATCCTGGCTGCAGGCGGCCGAGCAGAATCAACTGGTCACGATTCTCTTTACCCATGATCTGCATGATAACCTGCTACCCTTTAATCTGGCCGCAAACGGTCAAATTGAAAGCCGGGGCGGCTATGCCCGTCTGCAGACCGTTATCAATCGGCAAAAAGCCCTTGATCCACAGTTGATGCTGCTGGACGGGGGCGATTATTCCATGGGGACGCTGTTTCAAACTATTTTTGCCCAACAGTCGCCCGGCTTAAGGTTGTTGGGAAAAATGGGCTATGATGTGACGACGTTTGGCAACCATGAATTCGATTTTCGCCCGCAAGGCCTGGCCGGCAGTTTAAATGCCGCCCGCAGCAGTCAGGAGCGCTTGCCGCAGATTGTCAGCGCCAATGTAACCATCCCGGTTAATGAAGAAGGCAAAATTGTCAGCAGTGATCTTAAGGACTTAAAGCAGGCCATGGATGATTACGGGGTAAAACCTTATACGATTCTGCAGCGCAAGGGATATAAAATCGGTGTATTTGGTCTGATCGGCTATGAAGCAGCATCAAATGCCCCCATGGCCGGTGTAACCTTTGCAGACCCTCTGGAGCAAGCCCGCCGGATAACAGATATACTAGTACAGCAGGAAAAGGTTGATATGATCGTTTGCCTGTCCCATTCCGGTACCGTTGATGATCCTGATAAATCAGAAGATATTGTTCTGGCTCGAAAAGTACCTCAGATCGATGTGATTATCAGTGGACATACCCACAGCAAACTGGAACAGCCGATTGTGGTCGGCGATACTTATATTTGCTCGGCGGATGAATACGGCCAGAACCTGGGAGTTATAACCCTGCACAAGGAAAGCACCGGTATTTGGAAGAAAAACAGTTATCGTTTATTTCCCATTGATGACACCATCCCGGCTGACGAAGCAGTCAGTGCACGTATCGAAGCGTTTAAAAACCTGGTTCAGACCAGCTATCTGGACGATATGGGGCTCACGTTTGATGAAAGGCTCGCCTATATTCCGTTTAGCTATAACGATATTTCGGAAATAGGAACCCGGCACGCCGAACAGCCGCTGGGCAATTTGATCTCCGATGCATATATTTACGCCGTTCAGCAGGCGGAAGCAAGCAGTTATGAGCCGGTTGATGTGGCGGTGGTTCCCTATGGAACGATCCGGTCCTCTTTTGTGCAAGGTGATATTACGGTGGCGGACGCCTTCAACGTCAGCTCGCTGGGGATTGGCAAGGATAAAAAATCAGGTTATCCACTGATATCAGTTTATTTAACCGGCAAGGAACTAAAGACCGCCTGCGAGGTGGATGCCTCCATCACCCCGCTGATGGAACCGGCGCAGCTATACATGTCGGGGCTTACGTATACTTTCAATCCGCACCGGATGATTTTCAACAAAGTAACCGACGCCGCCCTGTTAAAAGCGGACGGCACCAGAGTGGAAATCGATGACAATGAGCTTTACCGGGTTGTGGCCGGCCTCTATTCGGCCCAGATGCTGTCGGTGGTGGGTGATAAATCCTTCGGCATTTTATCACTGGTGCCCAAGACCAAAGCAGGCGTTCCCATCACTGATTTTGAGGCCCAGATTATTAATACTGCAGACGGTGGAGAAATCAAGGAATGGGCGGCTATTGCCAGATATCTGCACTCATTTGCGCCGGCAGCCTCAGAGGGTCTGCCCCAGGTGCCGGTCTTCTACCAGCAGGTGCAGGGCCGCAAGATCGTCGATCATGAGACCTCGCTGAAAGCGGTTTTATCCCAGCCCAACCGGATTGCATTGGTGATTTATGCTGTCATTGTATTATTGCTGCTGTTATTCATTCTGTTGGTCAGGATAATAGTCAAACAGGTACAGAAAATAAGGAGACCAAGACCGACGGAAGTTGTGAATTTACCATCGCAGGAATAAGGTCAGGCTGAGGTAAGTCCCAGATTTGCCTGCCTGTGCCTCAGCAGTAGAAATCCGGATACTCATGGTGAAAGACAAGAGCTGTTGGACGGTTCCAGGCCAACGAAAAAATCACTTAAATTGTATCCGGACTCCTGCGGCTTAAACACACCAAATCTGCAACGCCCAAACAGTTCGAGGTCACTGAAAAAGTACTTGTTTTGTCATCCTGGGGAGCCGAACGACGAAGCTACCCTAATTGCGACATATGTAGTCCCCGTAGGGGGAACTCTATCCGGTCAGATTAAGGTCATCTTCTGCGCCGCAAAGCGCAGTTCATCCCGAAAGTTGGGATGAGCGACGGAGATAAGGGCCAGTGCCCGTTCACGCTGGCTCTTGCCCCTGAGTCTTACCGCCCCGTATTCGGTGACAATATAATCCGTATCGTTGCGGGGTACTGTAACCGCCGCACCGTGGGCCAGACAGGGAACGATCCGGGAGAGGGAATCATTTTTGGCCGTGGAGGGTAGCGCCAGGATGGCTTTGCCGCCGGGAGATTTTACTGCCCCGCGTACGAAATCCAGCTGACCGCCCGAACCGCTGTAATGCATGTAACCGAACGATTCGGAAACGCACTGGCCGAAAAGATCTATTTCCAGGGTGGCATTGACGGCTATCATTTTATGATTGGCGGCAATCGTGGCGACATCATTGGTATAATCTACGGGATGGAGTTCGACCAGGGGGTTTTGATGGCTGTAGCGGTAGATTTTATCGGTTCCGACCAGGGCTGTTCCGGTTATTTTGCCGGTATGCAGCGAACGTTTATGGTTGTTGACCGCTCCGCATTCGATTAAATCGACCATGGCATCAACCACTAATTCCGTATGGATGCCCAGATCATGTTTTTCTTTTAAAAAATCAGCCATGGCCATGGGAATGCCGCCAAATCCCAGCTGCACCGTAGAGCCGTCTTCAATCAATTCGGCCACCCTTTGACCAATTATGCGCTGAATATCATTGGGGAAGGCGCTTTTCATCTGCGGCAGCGGGACATGGTTTTCAACAATTTGATCGACGTGATTGATATGTACAAAACTGTTACCGCTAGTACGGGGCATGTTTTGATTGACTTCAAAAATCACGCGCCGGCCTTTTTTAATGGCCTCAAAAGTGTAGGCAACGGAAACCCCCAGGTTGAAATAACCCTGCTCATCCATGGGACCTACGGCGGTTATAAAAACATCCACCGGTACGATTTCCTGACGGATGATGTGACTGCTGTCATGAAAATGCGTAGGCGTGTAATCAGCCCAGCCTTCCGTTACTGCTGTACGGGTATGGGCGCTGGAAAACCAATTGTTGAGCCGCAGAAATTCCCGGTTTTCCGCTTCGACAAAAGAGGAGCGCCAGGGGGAAAGCATTTGTATAACATTAATATTTTTATAATTATTCCGGTTGGCCTGCAAAGCATCCAGCAACGCCGGCGGCTCAGCGGCGCAAAATCCGCAAAAGACAACTGCACCGTCGGGGATATCCTGGACGGCGTCAGCAGCGGAAGTTAATTTCTGCTGATATTGATGATGCCAGATAGCGGCCATAATATTTATACCTCCTCATAAATTATATTATGATGTTAACATAGAATTAACTGCTATGGCTATAAATGTAAAATATTATTCCGGTTTTGAATGGAAGGAAATTTCAGTTTCAAACAGAACGTTGACTCGTACCTCGATTTAAATAATACTATTAATAATATTTGTAAGTTATGAATGCAAGGAGGCATTACATGAACCCGAAAGACAGAATCATTTTAGCCCTGGATGTTGATACTCATGAGGAAGCAATAAAACTGGTCAAAGAGCTGGCCCCTTATGTGGGCGCCTTTAAAATCGGCATGCAGTTGTATAACAGTATCGGTCCCGCCATCGTGCAGGAAGTAAACCAATTGGGCGGCAGGGTTTTTGTGGATCTCAAATTCCACGATATTCCCAATACGGTGGGTGCGGCCGGCAAAGTGCTGACCCGTTTGCAGTGTCACATGTTCAATGTTCATGCTGCCGGAGGCCGGGAAATGATGCAAAGGGTTGCCGGTGAGGTTAAGAAGGAAGCTGCCGCCCTGGGGATAGAACCTCCCCTCGTGCTGGCTGTGACTGTTTTGACCAGTATTTCGGAGCAACAGCTTAAAGAGGAAATGTATGTAGAAGGCCTGAACGTTCGTGAACTGGTGGTCAAATGGGCGGTAATGGCCAAGGAATCAGGATTGGACGGAGTAGTATGTTCACCGCGGGAAATCACCGCCATTCGGGATGCCTGCGGAGCGGAATTCAAAATTGTAACCCCGGGCATACGGCCGAGCTGGTCGGAAGCCAATGACCAGAAAAGAATCACTACCCCTTGGGATGCTCTGGATATGGGAGCAGACTATATGGTTATCGGACGACCGATTACCCAGGCAGATAATCCGCGCGCTGCCGCGATGAGAATTATTGAAGAGTTGGAGGGAACAAACGATGCTGAGTAAGGAACAGGCAATCAAAATATTTACGGATTCAGGCGCTTTGCTGGAGGGCCATTTTAAACTGACCTCCGGCCGGCACAGCAACCGTTACATGCAATGTGCCCAGGTGCTGCAATATCCCCATTATACCGAAGAACTGGCCTGCCATCTGGCGGAGAAGTTTGCCGGCGAAAAAATTGATTATGTGGTAGGCCCGGCAATGGGCGGAATTATCGTGGCCTATGAAGTGGCCCGACAGATGAAAGTTCCCAGCATGTTTACCGAGCGTCAGGATGGCCGGATGTCTCTGCGGCGAGGATTTAAAATTAAAGCCGGCGACCGGGTACTGGTGGTTGAGGATGTAGTTACAACCGGCGGTTCAGTAATGGAAGTAATGGATGTGGTCCGCGAGCTGGGCGGTGAAGTCGTGGGCGTTGGCGTTCTGGTTGATCGCAGCGGCGGTAAAGTTGATTTCGGCGTACCGCTGCAGTCAGTCCTCAGTATGGACGTCGAATCCTGGGAGGCGGATAGCTGCCCGCTTTGCCAGGCCGGCCAGGGTGAAGCCATCAAGCCCGGCAGCAGGCAATAAGCAAGGATTACTCCAGTTGATTATAATTTTGGAGGTGAGTCATTATAAAAGTATTTTTAAACGGAAATGAAATGCAGTTCGTTGAAGGCGGATATAAATATGTTTTCGTGAAACCTTATCAAAAATTCACCGAAAAAACAGTCGACAAGGATAACGGCGACAAAATGCACTTCGAATTGTATGATAACGGAGTGCAAATTCGTACCCTCATCACCAGCCAGGAGGTCAATACGATAATTAATCGCGAAGTGGCGGTTGATACTGTAAACAATAAAATATATATCCTGGAAGCGGACAGCAAAATACAAAAAAATGAAGACGGTTCGGTAGAACTGATCTAGGAAGCAGGGGGACGTTCTTTTTGCTTCCATTTAATAATTAAACTCGTTAACTGTCATCTTGAACGAAGTGAAGCTACCTTAACGGTTCCCTTTAGTATATATGTAGTCCCCGTAGGAGGAATCTCACAAGTGCCGTAGATCCGCCGACGCTCAGGATGCGCTGTGCGTACCTTCCGATCGCTTTCCACTAGATGCCGCATGGCACCGTCGCTTCGCTAACGCTCAGGATGATATTCTAAAGCGGCATGGCAAATTAAAAAATAATCAGTTATGCAAAAGTCTCAACCGGGAAGTGGCGGTTGAGACTGTAAACAATAAAATATATATCCTGGAAGTGGACGGCAAAATACAAAAAAATGAAGACGGTTCGGTGGAACTGATTTAGGAAGCAAAAAGAACGTCCCCGTGCTTCCCGAGAAAGGCGCATGGTTTTCTGCATTATTCAGGGCTGACTATTGTGACCAGAATATAACTCCCATCATATGCTACTTAAAAGGCCAAATATTAGAAAGGGAGAGAAAATATTTTGATCAGAATAGGAATGCTTCACCATCAAGAACACCCCAGCAAAAGTAAAAAAGCGTATGCTTTTGCAGCAGTTGCCCTGGCTGAGGGAGTTGAACTGGTATTTTTTACTCTGCGCGGAGTAGATCTGGACCGGCGCCTGATCAGAGGATATATGTATAAAGACGGTCAATGGCAGAAGGTAGATACTGATTTTCCCGACGTCATATATAATACCGGCAGTCCGCAGAAGCTTGCCCGTCATCGGCGTATATACGCCAAATTAAAGCGGGATATTCCCTTTACAACTTCAGCGTTGGGCAATAAAATGAACGTTTACAACCGGCTTCTGCCCTCAGCAGAATTTAGACCATATCTTATTCCCTCCGAGCCTTTGCAATCATTGCAACATTTGTTTGCCTGTTTCCAGCAGCATGAAAAGCTGATTATTAAACCGATTAATGGACACCGCGGCATGGGAATAGTTTCTATTGAAAAAAACGAAAATCTTTTTTCCCTGGTCAGAGACGGCCATAACGAAACTATGACTGCTGAGCAGCTTAACGAATATATATCAGCCCGAATGCAAAAAACCAGGCTGATGGTGCAACCCTATATAAATTGCCGAACCAAAACCGGTCAGGTTTTTGATTTTCGTCTGCATGTGCAGAAGGAAGGCCGAGGAATGTGGGTTATTACGGCTATTTACCCGCGTATCGGTGCACTGGGAAACATCGTATCAAATATTCATAAGGGCGGTTCAACCAATTATCTGGAATCGTTTTTACAACAGGAATTCCCCGACCAGGCCACTGCGATCAAGCCCTTCCTGGAAAATTTTGCGCTGCGGCTGGCCCGGCATCTGGATAATCTTCACTATCAGCTTTTTGAGGAGAAGCTCGATGAAATCGGCATTGATATGGGACTTGATGACAAAGGCCACTACTGGATTTTTGAGGTGAATTGGCGCCCCGGTTGTCCACCGGCCTTCGATCTGGAACTGGATGTGGTCAGAAATACGATCCATTACGCCATGTATCTGGCACGAAATGCGCGCAGCGGCAACTGATGGTATAAATGATTCCAGTTAAAGGAGAGGATAATTTGCAGGCGATCTTATTTCTGGGTACCCTAAAGTCAGGCTCCAGTCGCGATGCGCTGAGAGCGGCAAAAAAAATGGGTTATTATGTAATACTGTTTACAGACCGGCGCTCTCATCTTGAGCAGAGCAATGATTTTACCGAAGTCGATAGCATGCTGCCATGCAATTTGCGTGATCTGCAAGAAATTAGATTAAACATTGTTAAAATACAGATGCGTGATATTAAGGTTTGCGCTATCGTTAGTTTTACCGAAGCCCATTGCCTGACTGCCTGCATTATGGCGGATGAATTCGGATTGCATCAATTCACCTGTCATGCCATTAAACAAATGAAAAACAAAATCATCTCCCGCGAAATATTATCGCTGACTGATTACAGTCCGCGTTTTATGGCCATATCAGCCTCGGCGGCGTTGTCTGATATCGAACCCTTGCTGGGATTTCCCTATCCCTTCGTTATCAAGTCACCGAGTTCAACCGGTTCGGCAAATGTTTTTAAAATCAACAACCGGCAGGAGTTGAACTACTATCTGCGTCATCTGCAGAATAAACGTCCCTCTGAATCCATTTTGGTCGAAGAGATGCTGGAAGGGCCACAATATTTGATTGAAGTTCTAGTGCATGAAAAAAATGTGCTGATCGCAGCGATCATCGAGCAGGAAGTCACATTTTATCAGCGCTTTATTATCACTGGTTACAATTTGCTGCTGGAACTGCCGGAAAAACTCCAGGATCTGCCCGGGGCGGTAGCCGCAATTGTCAAAGCCCACGGAATGGAAACCGGTGCCTGTCATCTGGAAATGCGTCTGGTCAATCAACAGTGGAAATTGATTGAAATCAATCCCCGCATCTCCGGAGGGGCGATGAACAAACTGATCTATTTGGGTTTGGGGGTGGAACTGACGGCGGAAACCATCAAACTGGCTTTGGGGCAGCAACCTGATCTAAGTCCGCGCTACCGGCGGCATATTTTCGTCCAATATCGTATCGTGGCCCAGGGTGGCATACTGGATAAAGTAACCGGCATGAACCGCGCCACCAAATCTGCAGGGGTGCTGGAAGTCTTTGTACGGCCACGGCGGGGGGCTTATCTGAGGCCGCCTTTGTCCATGCTAGACCGCTATGCATATGTAATCGCAACCGGTGCCAGTGAAGATGAAGCTCGCAGCAATGCCAAAGCCGCCGCCATGAAAATTCAATTCTGGATGCGCAGCAGTATAGATGAAGCGAATAAATCGAATGTCTCCGAAACCATCCGGATGCCCAATCCGCATAATTCGGTCGGTTTTCAACACCACTTTTAAGGCAACGGTTAACCATGCTCGGGTTGCCGGCAGTTACAAATCGTTTTCCAACAGCCGGGTCAACAGCTCGGAGCAAGGATTGGCCATGATCGTCCAGTAGTTATCATAAATAACCATCCCGGGTTTGGCCGCGTTGGGTTTTTTTACATTTTGGCAAAAGGTGTAATCGACCGCGACTTTGTTGGATTGGCTGGCCTTGCTGTAATAGGCTGCCAGACTAGCCGCTTCCACCAGCGTCTGGTCAGGCACGTCATTAATCGATTTTATATGGGCCGGCAGCTTGATAATCACATGGGTGCCGGGGACATCCTTGGTATGCAGCCAGAGATCATTACGCTCAGCCTCCCGCAGCGTCAGCCAGTCATTCTGACGATTATTCCTGCCTACAGATATAAGCAGTCCATCTGAGGAGTTAAACCGGCGTGGCTGACTGCGTTGCTCGCGTTTTTTGCCTTTGCGGGAACTGCCTTTCATATACCCCTCCTTCTCCAATTCCTCTATGATTTCATCGATCTGGGCAAGATTTTCCGCCTGTTGTACGGCCACCGTCACCGATTCCAGATAATCAATTTCCTCCTGATTCTGGGCCATCAGCACTTCCAGATGTTTTTGGGCGCCGCGACTCTTATTGTAAATTTTAAAAAACCTTTGCGCATTCTGAATCGGAGTGTAGCGTGGATCCAGCGGCAGGTTGATCTGTTCGCCGCTGTCGAAATCCTCCAGCACCGCTTCACGGTCGCCTTTGACAAACAAATGTGCATATGCGGTCAACAGTTCACCCCAGGTCTTGTATTTCTCGTTTTCCAGGGCTTTGACCAGATCGCCCTCCTGCAGGAAACGCTTTTTGTAATACTTATCAAGCCGTTCTTTGATATTACGCAAAAGATTGGTTTTCATGGAATCAAGCCGCAGCATGCTCATCTTCTGCCCGTAAAATTCGTTGCATACTTCATTCATGCTGGCATAGGCCCGGCTGAAGGCAATCGTATCGTCGTCCGTATCATCAAACAGACTGAACTCGATCGGCTGCTTTTTATGGTTGTAGTGAATCCTCGTAATGATCCGGCCCTGATCGATATCATCCAGTAAATTGCGGATATAATAATACAATTTATGCAGTTCGAATTCGCCGGTCTGCCCCACCGGCACAGCCGGATCAAGGTTGCATTGCAAACATATCTTGCGCGCCGAATACGGGCTGATACCGGTATATATATTAAATATGGCCGTCGATAGGGCAGTGTCTTCCGCCTGATCCCACATGGCGGCAGTAAAATCCTCCCAGGCAGTGGTAAGCGGATCAAGTTTGTTCTGGGTGGGGGGAATTACGTATTCTTTGCCTGGCAGTACTTCGCGGTAAGAACTGACATCGTTGCCGTATTTCCTGATTGCATCCAGGATCACGTTATTTTCCGGATTGACCAGGATAATGTTGGAATGGCGTCCCATAAATTCGCAGATGAGCAGCTTGTCATTCCATTCCTTAAAATCATCCAACGCTTCAATCCGAATATGGATGATGCGTTCCATGCCAATTTGTTTGATTTCTTTTATCTTGCCGCCTTCCAGATATTTGCGCAGCAGCATGCAAAAAGCAGAAGGCTGGCTGGGATTTTCCTTCCTGTCGGTACTCAGGTGAAATCTGGCCCAGCGTGCATTAGCCGAGATTAAAAGGCGCTGGTTGCTGCTTTTTATCTGTCGTATGGTAATATTCAGTTCATCCCGTTCCGGCTGGTGGATCTTATCCAGGCGAGCATGGTTTAATTCCAGATCCAGTTCCCGGCACAGAGCTCTGATCGTAAGTCCGTCAAAAGGCACAGCAAATTTCCTTAAAAAATTTAAATCAACGCTTCACTATCGTTCAGAGTGATAGTATTGCATGATTTTTTCAAATTATGTAAAACTCTCAACTATCAGCACTCAGTATAACATTTACCGCCGGTCGCATTCAATTCCATAATAACTTAATAACTTGGTGCCAGGCACCAGGTTATTAAGTTATTTTAATCAGCCAACCTTGACGACAGCGGCGAAATATATAAAACTATTCATTATAAAGTACATGGGAGGTTAAACGGGTGGCTGATAAAATCAAGGTAATCGTAGCCGGCGCCCTGGGTAAGATGGGCAAAGAAGCCGTCAAAGCAATATTTAATGAACCTGGCCTGGAGCTGGCGGGCATGGTCGACGTACGCGGGAAAGGCGAATCGATGGGCGATATTCTTGCCTTGAGGGAACTGAAGATGACAGTGGAAAGCGATCTGGATCAGTTGATTGCAGCTGCCCGCCCGGATGTAATGGTTGATTTCACCAATCCGCAGGCAGTTTTTAACAATACCCGCACGGCATTAAAGCAAAAGGTAAATTGTGTGATTGGGACCACCGGTTTAAATGATATGGAACTGGCGCAGCTGGAAAAAATCGCTCTGGAAAATCAGGTCGGGGTGGCAGTTATTCCGAATTTTGCCCTGGGTGCGGTCTTGATGATGAAATTGTCGCAGCAGGTGGCACAATATTTTCCTGGTGTTGAGATTATTGAACTGCATCATGATCAAAAGCTGGATGCACCTTCCGGCACCGCAATAAAAACAGCGGAAATGATTACCGCCAACCGCCAGCGGATACCGGCCCGCAATGCCCGGGAATTTGAAAAAGTAACCGGAGCCCGGGGCGGGGAAGTGAACGGAATCAGAATACACAGCGTAAGACTGCCTGGGTTCGTAGCCCATCAGGAGGTTATTTTTGGCGGCATCGGTCAGACCTTGAGCATCCGCCACGATTCATATGATCGGGTGGGATTTATGCCCGGGGTTTTGCTGACCATCAATAAAATAACCGAAATTAAAGGGTTGGTCTACGGTCTGGAAAACTTTTTGTAATATTATCCCTTCCTGGATATCAGTGATGAACCGATAAATGCAATTATTACGTTATTTTGAGGAGACCCAACGACGCTCAGGCGGTGCTATGCTTGCCTTCTGATCGCTTACGGCACTAGATGCCAGATGGCATCGTCGCTTCGTCACCTTCGGCTCCTCAGGATGACAAAACATGTGCCTTTTCGGTAGTCACAGAGCGTCTCCATACGTGGCATTTCCCTATTAAATGGAAGCAAAAAGAACGTCCCCATGCTTCCCATGCTTCCTATGCTTTTGGGGGTAACAAAATAAAGCAAATTTATATTATCGCTCCGGATGCGTTTGTTGGTACGCTGACGGGGCGATTTTTTTTGCAAAAAAATAGCGGATTTTTTACCATAACCCAGAAAATAGTTCTTTTCATTTATTCGGGACAAGCACCAGTTATGTTCACTCTTCATATATTGCTAATAATTCCGCATAAATCGGTAACTACCCGGAGGAGGTTAAAAATTGAGTTCAGTTCTGTCAGGCATAAAAATCGCAGTATTAGGCGGCGATGATCGGGAGTTGATCCTGGTAAATGAACTGGTGCGTATGGGAGCTACGGTGGTGGTGTGCGGTTTTCCGCGTGAAATGGTGGGTCATGGTGCTTTTGTACTGAATGATCCGGAGGAAGCCTGTAAAGGAGCTGAAATCGCTATTCTGCCTTTGCCGGGTACCAGTCCGGAGGGATTTATCCGCGCCGTATATTCAGACAAGGAATTAAAGCTGACGGAAAAAGCAATTTCTTTTCTGGCCCCACAAGCGCTGATAATCATCGGATCGGCCCGCGATTTTCTGAAAAAATGGATCAGCAGTCGGAATCTGAATTTGCTGGAAGTGGCTGAAATAGACGAAATTGCTATCTTAAACTCCATTCCCACCGCCGAAGGTGCAATCCAGATCGCCATGGAGGAAACCAATTTTACCATCCACGGCAGCAAAAGCTGTGTAATTGGTTTTGGCCGGGTAGGGATTACTTTGGCCCGGACTTTAAAGGCCCTGGGCTCAGAGGTTACGGTGGTGGCCAGGAATCATGGCCAGTTGGCCCGAGCCTATGAAATGGGCTGTAAAAAGGCAGAGCTTGCTGATTTACAGGAGATCATGCATACCGCAGATCTAGCTTTCAATACGATCCCGGAATTGGTTTTGGATCGTTCGGTATTAAAATATGCCAACCCGGATGCTTTAATTATTGATCTGGCGGCACAACCGGGCGGGACAGATTTTGAGGCGGCCAACAATTACGGTCTTAAAGCTATCCTGGCGCCGGGATTGCCGGGTAAAGTGGCCTCCCTTTCGGCCGGAAAGATACTGGCCGGTGTAATTCCGGGCCTGATCATCAAGGAACTCGTTAAACTCGAACCTACTTCGATCTACGCATAGCAAGGAGGTGGAAAAGTGCAACATGCCCGCCTGGAAGGAGTGAAAGCAGGGGTTGTTTTGACGGGTTCCCACTGTACGATGGCCGACACCCTGACGCAGATCCAGCTGTTAAAAACCGAAGGCGCCGATATTTATCCGATTTTATCTTTTTCCGTAAATGAAGCCAATAACCGCTTTTATCAAGCGGACGACTTAAAGACCGACCTTAAAAAGATTACTGCCCGGCCATTGATTAATACTATAGTTGGAGCAGAACCGATCGGACCGCAAAAGATGCTGGATGTAGTAGTTGTTGTACCCGCCACCGGCAATACGGTTGCCAAACTGGCCAACGGAATTGTAGATACCCCGGCCCTGATGGCAATCAAAGCACATCTGCGCAATCAGCGCCCGGTGGTTATAGCCGTCTCAACCAATGATGCGCTCGGCATTAATGCTAAAAATATCGGCCTTTTATTAAATATGAAGTATATCTTTTTTGTTCCGTTCCGGCAGGATGACCCGCAAAACAAGCCTAATTCTGTTGTAGCCAGACTTGATCTGTTGCTTGATACCGTAGTCTGCGCCCTGCAGGGCAAACAAATTCAACCCCTGATGCTTGGCACCTAATCAATTGTAGTAATTAAAATGATTGTGGTAGAATACAAGTTAAATTACACATTGAATGCAGCAGAACGGGAGGTATAAAAATGGGTGCAGGAGTCAGATTAGCAATAGTAGGTGCAACCGGAGCAGTAGGGCAGGAAATGCTTAAGATTTTGGCAGAAAGAGATTTTCCAATCAAGGAATTGATCTGTTTGGCCGATCCGCGCGAAGCCGGAACCAAAATTAAATTCAAGGGAGAAACATTTACCGTACAGGCAGCCGGCTCGGAACAGTTTAAAAAATCCGACCTGGCTTTATTTGCCGTTGGTACAGACATCAGCAAATCACTGGCCGGTATGGCCGTTGATAATAACTGCGTGGTCATTGATAATAGCTATGCCTTTAGAATGGATGAATCAGTGCCGCTGGTGGTGCCGGAAATCAATCCGGATGACGTAGACTGGCATCGGGGAATTATAGCCAACCCCAATTGTTCTACCACTATCATGGTGATGGCGGTCTATCCAATTTACCAGGCAGCCGGTCTGAAAAGAATTGTGGTTTCTACTTATCAGGCCGTTTCCGGTGCCGGTATTGCCGGCCTGCATGAATTGGAACAGGCCAGTCGTGATTATCTCGAGGGCCGTGAGGCAGTACCCGAAGCGTTCCAGCATCCGATCGCTTTCAATTTAATTCCTCATATCGATGTCTTTGTGGAACAAGACTATACCCGGGAAGAAATGAAAATGGTTTATGAAACCCGCAAAATAATGCATGCGCCTGATTTAAAAATCGCTGCCACCGCCGTCAGAGTTCCGGTTTTCCGAAGCCATTCGGAAGCTATCCACTTGGAAACGGAGCAAACGTTATCTCCTGCTGAAGCAAGAACCATACTGGCTGCAGCCCCGGGAATAATTGTTCAGGATGATCCGGAAAACAATATATATCCAATGCCTTTGTACAGTTCGAATAAAGATGAGGTATTTGTGGGCAGAATCAGAAAAGATATCAGTGTTGAAAATGGGCTGGCTTTATGGGTAGCATCTGATCAGATCAGAAAAGGAGCTGCCACCAATGCGATTCAAATTGCCGAACTATTAGTAAACAAAAACCAATATTAGGATGGTGTGAAGTTTGCGAATAATTGTGCAGAAATTCGGTGGAACGTCCTTGGCGAAACCGGAATTAAGATCCCGAGTTTGCGATATAGTAGCTTCGAATCTTGAGGAAGGTATAAGCATGGTGGTAGTGGTCTCGGCGATGGGCAGAAATAATGATGCCTATGCCACAGATACGTTTATCAATTTAATGAAAGAGACCAATCCTAGTCCGCCGCCTCGTGAAATGGATATTCTGATGTCTTGCGGCGAAACTATATCCGGGGTGCTTTTGACCAGTCAATTTTGGGCCCGAAATATACCGGCGGTTTTTTTAAGCGGAGAGCAGGCCGGTATCGTAACCGACGGTAATTTTGGTGACGCTCACATACTTTATGTTGATGCGCAGAAAATTCTGGAACACCTGAAGGAAGGCAAGGTAGTGGTGGTAGCCGGTTTCCAGGGTATAGCGGAAAACGGTGAACTGACAACCCTGGGCAGAGGTGGCAGCGATACGACTGCCAGTGCTTTGGGAGTTGCCCTGAATGCTGAATATATCGATATATTTACCGATGTTGAAGGAGTGATGACGGCTGATCCGCGCATAGTCAAAGATGCCAGACTGCTTGATGCCATCACCTACAACGAAATTTGTCAGCTGGCTCGTGAAGGCGCCAAAGTAGTTCATCCCCGTGCCATTGAGATTGCCATGCAGAAAAGCATACCGCTGCGGGTAAGATGTACATTTACCGATTCGCTGGGAACCATGGTGGCCAACCAAATGCCGGGTGCAGATAATCGTATGCGCATCATTGCTGATCGCATGATAACCGGAATAACCTATACTTCCAACATTGCCCAGATCATGATCAATACTGGTAATCTGCCAGATACCCGGGGAATAGAACTTAAAGTGTTTAAAGCGCTGGCTCTGGCTGACATTAGTGTTGATTTTATCACGGTTCATCCGGAAAGCATCCGCTTCACGGTAAATATAGATCAGGCGGAAAAAGCCCAGGAAGTGTTAAGGAATTTGGATATTATGCCTGATATAGAGTTCAATTGTGCCAAGGTAGCCATCGTCGGGGCTGCCATGACCGGTATCCCCGGAGTTATGTCCAAAGTGGTTGAAGCCTTGACCGAAAACGAAATCACCATACTCCAATCCGGTGATTCATATACCAATATATGGTGTCTGGTCAAACGTGAACATATGGAAAAGGCAGTCCAGGCGTTGCATGACAAGTTTGAGCTGGGATGTAAATAAAAACAGGGCGGTGAACAAAAATGTTGGGTTTGAAACTGATTACCGCAATGGTCACCCCGTATAATGAAAAATTAGCAGTTGACTATGACAAAGCCGCTGCTTTGGCGCGCTATCTGATTGCCAACGGCAGCGACGGTCTGGTGGTCAGTGGAACCACCGGGGAATCTCCGGTATTAAGTCAGGAAGAAAAAATTGAATTGTTTACGACGGTTAAAAGGGCGGTCGGCCCTGAGGTTAAGGTTTTGGCCGGAACCGGTTCCTACAATTCCAGAGAATCAATCCAATTAAGTCAGGCAGCTGAAAAAGCAGGTGTTGACGGGCTGCTGCTGGTCAATCCATACTACAGCAAACCTACCCAGGAAGGTATGTATCAGCATTTCAAGGCCATTGCTGAGAGCGTTTCGCTGCCGGTTATGCTGTATAATATACCAGGCCGCACCGGGGTGGAACTGCTGCCCGATACCGTGGTCAGACTGGCGGAGACAGAAAACATCACGGCCATCAAAGAAGCCAGCCGTAACATGGATCAGGTTTCCCAACTGAAGGTTAGCTTAGGGGACCGTCTGTCCATATATTCGGGCGATGATTCCATGACCCTGCCCATGCTGGCCTTGGGAGGCAGCGGGGTGGTCAGCATCGCTTCCCATCTGGTCGGCAACGAGATCAAGCTCATGCTAAGCGCCTTTGACAACGGGGATCATGCCCAGGCTCTGGCCCTGCACAAACACCTCTTCCCGATGTTTAAGGGGCTTTTTATAACCACCAATCCCATCCCGGTCAAAGAAGCCCTCAATATGCTGGGGATAAATGTGGGCGGATTTCGTCTGCCGCTGTGCCAGGCCGGTGAGAAGGAACTGGAAGCAATTCGCAGTCTGCTGGAGCAATACCGGCTGCTGTAGAAAAAAGTATGGGGCCACACCCATTGGGCTTCCCGTATTAACGAGCTATTGGTCAATAATAAATCAACCGAGCGAGCAAAAAAGGCGAAGAACAAGGCTCGCAAAAAAGCCGTGATTGAGGCGGTATAAGGTATGGGGACACATCCCTTAGGGGGAATGTCCCCGTAACAAGTACGCTGACTGAACGGTTTTTTTGCACTTTACAGCATAAGTGCAACCAGGGCTTCTGACTGCGCCTGCGGCTTGTCACAAGCCCGGTTTTCTTTACATAACGCAGCTATGCACCTTTATTGACGCTCTGCAATGGACATTTGCGTGTCCATTTATATTTTCTCTTTAACAAAAAATAACATTTTATTAAGTTGTATGTGCATAATCTTTGGGCTATAATAAAGCATACATTTGTGAACGGATAATCATTTTATTGGATTATTAACTAAATATTACAGGAGGTGTTTGAGTGTCAGACGACGCACGGATACAGATAATTCCCCTGGGCGGTTTGGGGGAAATCGGCAAAAACATGATGGCAATCAAATACCAGGATAGCATTGTTGTTATCGACGCTGGCCTTATGTTTCCGGAAGATGAGCTGCTTGGCATTGATATGGTCATACCTGACATAAGCTATCTGGTAGAAAATAAAGAGAAGGTAAAGGCGATTCTGCTGACCCACGGTCATGAAGATCATGTAGGGGCACTGCCCTATGTCCTGCGGGAGATAAATCCGCCCGTTTACGGCAGCCGGCTTACCATCGGGATTGTAGAAGGCAAACTGAAAGAACAGAATTTGGGCAATGTCCAGCTGAATATTGTCCGCCCGCGGGACAAAATCAAAGCGGGTATTTTTGAAATTGAATTTTTCCGGGTAAGTCACAGCATCCCCGACTGTATGGGTCTAGCCATTCATACGCCCCTTGGCATCGTTTTGCATACCGGTGATTTTAAACTCGACCAAACTCCGGTGGACGGTCAGGTGACCGATTTTGGCAAGATGGCCGAATTGGGTGAGCAAGGCGTTATGGTCTTGATGGCGGACAGCACCAATGCTGACCGCACCGGTTTTACCATGTCAGAGAAAGTGGTCGGCAATACTTTTGAGGAACTTTTCGGCAAATGCACAGGCCGGATCATCGTCACGACTTTTGCCTCCAACATACACCGTATTCAGCAGGTGATCTCAACCGCCGACCGATTTGGCCGCAAAGTTACCATAATAGGCCGCAGCATGATCAATAATGTGAAAGTAGCCAACTCTTTAGGGTATATAGACATACCCGAAGGGATTCTGGTGGAAATGGAAGAAATCGATAATTATCCCCCGGAAAAAATGGTGGTGGTTACCACCGGTTCCCAAGGTGAACCAATGTCTGCTCTGACCCGTATCGCCACTGCGGATCACCGTTGGGTGGGAATCATGCCGGGTGATACGGTGATTATTTCGGCTACGCCAATTCCCGGCAATGAAAAACTGGTATCCCGAACGATTGATTTATTGTATAAGCAAGGTGCCGAAGTAATATATGAAAGAACCAGCGGCGTACATGTTTCCGGTCACGCTTCCCAGGAAGAACTGAAAATTGTTTTGAATCTGATCAAGCCTAAATATTTTCTCCCCGTGCATGGCGAGTACCGGCATTTGATGAAACACGCCCATCTGGCCGAGAGTCTAGGTATGCCGCGCTCACGGGTATTTGTAGCCGAGAACGGACAGATTATTGAAATTGGCAAAAAGAAAGCCAGCATTACCGGCAAAGTTACCGCCGGCAAGGTTTTAATTGATGGTCTGGGCGTCGGCGATGTCGGCAATATCGTACTGCGGGATCGCAAGCAGCTATCTCAGGATGGAATCATGATTGTGGTTGTAACCATTGACAAGGAAAACGGAGAAGTGGTTGCCGGTCCTGATATTGTAACCCGCGGATTTGTTTATGTGCGAGAGTCGGAAGAACTGATTGAAAGTGCCAAAAACAGAGTAAAAGAAGCTTTGGATTATTGTTTCCAAAAGAACATCTCTGAATGGGCGCTGATCAAAACCCAGATCAGGGAAAAACTCAGCAAAAGCCTGTTTGAAAGAACGGGCCGAAGGCCGATGATACTGCCTATCATTATGGAAGTATAAACATATTAAGGCCGGCGCTTAAGTTTGAACGTTGCCAATAGCCTTTTCCCCAATTCCGAAAATATCATATAATCAAGCCAGCCCATATATGCTTTTATGCTGTGCTACCCTTTAAAGTATTGTTTATTTGACAGGGTTCAGCTTATTAAGGTGATATGGGCTTTTTTGGACAAAAAACAACCGTCAATAATCTATGAAAGCATGTATCATTATTAATTACATCAATTTTGTTATCTCCGAATTAATGAGCTGCATTGTTAGAACTCGTCATAGATCCTGACACAACCTCGTCGATTTGATTATTTTGAAAATTTACTAAATATATGGACTGCTTTTATATAATCATAATACAATGAAATATATGGAATACGGTACATGTTTTGTCATCCTGATAAGCCGAAGGCGACGAAGCGACGATGCCATCTGGCATCTAGTGCCGTAAACGATCAGAAGGCAAGCATAGCACCCTGAGCCTGGTGGGTCTCATCAACAAAACCATATTAATACATTTATCCGGTTATGAGATGTAGCGACGTCAGCATGACACATTTAAGAGACTTTTTCAGTGGCTTCGAAATTCCTTTGCAGTTATTACATTGGGGGGTGATAGGGGCTATTGGCAGGAACTATTTTTATTTGTCCAACATAATTACGGGGAGGGATTCGCTTGGCAGAATATAAGATTCGTCCATTGGTAGTCGCGAAAATTGGTGCCGTCAAAGGTGTGGCCACCCATATGGTGGATATGATGACCCCGGTGGTGGTTCCAGTGCTGGCTTTCTATCTGGAGGGCGGGCCCCAAAAAATCCTGATTGATACAGGGGTAGTAAGCGCTGGAGAAGATGGAACCTTTCATGGTTTTCCCTTGTTTAATGCCGGTACCCAAGGCATGATTGAGGCGCTGGCAGATATAGGACTCAAGCCCGATGATATTGATATTGTTATCATTACCCATCTGCATTTTGATCATGCCGCCAATATAAATCTGTTTCCCCAGGCCCAGTTTATCCTGCAGAAAAAAGAATGGGAATACGCCCAAGCACCGCTGCCGATTCAGCGTGGCGTCTATATGACCGAAATACTCGGTCAATTGGAGAGCTTTGATTTGGTGCTGGCAGAAGACGGCTATGAAGTAGCGGAGGGCGTAAATGTCATTTGTGTACCCGGCCATACCAAAGGACAGCAGGCAGTGGTTGTCAATACCAGCGATGGAAAATATGTGGTGGCCGGTGACCTGCTCTATACCTATAATAATATCTACCCGGAAAAAGACGAAATAATTGATATGTTCGGCAATAAAATTGCCTGTACTCCGCAACCCGGCCATGCTTTTTATCCGCCCGGCATTCATACCGATTTAACTGACTGGTATGAAAGCGTCTGGCGGGTTTTAAAAATTGCCGGTCGCCGTAAACACATTCTCCCCGGCCATGATCCGGCCTTGATGGGTAGAGTATTTCCTGAAAAGTAAAAACCACCTTCCCGGTAATATTACCGGCCTTTTGCTTGAGGAGGCAATAAAACCGCAAAGGAGGCAGTCAATTGAGTGGAAAAAGATTGGAATTTCCCATTGCCAGACTGGAGGAGCTGCCCTATCTGCAAGGCAGGCAGCTGAATTTTAATAGTATAGCGGAGATGATTTATACGCGGGTGCAGGAAGACCCTGCCGCTACGCATGTGTTATTTTATGATCAGGTGATTACCTATGCCCAGACCAACCAGCGCTCCAACCAGGTAGCCAATTATCTCAAGGAAAACGGCGTACAAAAAGGCGATATCGTATCGATCATGGTCTTAAACTCGCCTGAAATTTATTATACTATGTTTGGGGCCCAGAAGCTGGGGGCGGTGGCCGGAGCTATCAACTATATGCTGAAAGGCCCGGAAATTGCCTATGTACTAAACGATTCCAAGCCCAAAGTTGCCTTTGTAGGCAGTGAATTTATGAAGGATTTTGCTGCCGGCTATGAGCTGGCCGGGCATAAACCAATTGTGGTGGAAGTCGCCACCGGCGTACCCCATGACAGCCAGATTGCGGTCTGCAAGCTGGAAGAAATTCTGGCCTCATATCCTGAAATCGAAACCCTGGTGCCGCAAATGCCGGAGGATCCATTCCTGCTTTTATATTCTTCCGGTACTACCGGTGTACCCAAAGGGATTCTTCTGCCCAACCGGGCCCAGCTCTCTGTTTGCCGCGATATGAACCGTATCCAGCTGTTTCACGGCCGGGATATCATGATGATTATTTTGCCCATGTTTCACACCAATCCGCTTTGTGTCTGGACTTATCCCCTCATCTATGGCGGTCATACGGTCTGCATCAGGAAAAATTTTTCACCGCTTGATTTCTGGCCGGCGGTCATGCAGTACGGGGTTAATGTAGTATTTGGCGTACCGGCAATGTTTAACTATATTTTCAATGCCGCGGATCCGAAAATCATCGACCGCGATAAGCTCAAGCTTCGGTATGCATTTTCCGGTGCCGCGCCGCTGCCGGTAGAACTCATCCGCGGATTCAAGGATAAATTTAATGTTGATATATTAGAAGGCTATGGGCTTACAGAAGTAACCGGGGTATCTACGGTTAATCCGCCGTTGGGCAAAAAGAAGGCCGGCTCAGTTGGATTGAACTATCCTGAGCAGGAAGTAGCGGTTATGGATGACAACAATCAAATCCTTCCCCCGGGAGAAAAAGGAGAGATCTGCATGCGCGGGGAAGCCAACCTGCTGGCTTACCTGAACCAGCCTGAAGCCACGGCCGAGACCCTGAAAGACGGCTGGCTACATACCGGCGACATTGGTTACATGGATGAAGAAGGTTATTTTTATATCGTTGACCGGAAAAAAGATATGATTAATCGCGGCGGGGAAAACATTTATCCCCGGGAAATAGAAATCGTCATCGAAGCCCACCCCAAAGTTTCCGAGGTGGCCGTCATTGGCATCCCTGATCCGGCTCTGGGTGAAAGAGTCAAAGCCTATATCATTCCTCGGCCGGAGCAAAACCTTAGTGCAGAGGAAATCATGGATTTCCTTAAGGATAAAATCGCCCGCTACAAGATTCCGGAAGTTATTGATATTACCAATAACATCCCCCGCAACTCCACCGGAAAAATTCTGAAAAAAGAACTTCGCCAAATGGAACTGGCGCAAGAATAAACACTGGTTCTTCTAAAGAAGCTGTGCTTGAATCCTTAGCTCGGATTCGGACAGCTTCTTTTTTGTCTGCAGACGTATTTTTTAATCAGCCGCTGGCAAATCTAAGTTCAGGACTAATCATAAATGAAAGGAGTTTTGGCTGTGACAGAATTACCCGCTGATCCTGATATTGCAACTGAACCCCAGGAAGGCCAGGAGCAACAAAAACTGCAGAATCTAAAGGAACTGGGGCAAATTGAAATCCCCAATTTTAAAACTGACATACATTGCCTGACGATTGCCGGCCAGGTGGAAGGACATATGGTCTTGCCGCCGCAAAACAAGACCACCCGCTACGAACACGTTATTCCGCAGCTGGTAGCAGTGGAGGAAAATCCCAATATAAAGGGATTGCTGGTGGTGCTTAATACGGTGGGCGGGGATGTGGAAGCGGGACTTGCCCTGGCGGAGATGATTGCCAGCTTGTCCAAGCCCACCGTATCTATTGTTATGGGAGGAGGACATTCCATCGGCGCTGCCATAGCCGTCAGCACCAACTACACCTATATAGCCCCTACCGCAACGATGACGATTCATCCCATCCGGCTGACCGGTCTGGTCATAGGTGTTCCGCAAACATATGAGTATCTTGATAAAATGCAAGATCGAGTCGTAAATTTTGTGGTCAGCAATTCTCATATTACCGAGCAACGTTTCCGGGAATTAATGTTCAAAACCGGGGATCTGGCCCGGGATATCGGTACGGTTCTGGTGGGCAGGGATGCCGTGGAATGCGGACTTATTGACGAACTGGGGGGACTGCAGGATGCGCTGCGCAAGCTGAATTCATTTAAGGCAGGAGGTTTGCTGCAATGATATTTTACACCGCCGATCCCATGGACTTGTTGCCGGAGATGAAAGCCAACCAGCTGCACACGGTTAGCCTTCCCTCCGGAGGGCTGCTGCAACTGGAGATCATTGATAACCAACAGGCTCGTGTTGCCAGCATCGTCAGCACTGACCCGATGGATTATATGCATGCAGATCTTCAGCCCGGCCGCATACTGAATATTTCCTATACCCCGGAGAGCTGAACGGAAACGGCTTGCTTGACACTCTGACAACATCAACGTTAAGATGGGGATAGCTATATCAAGACCGGGGAGAAGAAGTTATGCCCGCATATCAGCATATAATCATGAAAAATATAGCTCAAAACTCGTTTTGGTCTAAATTGACAAACCAGGTTTCCTTCAAATAGAGTTTGTTAAATAGCGACAAAACGGGTTTTCCGTTTTGGCCGGAAAAGTATCCGAGATTAAAAGCTGATTATGGCCAATCATCGACGGGCCAGGATCATTTATTAATATTAATAGGCTTAAAAATACGGATAAAGATTGAAGTTGGTTGGAGAAATACACCGGAAAAATAGCCGCTGATTTGAAAAAATATTTTTCCGGGCAGGAATAAACAGTTGTACAGACGAACAATAAATGGTAAATTATGTAATACTTTTGTGGGGAGGGTGAATTAATAAATGGCGCAGGCGAAAAAAAACAGTTCCCCCAAAAAACGTTCCCCTTTGCCTGATCGTAAAACATCCAAAGTCAAAAACCCGGCAGCCAACGACAAGGGATGGAGATTCCGGGAAGAAGCGGCTTCAGCTGTATTCTTCATGTTGGCGGTTTTTATCTTTATCAGTCTGCGGAATTTCCACGGCAGTCCCGAAGATCAGCAATTTATCGGGTTACTGGGGACGCAACTGGCCAAATCGCTGCAACTCATGTTCGGAACGGCGGCGTTGCTGGTATCGTTTTATCTGCTCTGCTGGTCAATACATATCGGTATCACCAAAAAGATGTGGTCCATCCGCATGTGGGGTTTAACCATCATGGCCCTTTCCATCCTAGCGGCCATTAGTATCCATGACGTTCCCCAGGGGATAAGTACCTGGGAAGCGGGATTAAAGGGAATGGGCGGCGGAGTAATCGGCGGCGGTCTGGCCTATATTTTGCTGCGTCTGCTGGGACAACTGGGATCAACCATAATGTTGCTCCTGTTGGCGCTCCTGGCTATCGTTATGATGCTGGAGAAACCTGTTGCCGATATTGCAGCAGCGGTTTGGCAATGGCTGAAACTGCTGGGGGCGGGCCTCAACAAAATCATGTTTTATGAAGAAAACGAGCCGATAGCAGCAACGGCAGCCACAGAACCAAGGGCGGTTAAGAAACTCGATGCACTTATCATTGACAATGCTTCTGCAACTATTGAACAGCAGGAAATTGAACCGGAAGTGCAGAACCCGGAAAATCCTGTTTCCTTGAAACTGGTCGGCAACAGCCGTAAAACAGCCGGGCCGAAAGAAGGGCCGGAAATCGTCTTTTTGGGTCAGGACGAACCTTTTGAATATATGAAACCGCCGGTGGAGATGCTGCATGAAATCAATACCAACCGGGTCATCGATAAAAAGAATATCAAGGATAGCATTGCCATCCTGGAAGACACCTTTAACAGTTTCGGGGTTTCGGTCAAGGTGAATCAAGTCAGCTGCGGCCCGGCTGTGACCCGTTATGAATTGACGCCTGCCCCCGGGGTGAAAATCAGCCGGATTATCAGTCTTACAGATGACTTGCAGCTCAATCTGGCCGCACCGGGGATCCGCATTGAAGCTCCTATTCCCGGTAAATCTGCCATCGGTATCGAGGTCCCCAATGCCAAAATAAGCAGCGTTGGTCTGCGCAGTATATTAAGTTCACCTGCCTTCCGTAATCTTAGCAGCCCCCTGGCGATCGCCCTGGGCGAAGATATTGCCGGTAATTCCGTCGTTGCCAAACTAAGTGATATGCCTCATCTGCTGATCGCCGGGTCCACCGGTTCAGGCAAAAGTGTATGCCTGAACAGCATTATCATGAGTATACTGCACAATGTCACCCCGGATGAACTAAAACTGGTATTCATAGATCCTAAAATGGTTGAATTGACGGTTTATAACGGGATTCCGCATCTGCTGACCCCGGTCGTTACCGATCCCAAAAAGGCGGCCGTCATTCTGCGCTGGATGACGACCGAGATGGACAAACGCTACAAATCATTTGCTGAAAAAGGGGTCCGTGACATTTATCGTTACAATCAGAATGCTACTGAAAAGATGCCTTTTATCGTTATCATAATCGATGAACTGGCCGACCTGATGATGGTTTCCCCGGTGGAGGTGGAGGATTCCATCTGCAGACTGGCGCAAATGGCCCGCGCCGCCGGCATTCACCTGATTGTTGCCACCCAGCGGCCATCAGTGGATGTCGTCACCGGGATTATAAAAGCCAATATTCCCTCAAGAATTGCTTTTGCCGTTTCATCGCAGGCTGATTCCCGTACCATTCTCGATATGGGCGGAGCGGAAAAACTGCTGGGCAAAGGCGACATGCTCTTTTTCCCGGTGGGTGCCATCAAACCGTATCGTTTACAGGGGGCATTTGTTTCCGATTCCGACATCGAAAATACGGTTATGTTTATCAAAGAGCAATTGCCCGGTGGTGAAGCGGAAAGCAGCAATGAGCTGGAATTTAAATTGGAAGAAATGGATCTGGAAGCAGATGACGAGATGTTCTGGGAAGCAGTGCAGGTATTTGTAGACAGCAAAAAAGCATCAGTTTCCTTATTGCAACGCAAGCTGAAGATCGGTTATGCCCGTGCCGCCCGGCTGGTGGACTGCATGGAGGAAAGAGGAATTGTCTCAGAGATAGACAATAATAAAAAACGAGAAATTTTAATCGACCAGGAACAACTCGATAAATTAAACCCGGAGTCCAGATATTTTTAATATGTTACACTATAATAAAGTAATGTAGCGGGGGAAGTATATTTATGAAACTTACCTCAAGAGAGCAGGAAATAGTTGAAGTACTGACCCAGGATCCGCTTGCATCCCAGGAAGATCTGGCGGCCCGCTTCGGAATCAGCCGTTCTTCAGTAGCTGTACATATTTCTAATTTGATGAAAAAAGGCGTCATTCTGGGCAAAGGCTATGTATTCAATAAAAAAGTCTCTGCGGTTGTAGCCGGAGAAATACTGCTGCGCATAAATATCAGCAATAATAATAATGATTGCCGGATCGATACTGAAATCTCCGGATTTGCCCTGGAAGCAAGTCAGGCGCTGGTAAAACTCGGCCTGGCAACGAAACTGCTGACGGTACTGGGCGCCGATGAGCTGGGTGCTCAAATCCTCAACCGCTTAAAAAATCAGGAAGTAGATGTGAGTAATGTAATCAGATCTGAACAATACAGAACCGCACGAAAGGTATATGTTGATAATATTTTGCGCTATTCAGAAACCATGGCGGATGAAAAAATAAGCCGTGATATTGAGAGTCGTGAATGGCTGATGCAAAACTGTGAATGGCTGCTGATTGATGGCCAATTTCAAAAAATGCTGGCCAATAAATCATTTTTCCGCGATGAAAATTCTCCGGTAACCTGTACATGCAATTATTGGGACGGCGATTTACCGGAATATCTGCAGCAATATCATTTGCTGGTACTGGGCGTTACTAATTTTCAGAAACTCGAGCAGCGGCAGCAAATAGGCCTGGAAATGGTACAGGCAGGCGTAGAAAACTTGCTCATGACCGATGGGAATTCCATGATTTTATGGTTTAGCAAAAATGGTATCCAGGATTTCACCCTGCCTCCCAATCAAAGTTTTGACAGTAAAAATGAGCTGCATTTATTCCTGGCGGGACTGGTTTATGGTCTGGCAGCGGGATATCCAATGCGACAGGCGATCAGAATAGCCACTGCCCAAGCTTCGAAAAACGAACCTTGATTTACTTAATAATAATTAAACTCCAATTTATTCATTATCGATGTTATACTATATGTTTAAGACTAGAGGTGAATAATATTGAGCGGATTTGGAGCAAAACTACGTGAAACCCGTGAAAGTTATGGCATCACGCTGGAAGAAGTGGAAGCCGAGACCAAGATACGCAAACTTTATATCGAAGCCCTGGAAAAAGAAAATTTTTCTATTCTGCCTCCCCAGGTCTATGCGGCAGGTTTTGTCAAGCGTTATGCCCAATTGCTTAATCTTGACGGTGACGCTCTGGTCAGGGAATTCAAGCAACTGGCTTATCCCGAAGCACTTGCGGAAGTTACTGCAGACCGGCCGGTTAAAAAGAAAAAGTCCTTGGATTTACCCCGTCTGCCTTACCGGAATATTGCTGCTGCGGTTTTATTTTTATTGCTGGCCATCTGGGCAGGCAACCTTTTTGTCGGTTATCTGAGTGATAGAATAAAAAGTCCGTCTCCGCCACCACCGATAGCCGATAACAAGCCTCCTACTGTTCCGATTCAGCCGGGCAAGCCTGAAACTGAAACCTTAAAACTGCAGCTCAAGGTCAAACCTGACATGCAATGCTGGGTAAGGGTTATAGCAGATGGGCAGAACCAGCTTGAAGCTACGCTTAATGACGGTCAGGAACAGATATTTACGGCTAACGAAAGTATTTATATAAAACTTGGCAATGCCGGCGCAGTTGATATTAAAATTAATGACAAGCTCATAGCTTCCCTAGGTGAAAGAGGACAAGTGGCAGAAAAGGAATTTAAAAAGAGTGACAAATATTAAAAATAGTGATTACCGGGTTGGTTTTATTAGTCTGGGCTGCGCTAAAAATCAGGTTGACAGTGAAATAATGATTGCCCGGTTAAAAAATAAAGGCTATAAAATTGTTTCCAATATTGACAGAGCGGATATAGTAATCATCAATACCTGCGGTTTTATCGAAGATGCCCGTCAGGAGTCGGTCAATACCATTATTGCCACCGGTCAGCTGAAAGAACGGGGTCAGTTGCAGTTTCTGGTTGCAACGGGCTGTCTGGCGCAGCGTTATGGCCAGGAATTGCTGGACGAACTGCCTGAATTGGATGGATTGGTCGGTATCTCTTCTTTTCCCGAGATTGACAAGCACCTGCACAGCATAATCAGCGGCACAAGACTTGCAGCAGTCAGCCCGCCGCCACAGACATTTATTGAAAAAGGCCCGCGGGTATTGACGACACCTCCCGGCAGTGCCTATCTGAAAATAACCGAGGGCTGCAACAATCGCTGCAGTTTTTGTGCAATACCTGCCATCCGGGGCGGATTGCGCTCCCGGGCTCAGGCTGAATTGGTCAGTGAAGCCAGGGAACTGGCAGGCAAAGGTATTAAGGAACTGGTGCTGATTGGTCAGGATACGGCGGTATACGGACAGGATTTAAATAATAATACACACCTGAGCGAACTTCTGCAGCAGCTTGCCCAAGTCGACGGTCTGCACTGGATCCGCCTGCTCTACCTGCACCCCGCCCATATTGATCAGAATATTATTGATGCCATTGGCACTTTAGATAAAGTCATTCCTTATCTTGACATACCGATCCAGCATGCTGCCGATAAAATGTTAAAAGCTATGCATCGCAGACATTCGGCGGCAGACCTGCGCCGCCTTATACCAACGCTGCGGGTAGCTATTGACGGGATTGTCTTAAGAACTACGGTTATGCTCGGATTTCCCGGTGAAAGTGAGGATGATTTCAAGATACTCTATGATTATATTGGGGAAACAGAGTTTGACTGGCTGGGTGCTTTTGCTTTCACCCCGGAAGAAGGTACGCCAGCTTTCGCCATGCCCAATCAAATCCCGGAGGAAATAAAGCAGGAAAGATTGGCAGCGATCATGAAACTGCAAAAAAATATCAGCCGTAAAAAAAATAAAAAGCGCTTACAGAAAAATTATGAGATACTTATATCATCACAGCCTTCGCAAAACCTTTACCTGGGCCGGGGTTATTTTCAGGCTCCTGCAGTCGACGGCGTTACCATGATCAAGAGCGAACGGAAGTTGCCCCGGGGTGAATTTGTAAAAGTAGATTTAAAAGCGATACGTAATTATGACATGATTGGAGAAATTGCGGATGAATATTCCAAATAGCCTGACTCTCCTGAGAATATTTCTGGTGCCGGTTTTTGTGGTGGTTTTGGTATTGCATATACCTTACGGAGATTTGCTGGCCGCACTTATATTTATAGCAGCGGCATTGACCGACAGTCTGGACGGGTATCTGGCCCGCAAATACAAACAGGTAACCAAATTGGGTATCATCCTTGATCCTATTGCCGATAAACTGCTGATAACCGCAGCCCTGATCTGCCTGGTGGAACTGGGTAGATTGCAAGGCTGGATCGCCATCGTGATTCTGGGCCGGGAGTTTGCCGTATCAGGTCTCAGATCAGTAAAAGCTGAAGAAGGCATCATCATTCCGGCCAGCAAATTAGGCAAATTTAAAACCATATCCCAGATTTTAGCGGTCATCATCATCATTTTGGAGAGTCTCTACCCCCCGCTGCATATCGTCGGCATATGGGCGATTTACATAGCTCTGGCGATTACCGTCATCTCTGGAGTCGACTATTTCCTGAAATTCAAAGGTATGGAAGAATAAACTGCATAATAATTATAGGACAACCCAACGATACCTCCGGCCAACGCCCGGACGTATCGTTTTTTTATGTGCGTACAGCTTTGGTTGAATCAGTTTAATTCCCCTTAAAATCACTGCCGGCAAAAGCCTGTATTACCATAAATTGAACCTCAAGCAGCGGCGTTATGCATGTTATAATAAGCCAGTAAAGGTGGGGAAAGCATGAAACGCAACGAAATCAAAATTGCCCTGATACTGCTGGCCTTGCTGCTCACTCTGGGGGTGCTGCTGGGGGGGCAGAAGCTCTATCATGCCAATATGGTTGAAAAACCGATTATAAAGGAACTGCATGCCCTGAGCTATGTAGAGAGCGCAGCCATAAGCAAAACAGATGGTATATATCAAATAAAAGTTCATATCAGGCAGCCGGGTAATTTAAAAAATGAATATCAAGAGATTGATAAAATAATCGCTGCCAAGATAAAAAAACGCCCCTATGAAATAAAAATTGGCGATAGGCGTGATGCTTTTCTGCAGAATCAACTGCAGAAAATGGAGTTGTCCCTTTACGAGGCCCTCGCTCAAAACAGCTATCTTGACTTGGAGCAGCGTTTTGCTGACACGGCTGCCCGGGATCATTTTATTTACCGGCTGCAGATTGACCAGCAGAGACTATACGTACAAATAAGCCGGGGGGACAAATTTTTATATGAAATAATTGAGCGCAATGATGCAGATAAGGTTGCGGGGGAGAAAAAGGAGTAATTTCATGAAATCAGTTTTAATTGGATCAGCTTTGGCAATCGTTATATTTCTGTGGCTTAACGGCTTTAATATTATGCCGTTAATTATTGCGGCGGCACTAATATTGGCCCTGTTTTATCTGATGCTGGGACAGGGGCAGATGAAACTTGGCAGCGGCGGCAGCAGCCGTGATAAAAACAGTAAATTGAATTTCGATCAAATCGGAGGCCAGGACTGCGCCATCAACGAGCTGCAGGAAGCACTGCAGTTTGTTATGCAGCCTGAAAAAATCGATCATATGGGCATCAGACCGCTTAAGGGGATCCTGCTGGCAGGACCGCCCGGAACCGGTAAAACCCTGATGGCCAGAGCGGCAGCCAGTTTTACCAGCTCCGCTTTTATTGCTGCTTCCGGCAGTGAATTCATTGAAATGTATGCCGGAGTCGGAGCCAAGAGGATTCGTCAGATTTTCTCATCGGCACGCAAAGAGGCCAAAAGACTGAACAAAAAGAGTGCCATCATATTTATAGATGAGTTGGAGGTACTGGCCGCCAAGCGGGGTAGTCACAGCGGCCATATGGAGTATGACCAGACCCTTAATCAGCTGTTGGTGGAAATGGACGGTATGAGCCAGAACAAAGATCCCCGTATTTTATTGATTGGCGCTACCAATCGGGCCGATCTGCTGGATCCGGCGGTGTTAAGACCGGGCCGGTTTGATCGCCAGGTACAGGTTGATTTGCCGGATCGCGCTGGACGGGCCAAGATTCTGTCCATCCATACCCGCAACAAGCCGCTTGATCCCGCTGTAAATCTGGATGATGTCTCCCGGGCAACTTTTGGATTTTCCGGCGCCCATCTGGAAAGCCTGGCCAATGAAGCCGCCATACTGGCCATGCGGGAAGACAGCCCTATAATTAAACAGAATCATTTTCGGGAAGCCATCGACAAAGTTATGATGGGAGAAAAACTGGATCGACAGCCTTCCTTAAGCGAAATGGAGAGAATCAGCATTCACGAAAGCGGCCATGCCCTGGTCTGTGATTTCCTGCAACCAGGCTCGGTAGCTTCGCTGACCATTGTTCCGCGCGGCAAAGCCCTGGGTTTTATGCGCCGGTCACCGCAGGATGATCAATATCTCTATACTTATGAAGAATTGGAACAGCAGATCATGACGATGTTGGCCGGAGCGCTGGCCGAAGAATTACGTTTTGGCAGCCGCAGCAGCGGGGCTAGAAATGATTTTCAACAGGCCTGGAATGTCGCCCGGGAAATGATCAGCAGCGGTCTATCCTCATTGGGTGTGGTTTCCGATGACCATATACCGGTGCAGACCGTTTATGATGAAGGCAAACGCATCATTGCAGCGGCCGAGAGCAAAACCCGCACGCTGCTGGAAGAAAATAAGGAGCGCCTATTTAATCTGGCCGTCTGTCTGAGCCAGCAGGAAAGCCTGGGTCGCCCCAGCCTGGAAAAAATACTCTACGCATAAACGCCTTGCCTCTTGCCCGTTGCGCCTGAATAAATACTGCAATCTGATCAAACCCGAAGCACAGCTCCCGGGTTTTTTCTGTTTATTTAAAAATAGGGAAGCGTACCAGTACCACAATATGTGCTGTCCCAAGTGGTTTTTCTGCTTATTAATAACCAGGTCGGGCAATGTTATTGTATCGGCAGCGCAAGGGCCGATTTGATTTTTATTTCGCTTAATGACCGTTCTGAAATTGTATTAACCGTAACTTTAGTCTATGCTAAGCTATAGAAAACGATATTGTTTCGCCATCATGATTAATTGAGTTGATAACGACAGGAGTGGAATGCTTGCAGAAAGTATTTATAATATCAACCGGTACCGAACTGCTGCTGGGAACTACCCTCGACAGCAATTCCGTATATTTGGCCCGGCAGTTGGAAGATATCGGCATCAAAGTTGTCGGCAAGGCCACCGTCGGCGACCGCCGTGCTCAGATTGAAAAAGCCTTTCACAGCGGGCTGGAAAGTGCTGATATCGTTATTTCCACCGGCGGACTGGGACCGACTTTTGATGATCTGACCAAGACGGTAGCCTGCGAATTAATGGGATGCATTCCGGTGCTCCGGCCGGAGGAGGAAAAACGTCTGCGCGATTATTTTGCCCAGCGTAAACGCCCGATGCCGGAGATTAATTTAAAACAGGCCATGTTCCCGCCAGAAGCAGAGGTTCTGCCCAACCCTCAGGGAACTGCACCGGGAATGTATCTGCGCCATAACAACAAACTGTTGATCCTGCTGCCGGGACCGCCGCGGGAAATGACAAAGATGTATCTGGAACAGGTTAAACCCCGTCTGGAAAGGGATTATGCCGCCGAGCTGCAAAAAGTGATCTGCAGGACGATCAAGGTTTTGGGCCCGGGAGAATCTCAGGTCGAGGAAATACTGGCCTCATTAATGGATAACCCCCGGGGATGTTCAATGGCGCTGCTGGCCAAGGAAGGTGAAATTCACATCAAAATCACAGCCGAAGGCGTTGACGAAGCTGACCGCCATAAAATTTTGGACGAAATGAGCCAAGCCATCCATGCTAAGTTAAACAAACATATTTTCGGCTATGATGATGATACCCTGCCGCAGAAAATAGGCAAAATGCTGGCCGCAAGCGCCCGGAAACTGGCGGTGGCAGAGTCCTGCACAGCCGGCATGCTAGGCAGCATGATAACCGAAGTTGCAGGCAGTTCCGAATATTTCTGGGGCGGTGTAATTACTTACAGCAATGAATGCAAAATGAAAATTCTCGGGGTCAGAGCATCCACCCTGGAGCAGTACGGGGCGGTCAGCCGCCAGACTGCGGAAGAAATGGCCCGGGGTACCCTGCAGCTGTCAGGTGCTGATTATGCTTTGGCCATTACCGGCATCGCCGGGCCCGGTGGAGGAACCGCGGAGAAGCCGGTGGGACTTGTTTATATTGCGCTGGCCTATGAAAATGGGTGCAGCGTAAAAGAATTAAAATTTATCGGTTCCCGGGAAACAATTCGCAAATTGTCAGCCAAATCAGCGCTTGATTTGCTGCGCCGTCATCTTGACCAACAAGGGGGATAAAAATGAGAGCTTTTGTTGCCATACCAGTACCAGATGACATAAAGCAGTATGCCCGCATGATGCGCAACAAACTGGGCATGGCCAGGCCGGACATTAAATGGGTTGAATATCAGAATTATCATTTGACGGTTAAATTTTTGGGTGCAGTAGATATTAAAGATCTGCCGGAAATCAAACGCAATCTTGCTTTGATTGCAGATGCAGTACCAGCCTTTAATCTGTCAGCCGGCACCCTCGGTTTTTTTCCCAATCAATCCCGTCCCCGGGTCATATGGATGGGTATCAAAGGAGAAATTGAAAAGGCTGCATTTTTATGTGACCGGGTAGATGCATATCTGTCTGCCATGGGATTTGCGCCGGAAAAGGATCATCGCCTGCATCTGACTCTGGGCAGGATCCGCTCGGAAAAAAACATAAAAGAGATGATGAACATACTGGAAAAGTATCCTGACTGGAATAAATTACGCTGTTTCAGGGTCGAAGAATTCCATCTCATGCAGAGTGTGCTTGATTCACAGGGACCGCAGTATTCGGTTCTGGATACTTATAGATTAAATGGATAAATATTGTTGACAGCATTTATTTATTATGTTTATAATGATAAAAACGAACATATGTTTGAGGGGGGACAGTTTTGGATAACAACGAGATCATGCAGGGTAAAACTGAGGCGCTTAATAATACCATCAGAAACATTGAAAAGACCTACGGCAAGGGTTCTATAATGAAACTGGGCGAATCCACAGCTATGAATGTAGAATCAATTTCCACCGGCTGCATTTCTTTGGATCTGGCTACTGGTGTAGGCGGATTACCGCGGGGAAGAGTAATAGAGATATTTGGACCGGAATCATCGGGCAAAACCACGGTTACTTTGCATGTTATTGCCCAGGCGCAGAAGGATGGAGGCATTGCCGCATTTATTGATGCCGAGCATGCACTTGATCCGATGTATGCCAAGCAATTAGGGGTAGATATTAATAACCTTTTGGTTTCACAACCGGACAGCGGGGAGCAGGCATTGGAAATCGCTGAAGCGCTGGTACGCAGTAATGCCATCGATATTATCGTAATCGACTCGGTAGCGGCACTGGTTCCCAAGGCTGAGCTGGATGGTGAGATGGGAGACGTTCATGTTGGTCTGCAGGCTCGACTCATGTCCCAGGCGCTGCGCAAACTGACCGCCCACATTGGCAAATCCAACTGCTGTGTTGTTTTTATAAACCAGATCCGTGAGAAAGTAGGCGTGATGTACGGCAATCCCGAAGTAACTACCGGCGGCCGGGCCTTGAAGTTTTATTCTTCCATGCGTTTGGAAATACGCAAGGGTGAGGCCATAAAAATGGGGAACGATCTGATCGGTAACCGCACCAAGGTTAAAGTAGTGAAAAACAAAGTTGCCCCGCCCTTCAAATCAGTCGAATTTGACATCATGTATGGCACTGGGATTTCCCAGGAGGGTGACCTGTTGGACGTAGCCAGTGATTTAAGCATTATCCAGAAAAGCGGTTCCTGGTATTCATACGAAGGTGAACGGATGGGACAGGGACGTGAAAATGCCAAGGAATATCTGAAAAATAATCCTGAGATTTATAAGACTTTGCAGCAAACGATTCATGAAAAAATTTTCCCAACCGCCGCAAAGATCGAAACAGAGGAAACTTGACACTATCAGGGAAACTAACTAAAATCTAAGTAGGCTAAAAGATAAAGCCTCACTTGGAAGCTTAACCATATTGACACTTAATTTATATATATATAATTTATTCCAACATTAGATAAGGTGGACGGCGTGTCGAAGTTTTAGCAAGTTCTTCGAACTGCTGATAAATATAGATTGTATATTTGTGCTCGTATAAGGTTGGGTGAGTTGTTTCCCTTTAACTGAAAAGCTCTTTTTAAAGATGAGCTTATTTCAGGTTCCGGAAAACAATAAATAGTGAGGTTTTCTGAAAGCCGGGTTTTGTACTCGGCTTTTCCATTTAAAAAAATAAGTTTTATAAAAAAAAAGGGAGGTGAAAAGTATCGATCCGTTATTAAGTTATGTGATTGGTATAGTTGTATTGGCAGTTGGTATAGCTGCCGGTTATTACTTGAGAAAGATTGTAGCCGAGAGTAAAATCGGGTCCGCCGAAGAAGAGGCTGCGCGGACCGTAGATGAAGCAACCAAAGAGGGGGAAGCCGTAAAAAAAGAATTACTCCTGGAAGCCAAAGATGAAATCCATCGTAATCGCCAGGAGTTTGAAAAGGATTTACGGGAAAGAAGAAGAGAATTAGATCGTCTCGAGAGAAGAGTACTGCAAAAAGAGGAACTGGTTGAAAAAAAATCGGAGAACATTGAGAAAAAGGAAATCAGTCTTTTTGAAAAAGAAAAGGATATTGACAAGACCCAGCAGGATTTGCAGCTTATTTTAACCCAACAGCTGAAAGAATTGGAGCGTCTCTCCGGGTTAAGCTCGGAAGAAGCCAAGGAATTGCTGTTAAACAATGTTGAGCAACAAATTCGCCAGGAAACGGCGGTTATGATCAGAACCCTGGAAGCAGAGGCTAAAGAGGAATGTGACAAGAGAGCCAAGAATATTGTCTCTCTGGCGATACAACGTTGTGCGGCAGATGTCGTATCTGAATCTACGGTATCGGTTGTAGCGCTGCCCAATGATGAGATGAAAGGCCGTATCATTGGACGTGAAGGCCGCAATATTCGTACGTTTGAAACCCTTACGGGTGTTGATCTGATTATTGATGACACCCCGGAAGCCGTAATATTGTCGGCCTTTGACCCGGTAAGGCGGGAAACGGCACGGTTGGCACTGGAGCATTTGGTGTCTGATGGCCGTATTCATCCTGCCCGTATAGAAGAAATGGTGGACAAGGCCAAGAAAGAAGTGGATCAGGAATTAAGAGAAGTCGGCGAACAGGCTGCTTTTGAGGTGGGCGTACATGGTTTGCACCCGGAATTGATAAAATTACTGGGCAGATTAAAATATCGTACCAGTTACGGGCAGAATGTGCTGAAACATTCAATTGAAGTGGCACATCTGGCCGGGGTTATGGCCGCGGAGCTTGATGTTGACGTAGCTCTGGCCAAAAGATCCGGTCTGCTGCATGATATCGGCAAGGCGGTCGACCACGAAGTCGCCGGACCTCATGTTGAAATCGGCATAGATCTGGCGAAAAAGTACCGGGAGAGCAAGGAAGTTATTCATGGTATCGAAGCCCATCATGGAGATATTGAACCGCATACCATAGAAGCAATCCTGGTACAGGCTGCCGACGCGGTTTCCGCTTCGCGTCCGGGGGCCAGAAGAGAAACGCTGGAGAATTATATCAAGCGACTGGAAAAACTTGAAAATCTGGCCGACTCATTCTCGGGAGTGGATAAATCATTTGCCATTCAGGCCGGCCGGGAGATAAGAATCATTGTTAAACCGGATGAAATTGATGACCTGGAGGCAATCACCCTGGTAAAGGATATTGCCCGCAAAGTGGAACAGGAATTGGATTATCCCGGTCAAATCAAAGTTATGGTCATCAGGGAAACCCGTTCTGTAGAATATGCTAAATAGATAGTCTAATATCAACAGAGTGAGCCAAAAAGGTTTAGAGCAAGGCAATCAGGAAGCCTGTAATTGAGACGGTACAATGTATGGGGACACCCCCTAAGGGGGGAATGTCCCCATTACAATTACGTTGATTGAACAGGCCTCCCGTATTAACGCAGCTATAAGCCTTTTTTGATGCTCTGCAAGGGTCTGCGGATGCTTTGTTTTATGTTGTTTAAAATTACCAAGCCAGAATAAAGGAATCCCGTTTGTTTATGCCGAAAGTATGCGGGATAGTTTTTTAACAAGGGGATAGGAATTAATGATTGTCGATGTTGGATTAGATGCAGTAATATCAGCTTTTATTCGCAACCCCGAACTCAGTTCTATCCAGTATAAAGCCAGGCAGAATACTATCGTAATGGAAATGATCCTGACTGATAATATAGATTGCCAAAAGCAGCAGTTATTCCTGCGCCGGACAACGGCAGCCCTGAAGATGCTGCATCAGCTGAAAGGCAAAGAAGCTTTAAAACTGAGTATAGAATTTTGCAATCAAGGCAATATTAGTATTTTAACTTTGTACCGAGACGCTTTTACGTTGACGGAAGAAGAAATCGATTTGTATGTAAGACTTGCCGGGTTAGAGTTCTCCAATATGCTGCTGCGGGAAACAGATGAGTCGGTTCTGCAAAATAACAAGATTAATGATATTAAAAAACGGCTGATGCAAAACATCAACCATAAAAATGATAGGGCCAATAATATTTTTGCCTATCGTGATCGGGGTAAAATGTTTGTGTTTGATAAATAGACGGAGGATTATAATTTGAATATACTTGTTATCGGTGATATTGTCGGCCGGCCCGGACGGGAAATATTAAAAAGTATGCTGAGCTGGATTCAAACCCGGTATAATATTGATTTTACCATAGCCAATGCTGAAAATGCCGCCGGCGGCCGTGGTCTAACCCTTGATGTCAAGAATGAACTGCTGGGCATCGGGATTGACTGCCTGACCATGGGTAATCATGTTTGGGATAATAAAAACATATTTTCGTTTATTGATGATGAACCGCGCTTGATCAGACCCATCAATTATCCCGCTGATTGTCCCGGTCAGGGGATACACATATTTAAAGCCGGATTCAACAAAAAAATTGCGGTCATCAATGCCAGCGGCAGAGTATTCCTGCCCGCCCTTGATTGTCCTTTTCGGGCGCTGGATGATACATTGCAGGAAATTCATACGCTTGTCGATTATATCATTGTTGATTTTCATGCCGAGGCTACTTCTGAAAAAGTTGCCTTCGGTTATTATCTTGATGGTCGGGTTTCTGCTGTATTGGGCACCCACACTCACATTCAGACCGCCGACGAAAAGATTCTGCCCAACGGGACGGCTTACATTACTGATTTGGGTATGACCGGACCGATTGATTCCATTCTGGGGATGGAAAAACAACCGATTATTGAGCGTTTTCTAAATGCCAGACCGAGTCGCTTTCAGGTGGCCGAAGGAGCAGCTCAGCTGCAGGGAGTAGTTCTGCAGGTGGATGAGGACAGTATGAAAACCATTAACATTGAGAGAATATCGCACGTTTTAAACAATAAAGTTTAAATATGAAAATATATCCAAAGAAAAGCTGGAAAAAAGAAGGAATTACTGAAAGAAATGAGAATATACTTCTATAAGAGCAACCAATCACAACAATAATAAAGATAGTTTTTCATTATTGAGGGAGGTTATTTTAATGGAAGTATTAAAAGTATCAGCGAAATCGAGTCCTAATTCGGTTGCAGGAGCATTAGCTGGTGTTTTAAGAGAAAAAGGATCAGCAGAAATACAAGCGATCGGCGCGGGCGCAATCAACCAGGCCATCAAAGCCATTGCCATAGCCCGTGGTTTTGTTGCCCCCAGCGGAATGGATCTGATCTGCATTCCGGCATTTACGGATATTATGATTGACGGTGAGGAGAGAACTGCCATTAAGCTTATTATTGAACCGAGATAAGGCTTGGGGAACCTGCTTTTGTAACCGGCTTTCAGACTGTCAATAAAGTCTAAAATCAACAGAGTGAGCAAAAAAGGCGAAGAGCAAGGCTTGCAAAAAGCCCATGATTGAGGCGATGTAAGGTATGGGGACACACCCCTTGGCGGGGAATGTCCCCATAAAAAGTACACCGACTGAACGGGATTTTGGCATAACGCAGCTATTCACCTTTTTTGACGCTCTGGGAACCTGCTTTTGTGGCAGGTTTTTTTCTCTTGCCCGTGCACATAATATAATTTATAAAATATTAATTATGAGCACAAAAAGACCAATGAATTGGAGAGAATTTCTATGAGAATTGCTGACCTGCATTGTGATACAATATCTTTCTTGCAGCAAAATGATCTGAATCTGGACTGCAATCAGGGCCAATTTGATCTGGAACGTGCCGTCCGGGCCGGCATAGGATTACAATTTTTTGCCATGTTTACCCGGCCGGATGAACCCAACCGGACTTTGCGGATGATCTTGCAACAATTACAGAAGTTTTATCAGGAAATCGAAGCCAACCCCGCGCAGATACAGCAAGTGCGCTGTTACGATGACATCATGGCGGCTGAGCGGACGGGAACAATGGGGGCCTTGTTGCATCTGGAAGGAGCGGAATGTCTGGGTCATGATCTGGACATATTATACTTACTTTATCGAGCCGGTCTAAGAAGTATCGGTCCGACCTGGAACGAGCGCAACCAATTTGCAGCCGGAGCCTCTGAGGCAGAGGCAGCCGGAGGCTTGAGCAAACTTGGCCGCCGCCTGGTTATGGAAATGGATCAGCTGGGGATGGTCCTGGATCTGGCCCATATGTCCAAGGGATCTTTTTATGATGCCCTGGAGTACTACCGCAAACCGGTCATGGTAACCCACGCCAACGCCTTCAGCCTATGCCCTCATCCTCGCAATCTGGATGATGAGCAATTAAAAAAGCTGGCTGACCATGGAGGCTTAATAGGCATTACCCAGGTGGCTGATTTTGTCAGCCAGGAACGCAAAGATTATGATGCCATGCTTGATCATATGGTCTATATTGCCGATCTGATCGGAGTGGAATATCTGGCTTTGGGTTCGGATTTTGACGGAGCCGATGATATGATTATTAGTGAGGTAGGCGGATATCAGTTTTTGCCGGAAATGATTCAAAATCGCGGTTTTACTGCCGCGGAAACAGAGAAAATTTTATTTGCCAATGTGTTGTATGCCCTGCAGCAAATTATTTAACAGGAGGCAAATTATGCACTGCGAATATGATTTGCATGTTCATTCAACTTTTTCAGACGGGACCCTCAGTCCGCAATCGTTAATAAAAAAAGCGATTGCTCAAGGTTTGGTCGGTATTTCCATCACAGACCATGACACCCTTGATGGTGTGGAAGAAACAATTACTTATATAAAGTTCGCTGCCCTTAAAATTGATTATGTTCCCGGCATCGAGTTAAATACGGAACCGGAGGAAGAGGGCAATGAAGTTCATATTTTGGGATATTACATTGGCTATAATCATCCCGGCTTCCGAGACAGATTGCACGAAATTCGTACGCAGAGAAGAAACCGGGCCCTGCAGATGGTGGAGAAATTAAATGATTTGGGATGCAGGCTAAGCTTTGAAAAAGTTGCCAGTCTGGCCGGCAGTGATCTGATTGGAAGGCCGCATATCGCCATGGCCATGGTGGAGGCGGGCTATGCCGAAAATATCAGACAGGTTTTTGAACAATACATTGACTATGGGCGGCCGGCCTACGTTAAACGCTATAAATTTCCTCCCCGGGAAGCGATTGAATTAATCAAGTCGAGCGGCGGCATAGCCGTCCTGGCCCATCCCGGCTTGATTAAGAATCAGGCGCTGATAGGCAGGTTGATAAAGACCGGGATTGAGGGCTTGGAAGTATATTATCCTCGGCACAGTAAACAACAGACCGCGGATTACTTAAAGCTGGCCCGTGAAAATAAACTGCTGGTTACCGGAGGCTCTGACTATCATGGCCCGGGTAGCAGTGAAAGCCGTGACCAACTTGGAGTGTCAGGTATTGATCGGGAAACGATGGTGAGCTTAAAGGCATATAAAAATAAATTAACATAATTTATGAAAAATAATTAATGTTTGCAGGAAAGTACCCTACCTGTGTTGAATTAAGTATTTTATTGCAATTGTTCAACGAAAGGTAGGGTAGGATGAAAAAAAAGCTATTAATCTTTTTGGCAACATTATTTATCTGGACTTTGATGACAGCTATGGCACTGGCAACCCCAGCTAATTATATAGTAAAAGCCGGTGATACGTTATGGAAGATCTCCAATACATATGGGGTTAGCATAGACCAAATTAAAAAATTAAATGGACTGAATTCGGATTTTTTGAGAATCGGGCAGAATCTGATTCTTACCAGTAATTCCAATCAGACGGTGACAACAACCGCAGCGGCAGCAAATCCAGCCCCGGCTGCATCAGCTGAGGTAACGGCCAATACACATACATATGTGGTGAAAAGCGGCGATAGTTTATGGGCGATTGCCCGGCATTTCGGAACCAGTATTAATAACATAAAGACCAGCAACGGATTGTCTTCTGATAATCTGAAAATTGGTCAAACGCTTAAAATTGAAGCTTCTGCCGCCGCCAATACAACCGTGTCAAGATCCGGTGACAATGTAAGTGGGACAAGACTGGTGGAAGATGCGGCGCAGTATTTAGGCACACCATATAAATATGGCGGTTCCGGCCCCGGTGGTTTTGATTGTTCCGGTTTTACCAGTTACATATTTGCCCGCGCCGGTATCAGTCTGCCCCGAACGGCTGCCGGGCAGTATTCAGTCGGTACAGCCGTTGACCAAAGCGACCTGCAGCCAGGCGATCTGCTTTTTTATGCTGCCAGCGGCAGTATTGATCACGTCGGCATTTATGCCGGCAACGGCCAGATGATTCATTCGAGTTCACCCCGCAGCGGCGGAGTTATATATACTGCCATGAGTTCATCATATTATGCGAGATCATATGTCGGAGCCAGAAGAATTATTCGCTGATCTCTATATAAATCATAAGGGGAACAATATGGAACAGGAAATGTTCGGGATACCTTCCACGGTATTGGGAAAGCAAGATTGGCAGGAACTGGAGATAAGAGAAAATGCCATTGGCCCGGAGCAATTATTATCCGAAATTCTGTCTAAGCGTTTATGGAACAATGCGGAAATTGCCTGGGTAATCAAAAGGATGGTTTATTTCTATGGCAAAAAAGATAATCTGCTGAAAAAAACGCCTACTGAACGTTTGTTTCTTAATATGGTTGATATTTTACGCTGCTTTTTCCTGCTGATAGACAAAGAAGATCCTGCAATGGATGATAATATACGCGCTTATATTTGCAGCAAGATAGCTGATTCAACCTGGGGTATCAATCAACATACCCGGGAATATTTAGAAAAATTCTAGGGTAAATTGGCTGCTTATACGGGGGATATATTATGAAAAAGGGTACTCGGGAACAAAATATCAAACGAATTATCGACATGGAAGACAGAATCGTAAAATGCAACCGCTGTCAGGAGCTGACCCAATGTATAAGGCGCCCGTCGCTGGGCAAAGGTGATCTGCAACCGCAGTTGCTGATGGTGTTTGAATGTGACAATAAATTTACCAAGAACCGTGAAGCCGTACTTGAACTCAGAAGTATGTTAATAAAGCATTTAAATACCGAAAAAATTTATTACACATTTATGGACAGGTGTCAGCCCAAAGCTTGTGCGGTTAAGGAAAATACCAATTGTTTTATGTCCAACAAATTAATTGACAAAGAATACAACTGTTTACTGACTAATCAAAAATGCGAAGGCATACCGATTAAGCCTTCGGTTGATGTGCTGATGAATTGCCTGCCTTATCTTATGGAAGAAATAGAAATCCTGCGTCCTGATTATGTAATTCTGTTTGGTACCAGAGTAGGCGAATATGTCCTGAAATCTTGCGGGGTTTTTGATCTGGCGGAGGTAAACACTAATTTTCATTATAATGGCAGCCATTATATAATCTGTGTTGATGAGACCAAATTTACGGAAGAATCTGCCATAAAAATAAAATCATTACTGTAAAGCATCAATATATTTAAAGTTATCTGGCGACCGCGGTAATTACCGCGGTTTTTTGTGTCGGTTGTTTTTGGCTTAAAAGACCAATCTATAGCCTGTCTAATGTCATTTTATAGCTGTCCCGTGAATAAGCATTTGTCAATAAGTAATTTGGGGGAGACTATTTAATGACAAAAAATGTCTGGTGGAATCTGCCGATTGATGCAACCGCTAAACTGCTCAAAAGTGATACAGAACAGGGACTGACAGGCGAAGAAGCATTAAAAAGGAAGGAAACATTCAATAATACATTCATTTCTGCATCTCAAATTCACCCGGCCCTGATTTTGTTGAATCAATTTACTGACACCATGGTGCTGGTTCTGCTGGTAGCAACATTGATTTCAGGCTTGGTAGGGGCAATGGGAGATGCTATAACGATAATGGCAATTGTCGTTATTAATGCGGTTTTAGGTTTTATCCAGGAATATCGGGCGGAAAAATCCCTGGAAGCGATAAAAAAGTTAGCTTCCCCGACGGCAATGGTAATACGCGGCGGTGAGCGCATAAAAATTGCGGCTGTAGATGTAGTGCCGGGCGATCTGGTATTAATTGAAGCCGGTGATAAAGTTCCGGCTGATTTGCGTCTGGTCTATAGCAGCAGTCTGGAAATTGATGAATCTGCCCTGACCGGAGAATCCGTGCCGGTTAGCAAAGATGCCGGCGGAATATGTCCGCCGGAAACGGTATTGGCGGAACGAAGCAACCTGTGCTTTATGGGAACCTCTGTAACCCGCGGCAGAGGCCGTGCCCTGGTAGTCGGCACTGGTATGGATACGGTTATGGGTGAAATTGCCGCTATGATGAAAGAAAATGATAAATCTATGACGCCCTTGCAGATAAGACTGGATCATCTGGGCAAGATCCTGATTATAATCTGTATCGCCGTCTGTGCCCTGGTTTCCATACTTGGTATTTTACGCGGGGAAAAGCTGCTGACTATGTTTATGGCCGGGATAAGTCTGGCGGTGGCTGCCATACCGGAAGGACTGCCGGCGATCGTTACAGTTGTGCTGGGACTGGGTGTACAGAGAATGGCCAAACGCAACGCCATCATTAGAAAACTGCCGGCCGTGGAAACGCTTGGTTGTACGACAGTTATTTGTTCGGATAAAACCGGAACTCTTACCCGCAATCAAATGACGGTCCGAAAAATAGCCACCTCCAATACTATAGCGGAGTTAGGCGGTGACGGCTATCAGATCGAAGGTGGATTTACCAGTCTGGGAAAATCTATTAATCCGCTGCAGTCAGTAAATAGCCGTATGATCCTCAATGTGGCCCTCAATTGCAATCAGGCCCAATTAAAACCGTCACAGAATGGTTACGAAGTTGAAGGCGATCCCACCGAAGGAGCATTGCTGGTGATGGCCGCTAAGGCCGGCCTGCATATACGCCAAAAGATTCTGCGGGAAATACCATTCGATTCCAACCGCAAATGCATGACCACCATTATTGAAGAAAACGGAGAGTATCTGGCACTGGTAAAAGGTGCTTTGGAAGTTATCCTGCCTGCCTGTGACCGTTTGATCAAACCCGAAGGAATATTAATGCTCAGCCATAATGAGCAGAAGTATTTCCTGAAGTTACAGGCCCAATGGGCAGATGAAGCGATGCGGGTACTTGGTTTTGCGTATAAACCGCTGCCGAGCGGTAAATGGGAAAACATGAGTGATAAGGAACTGGAATCAGGTCTGATTCTGGCCGGTATTTGCGGAATGATAGATCCGCCGCGTCAGGCAACCCCACGCTCGATCAGACAATGCATCAGTGCCGGGATTATTCCGGTGATGATTACCGGTGATCACCCCCTGACCGCCAGCGCCATCGCCAGGGAAATTGGAATGGTTAAGGGCAGAGAGGTTATTAGCGGTCACGAAATTGACCATCTCGATGATGAAAAACTATATCAAAGAGTTATTAAAGAGCGGGTGCTGGCCAGAGTTTCACCGCAACATAAAAATCGGATTGTGCAAGTGCTGAAATCTCATGGCCAGGTGGTGGCCATGACCGGCGACGGGATCAATGATGCTCCGGCCATAAAAGCGGCAGATATAGGTATTGCCATGGGCATCAGCGGAACGGAAGTAAGCCGGGAAGCATCATCGATGGTATTGATGGATGATGATTTTTCCACCATCGTACAAGCGGTTTATGAAGGCCGGGCCATCTATGACAATATCAGAAAGTTTATCCGTTATCTGCTGGGCTGCAATATCGGTGAAGTTATGGTCATGCTGCTGGCTTCGATCATGGCTTTGCCGCTGCCCCTGCTGCCCATCCAAATACTATGGGTCAATCTGGTCACAGACGGCCTGCCGGCGATGGCATTGGGGGTGGAACCTCCTGAACCCGGGATTATGAAACGTCGGCCCCGCCCTAAAAATGAAAGCATATTTGCTCATAAACTGGCTTTGACGATTTTCAGCCGCGGCATTTATATTGCGGTGATCACTATTGCTATATTTATGATTGCCTACGGCTGGAGCGTTTCCCAGGGCCAAAATGGCCTTGATCTGGCCCGCACCATGGCCTTCACTACCCTGGTCATGGCTCAGTTGTTTTATGTATTTGAATGTCGTTCGGAAAATTATTCCCCGTTTGAATTGGGGTTTTTTAAAAATAAATTTTTAATTTTCGCTGTATGTTTTTCCGTCATGATGCAATTGAGCGTAATTTATCTGCCCTTTTTACAGTCTGTTTTTAAAACCGTTCCCCTGCTGGGCTGGCAATGGTTGTTAATTCTTAGTTTATCCGGCATAAGAGTAATCGCTCGTTTGCTTTTGTATACCTGGCAAAGGGTTTTTGTTTCCAATATCAGATATGTTAAAATGGAATAGCTGTTGAAAAGAATACGCAATATCCAGACATTCCTGATAAATAGGGAGGTAAAAGATGGATTTCGTTAAAATGCAAGGCCTGGGGAATGATTTTATCATCGTCGAAACCGGTTCCTGGAATGAAGCTGATTACCTGCAGAAATATGCATCGTTATTATGTGACCGCCATTTTGGCATTGGGGCTGACGGACTGGTGGCAATCGGACCGGATGAGGCGATGGATATTTTTATGCGCATATTCAATCCTGACGGCAGCGAGCCGGAAATGTGCGGCAATGCCATCCGTTGTGTAGCCCGCTATGGGTTTGATAAAGGCTGGGTTAATAATGAAAATATTTCCATCAGAACCCTGGCCGGAGCCCGTTATCCCCAGCTCCAAACTGTGGCCGGCAAGGCAGTAAACGTGCGCGTGGATATGGGACAGCCTGTGCTGGAGCGATCCCTGATTCCCATGCAGGGGGACGGTTCACCGGTCAAGGCTTTATTGCCAACGAGTCAGGGTGAATTTGAAATTACGGCCGTTTCCATGGGCAATCCTCATTGTATAATATTTGTTGATGATATCAATCAGGTACCAATCGCTGCCTGGGGGAGTGTTATCGAAACTGATCCCCTGTTTCCGGCTAAAACCAATGTGGAATTTGTGCAGGTATTGGCCCGGGATGAAATGATTATGAGGGTTTGGGAAAGAGGTGCCGGCCTTACCCTGGCTTGTGGAACCGGTGCCTGTGCCGTGCTGGCAGCAGCGGTACTGAATGATTTGAGTGACCGTCAGGCCACGATTCATTTGCCGGGCGGCGACCTGTTGATTGAATGGAACGAAAAGGACCGCCATGTCTATATGACCGGACCGGCTGAATATGTTTTCAGCGGTAAGATTGAACTTATTTGAGCTCACATGATCAATATATAATTATAATGGAGGGATACCGTGAACGTGAATCATGCCATGCAAAATTTACCCCCGTATTTATTTGCCCGCATCGAACAAAAAACGGCCGAGGCCAGAGAAAAAGGAATCGATATCATTAATCTGGGCATTGGTGACCCCGACCGACCGACCCCGAAACATATCATTGACCGGATGGCAACCGCTATTTATGACGGTGCCAATCACCAGTATCCCAGTTCCGTTGGTTTGCTGGAGTTCAGAGCGGCGGTTGCTGATTGGTACAACCGGCGTTTTCAGATACAGCTGGATCCTAAAACCGAAGTAGTCACTTTGTTGGGCTCCAAGGAGGGTATAGCTCATATTTCCTTTACTTATCTGGATAAAGGTGATATCAGCCTGGTGCCGGATCCGGGCTATCCTGTCTACGGAATTGGAGCCCTGCTGGCCGGGGGACAGTCATATATGATGCCGCTTAAAGCCGAAAATGGATTTTTACCGGTACTGGAAGACATTCCCTCGGACATAGCCCGCCAGGCCAAGCTTATGTTTTTAAATTATCCCAACAATCCTACCGGCGCCATCGCCGGCCTCGACTTTTTTGTCAAAGTAGTGGAATTTGCCCGCCAATACGATATTCTTGTCTGCCATGACGCGCCTTATTCAGAGATGGCCTTTGACGGCATTGTGCTGCCCAGTTTTTTGCAGGCTCCAGGGGCCAAAGATGTGGCCATCGAATTTCATTCCCTGTCCAAAACATATAATATGACTGGCTGGCGCATTGGCTGGGCAGCCGGTAACCGGGATGCCATCGAAGCGCTGGGGCGATTCAAATCAAATGTAGATTCAGGTGTTTTCCAGGCTATTCAATATGCTGGCATCGAAGCTTTAAAAGGACCCCAGGATACCATAAAAGAAAACTGTAAAATATATCAGGAGCGCCGCGATGTAGCTATGGCCGGCCTTCGTAAAATGGGTTGGGATATCAAAGCCCCCCAGGCTACCTTCTATCTCTGGGCGCCGGTTCCGCGCGGCTATAATTCTGCCTCATTTGCCGAATTGATTCTGGAAAAAGCAGGTGTTATCATTACTCCGGGTAATGGTTACGGAGAACATGGGGAAGGATATTTCCGTATAGCTCTCACCGTTTCCCGGGAAAGAATGCAGGAAGCGTTTGCGCGGATGTATAAAGTATTGGGAAAGGTTGAATTTTAATGATTAAAAGTATGACTGGATTTGGCCGCAGTCAGCTCAATGAAAACGGCTATGCCATCAGTTGTGAAATGAAAGGGGTCAATCATCGTTATTTTGACCCTCATATCAGAATGCCGCGCCGTTATGGCCTTTTAGAGGACAAGGTCAAGGAAGAGATGAAAAAACACATTCAACGCGGCCGCATTGAATTAAGTATTAATATTGAGAAAACAGGAGAAAGCACGAGAAATATCAAGGTTGACAAAGAATTGGCGATGGCTTATTATAATTCACTGAAGGATTTGGCAAAAAATCTGGATATGCATGCCAATTTCAGCCTGATTGACATATTTCGTTTACCGGATGTATTTAGTCTGGAAGAGGCTGAAGAAGATCTGGAAATAACCTGGCAGACCTTACAGAAATCGCTGGCCGAGGCCATTGACGGATTGATGGATATGCGGATTCGGGAAGGCCGAAATTTACTGACCGATCTGCTGGCCAGAACTGATTTTATTTTAAATGAAGTCAGCACACTGGAAAAAAGAGCACCGCTTCTGGAACAGGAATATGAAGAAAAACTGCGTACCAAAATAAAAGAAATGATACCGCAGGATACTGTGGACGAAAACAGGATTTTGCAGGAAGTGGCCATATTTGCAGACCGTGTAAGTATAACTGAGGAAATCGTACGTTTACAAAGTCACATCCAGCAGTTAAATGAAACACTGATGAACAGCGAAGAAGCAATCGGCCGCAAAAGCGATTTTCTGGTTCAGGAAATGTTCAGAGAAATAAATACAGTTGCTTCCAAAGCCAATGATATTGAAATTGGCCAAATCGTAATCAGAGTAAAAGCTGAACTGGAAAAAATCAGAGAACAAATTCAAAATATTGAATAAAGCAGGAGGTGGATCCGGGCCAACCGGGGTTTTATGGAAATTAAACTGGTTAATATCGGTTTCGGGAACATTGTCACCGCTAATCGCATCATTGCCATCGTCAGTCCTGAGTCAGCTCCCATTAAAAGAATAATCCAGGAAGCGCGCGAAAAGGGTGTTCTGATCGATGCCACCTACGGACGCAGAACCAGGGCGGTAATTATTACGGACAGCAGTCATGTGATTCTATCCGCGGTTCAGCCGGAAACCGTTGCCAATCGTCTGGGAGCAAAAGATAATTCCAACGAGGATATTTAAAGAAAGTGCAGCAGTATGAATAGAACTGGTATTTTATTTGTCATTTCCGGCCCTTCAGGCGTCGGTAAGGGTACAGTAAAAGATGCTGTGCTCAAACGATTGACTGATATTAAAGTGTCTGTATCAGCGACCACCCGACCACCCCGTGTGGGAGAAACTGACGGACAGGATTATTATTTTATCGATACGGAAAAATTTCAAGCCATGCTTGAACAGGGTGAATTCCTTGAATGGGCGCAAGTATATAATAATATGTACGGAACCCCGCAAAGTTTTGTAAGCAATAAACTTGCCGATGGTTCTGATGTCCTACTGGAAATCGATATACAGGGAGCTATGCAGGTCAAAGAAAAAATGCCGCAGGGTGTGTTTATTTTCATTGAACCGCCCAGCATTGAAGAACTGGCGCAGCGAATATGCAAACGGGGTACAGATTCCGAGGAAAGCATTAAAAGACGCATGGCCGCCTGCCGGGAAGAAATGGAACACAGCCGCTATTATGATTATTTGGTAACTAATGATGATTTGCAGGAGGCAGTTGTTAAAGTATACTCCATCATTGTGGCCGAGCGCTGCAGAATCAGGAAAAATAATGAAGGGGTGATTGGGAGTTGATTACACCGTCAACCAAAGAACTTATGGATATCAGCCAGAGCAAATATGCGGTGGTTGTAGCAGTTGCCAAAGAGGCCAGGAAATTATCCGAAGATAAAAAAAACGATGAGAATTATCGCCTCTCCAGCATGGTTACCGAAGCTTTGGAAGAGATATTGTCATCCAAAATAACGATTGTTTACAAGTAATCTTCTTCTGACAAGGAGGCATAGCTATGGCTAAAACTGTTGGTATAGGTATTACCGGCGGTATTGCATCATATAAAATTGCGGATCTGGTCAGCAAATTAAAAAACAACGGCATCGATGTAATCGTAATGATGACCGAAGGGGCAACCCGTTTTATCACTCCGCTGACGTTTAAGACTTTATCGGGCCGGGAAGTGGTGACTGACTTATGGTCAGAATCACTTGAATATAAAGTTCAGCATATTGGGATTGCCGAACAGCTTGACCTGCTGGTTATCGCCCCGGCTACTGCCAATTTCATTGCCAAAATGGCGCATGGAATTGCCGATGATCTGCTGTCCACAGTGGCAGTGGCCAATACTGCTCCGGTATTGGTGGCCCCGGCCATGAATTCCGACATGTTTAAGAATCCCATCGTTCAGGATAATATTAAGAAGCTGCAGTCATACGGTTATCATATCCAGGATCCGGACAGCGGCATGCTAGCCTGCGGCGTTGTGGGTAAAGGCCGTTTGCCTGCAGTTGATGTTATTTATGATAGAATAATGTCCCTGCTCTATCCCAAAAACGATATGGCCGGGAAGAGGGTACTGGTTAATGCCGGCTCCACCTGCGAGGATATTGATCCGGTGCGTTTTATCGGCAACCGCGGAACCGGCAGAATGGGTTATGCCATTGCCCGTGAAGCATGTGCACGGGGTGCCGAAGTGATTCTGGTCAGCGGTAAAACTCACCTGGAAGCACCCGCCAATGTAAAACTTATTGAAGTGTGGAGTTCCCAGGAAATGTGCGACACGATGTTAAAATACCAGCCAATAAGCGATATAATAATTGGGGCGGCGGCGGTCGGAGATTTTCGGCTGGCCGCGATCGCTGAACAAAAGATTAAGAAAACCGATGACGGTCCCCAGTCGGTAATGCTTGAATTAGTGGGAACTACTGATATACTTAAGGAAATGGGCAAGCGCAAGCAGGGAAGTCAGATTATGGTTGGATTTGCAGCCGAAACTGAAAACCTTCTGGAAAATGCCCGCAAAAAACTAAAATCGAAAAATCTTGACTTTATCGTGGCCAATGATGTAACCATGGAAGGAGCAGGATTTGCAACGGATACCAATGTCGTGACTTTTATTTCACGTAACGGGGAAGTCGTGTCTTTGCCCAAAATGATGAAAGAAGAAGTTGCGGTTGCAATTCTTGACCGCGTGGTTAATTTGTTACAAGCATAAAATGTCAGCAGGAAAGAGGAGAAGGAATTGAGCAAAAAATTATTTACATCTGAATCAGTAACGGAGGGACATCCGGACAAAATGGCGGATCAAATTTCCGATGCCGTTTTGGATTCGATCCTGGCGCAGGATCCATTTGCTCGGGTGGCCGCAGAAACGATTGTTACCACCGGTCTGGTGCTGGTTTCGGGTGAAATAACGACGGAATGCTACGTTGATATTCCCCGGCTGGTTAGAAATACGATCAAGGAAATAGGCTATACCCGGGCCAAGTATGGTTTTGACAGTGAAACCTGTGCCGTTTTAACTTCTCTGGATGAACAATCCGGCGACATTGCCATGGGCGTTAATAATGCCCTGGAGGCTAAACGCGGTGAAATGAATGATTCAGAAATTGCCGCTACCGGCGCCGGCGATCAGGGTATGATGTTTGGTTATGCCACCAATGAAACTGCTGAGTTTATGCCCCTGCCGATCCTGCTGGCCAGTCAAATGGCCCAACGATTGACCGCGGTCAGAAAAGAAGGAATTATTCCCTATCTGCGCCCGGATGGCAAAACCCAGGTGACCGTTGAGTATGAAGACGGTCAACCGGTACGGGTTGACACCGTAGTTGTCTCCACTCAGCACCATCCCGAAGTCAATCTGGCTACGATCGAAGATGACATTATTACACAGGTAATAAAAAAAGTAGTTCCGGCCGCCATGCTTGATGAAGAAACCAAATATTTTATCAATCCCACCGGTCGTTTCGTCATTGGCGGGCCGCAGGGAGACTGCGGACTGACCGGCAGAAAAATAATCGTTGATACATATGGCGGTATGGCGCGCCACGGAGGCGGAGCCTTTTCCGGCAAAGATCCAACCAAGGTTGACCGCTCGGCTGCCTATGCGGCCAGGTATGTTGCCAAAAACATGGTCGCCGCAGGCGTTGCAGATCGGCTCGAAATTCAGTTGGCTTACGCCATTGGGGTTGCTCATCCGGTTTCAATTGCCGTGGAAACATTTGGTACCAATAAAATACCCAATGAGAAAATCGTTGCCCTGATCAGAGAATATTTTGATCTGCGCCCGGCAGCCATTATCAGAGATCTTGATTTAAGACGCCCCATCTACCAAAAAACAGCCGCTTATGGTCATTTTGGCCGTAACGAAAGTGAATTTACCTGGGAGAGAACCGACAAGGCCGACGCCATCAGAAAATCAGCCGGCTTATAAAATTTCTTCAATCTATCAAAGGCGGGCGATCCCGCCTTATGACTGTTAACCATGGCCAAAATCAATAGAGTAAGAAAAAAAGGCGAAGAGCAAGGCTTGTAAAAAGTACGTGATTGAAGCGTCTTAAGGTTTGGGGACACACCCTTAAGGGGGATGTCCCTGAAACAAATACGCTGACTGAACAGCTTTTTGCATAACGTAAGCAATTCACCTTTTTTGACGCTCTGAGGCGGGCAAAACCAGCTTTTTGTTTTTAGACAGGCACAACAGGGGAGTTATTTATGCAAGCGGTCAGTGTAATTGTAAATCTGAGCACGCCACAATTAAATAACAGTTTTACCTATTTGGTGCCGGAAGAACTAGCCGGTGAAGCATGCTTTGGCAAAAGAGTGCTGGTTGATTTCCGCGGCCGGAAAACCGAAGCATTTATTATCGAATCATTGGAAATTGAAGCTGATCCTGAACTTAAGCCGATTCTAAAGGTCTTGGATCAGGAGGCAGTTTTTGACTACCAGTTGCTTGCACTGGCACAATGGATGGCAGATTATTATTCGGCTCCGCTGGCCCTGATTTTATCGATGATCATTCCCCGCCAACTGCAGCGTAAAGCCTCATTGCGGATAAATGCCGCGGTCAGCAGGGAAGAATATCATGAGCTTTATAACCCGGCAGATGATTTAATGCAGGAATTTTTTGAGCGGCTGTGGACTAAAAATGAATTAAGCCTGGCCGAAGCCCGCAAATATATAAGCAAAAAGCAGCTGGGTGAACTGATAAACCAGGGTCTTGTAAGCCTGACCGGGATGTACGGATCATCCCGTACGGTCAAAATTGACAGGATCTATGCTCTCAATCACGCAAATTTGGAAAAGGAAATGCCCACCATCCGAAAAAAAGCCCCGCGTCAAGCCGCGGCGCTGGATTTGCTGATTGCCCAGCCGGAGATGAGCTGTGCTGAATTTGATAAAATAGTTGCCCGCCATATTACTTCCGCTTTAATAAAGAAAGAACTGATAAGTATTGCCAGAATTAAACCGGAGATAATAACTCCCGAATTTGAGATTAATGAAGAACAAAAGCAGGCCATCAGCGAGATCATTGCCGGCTTGAATACTCGAAAATATTCTGAATACCTGCTGTTCGGGATTACCGGCAGCGGCAAGACCGAGGTATATATAAAGGCAGCCCAGGCTGCCATTGCTGGCGGCCGTTCGGTTATCGTACTGGTACCGGAAATTGCTTTGACCCGACAGCTGGTGGAGATATTTTCCCGACGTATACCTGATATTGCCATATTGCATAGTGCCATGACCGTTGCGCAGCGCCATGCGGAATGGCAGCGGATCAAACGCGGTGAAGCCAAACTGGTACTGGGCCCGCGCTCGGCTGTTTTTGCACCGCTGCCCGCGCTTGGCCTGGTTATTATGGATGAAGAACATGAGAACAGTTATAAACAGGAAGAAACCCCACGTTATCATGCGCGGGATATAGCCCGGCAACGCGCCCGTTTAGCCTCGGCTGTTTTCCTGATGGGCAGTGCCACTCCGGCCCTGGAGACATATTATCAGGTTACTGCCGGGGCAACGAAATTACTCCGCTTGTCGCAGAGAACTGCCGGTGCCGCCGTACCTGAGGTAATAATTGAGGATATGCGCAACTCATTTAAGAGCGGCAACCCGGGATTGATTTCTGATTATTTACGTAACCGATTGCAGCATGCTTTGTTGATGGGGCAGCAGAGTATACTGTTCATCAACCGGCGCGGCCATTCACCTATGACGATTTGCCGCGAATGTGGTACGATTGCAACATGTCCTGATTGTTCCGTCGGCATGACTTTTCATCGTGATCTGAACAAAAACGTTTGTCATTATTGCAATCGGCACAGCCCCCAATCATCCGTCTGTAAGATATGTGGCAGCCGGCATTTGCAGTTGGTTGGGGCCGGAACTCAGAAAGTAGAGGAAGAAATCCGGCAGTTGTTTCCCTCCGCCCGCATTGCCAGGCTTGATTGGGACAGCAGTCGTCCCCAAGGGGCACAAAAAGCGATTTTGGAAGCTATGAAAGAACGGCGGATTGATATTTTAATCGGTACCCAGATGGTTGCCAAGGGTTTGGATTTTCCGCTGGTATCCCTGGTCGGGGTTGTGGATGCTGACAGTATGCTAAATTTACCAGATTTTAGAGCCCGGGAACGCTGCTTTCAATTGCTGGTGCAGGTGGCAGGCCGGGCCGGACGGGCTGACATTCCCGGTGAGGTTGTCATTCAGACCTATAACTCGCAGGAACCGTTATTTCAAAAAGTTGTCAGTTATGATTACCTAAGTTTCTATAATGATGAAATTAATATACGCAAACTATTGGAGTATCCTCCCTTTACTGATATCCTTAGAATTGTAATCAGCGGCGAAGCAGAAACAACTTGCCGCAAATATTCCTGCGAACTGGCAAAATATATTGAGGAAATACTTGATGCCAGAGAAGACAATATAATGATTCTGGGTCCCGCACCCTGCCCCATCAGTAAAATAAAGACCCGTTACCGCTATCAAATAATGATTAAATGCTACAGTAATTTGTTGCTGCGCAGCATTGCTGCTAAAATAAATACTAGAAATCATCCCGCCGGCATAAAATTAGAGTTGGATCTTAATCCTATGGCGACCATTTAAGGAGGACAATAAATTGGCAGTATACAAGATTGTTACCGTACCTGATCCGGTATTAAGGCAAAAAGCACAAAAAGTTGAAAAGATAAATGATGGGGTCCTTAGGGTTCTGGATAATATGCGTGATACTTTGTATGCAGCTGACGGACTCGGTTTGGCTGCTCCGCAGATCGGTGTATCCAAACGAATCATTGTCATTGATCCGGGAGATCAGTTGATTGAAATGATTAATCCGCAAATTATTTACCGTGAGGGTGAACAAACTGCCCGGGAAGGATGTTTAAGTGTTCCTGATCTGGTGGGTTGGTGTAAAAGATCACAAAAGGTTAGAGTAAAAGGACTGAACCGCAACGGGGAAGAAATTGAAATGGAAGCAACTGATTTACTGGCCAGGGCATTTCAACACGAAATCGACCATTTGGATGGAATTCTTTTCCCGGACAAAGCAATTCAGACCAGAAAAGAAAAATAACCGGACACGGAAAGAGGGGATACAAATGAAAATCGTTTTTATGGGGACTTCCGAATTTTCCATCCCGTCGCTGCAAAAAATGCTGGCGGCGGAACTTAAAATTATTGGCGTAGTAACCCAGCCGGATCGTCCCCGCGGGCGAGGACAAAAGCTTATCCCTTCTCCGATAAAAGAGTTTGCCTTACAGCATGGGCTGGAAATATATCAGCCGGAAAGAATCAGAGATGACCAGGCGATTGATTATGTACGTAGTTGGGATCCTGATTTGATAGTGGTCGTATCCTACGGGCAGATCATTCCGCCTGAAATATTGGAATTCCCGAGACTTGGGTGTATAAACGTACATGCATCCCTGTTACCGCGCTATCGCGGTGCTGCCCCTATCCAACGGGCAATCATGGCGGGGGAAACGATAAGTGGAGTAACTATCATGGCCATGGATCAAGGTTTGGATACGGGCGATATTATCATGCAGTTGCCGGTAAAAATCGGTGCGGATATGGATTACGGCATTTATGCTGAAGTTCTGGCCAATGCCGGGGCGGATTTGCTGATTGATACGCTGGCGGTCATAAAAAGCGGATCTTACCCACGGCGCAAACAGGATTCACACAAAGCAACCTATGCCCATATGATCAGTCGCGAAGAAGAAAGAATAAAATGGCAGCAGCCCGCGCTGACCATATATAATCAGATCAGAGCCCTGAGTCCCAGGCCGGCAGCCTATACCTCCTTGGGTGATCATCGTTTCAAGATATTTTCTACGCAGATAATAGATAAAAATATCAGTACCGCCCCGGGTGAAATTACAGCAATTAATCCAACCGGTATAGTGGTTCAATGCGCCGAGGGGATGCTGGAAATAAGTGATTTACAGCTAGCCGGCAAAAAGAGAATGGCCAGCAGCGAATTTTTGAAGGGTTTCAAGCTTAAAATCGGTGATGTACTGGGAAATTAAGCTTCTGTAAACAGGTTTGGTTTGGGGACTGTAAGCATGGAAAGCAAAAAACGTATTTATATTGGACTGCTGCTTATCAGTCTGGCAGCACTGATAATACTTATACCCGTGATCGGATTACTGTTCAGACAGAATACTCAGCTTAGCAAGGTGATTCTTGCCATCCTTGCTGTCATATTAGGCGGCTTTTTTTTATTACTGGGTTTGGGAATTTTGGCAATCGTAATTATGATTATACGTTCCAAAACAATACCTTCCCTGGATAATATAGCCAAACTGGCCAGTGAACTGCTTTTCCCGCTTACCCTTGTAATTGGAAAAGTATTGGGGATAAAAGCCGAAAAAATCAGGTCTTCGTATATCGCAGTCAATAATAATCTGGTAAAATCAAAACATATAGCTCTCAATGGCGAACAGGTTATGATTCTGTTGCCGCATTGTCTGCAGAATACAGAATGTCCACATAAAATAACCATGGATATCAATAATTGCAAGCATTGTGGCAAATGCTGCATCAGTGATTTGGTTGAACTAAGTGAAAAATATTCCGCGATGATCAAGGTTGCTACCGGAGGTACGCTGGCCCGTAAACTAATTAAAGAAAAACGGCCCGCAGGAGTGATTGCCGTCGCCTGTGAAAGAGATCTTTCCCTGGGTATTCAGGATAGCGGATCGCTGCCTGTTTACGGTGTATTAAACTGCAGACCTAACGGGCCCTGCTGCAATACCAGTGTTGATATTGAAAAAGTTGAACAGGCATTAATTATGATGTGTAAAGGAGGATAACCATGGGATATTTGATTTTCATACTTCCCGCCCTGCTACTTTCTATTTATGCTCAATTCAAGGTGAAATCGACCTTTAACAAATATTCATCAGTCAGGTCGATGAAAGGGATAACCGGTCGGGATGTAGCTTATAATCTGCTGCGCAACAACGGAATCAATAATGTAAATGTTGAAGCCATCCGGGGCAGTCTGACTGACCATTATGATCCCTCGGCCCATGTGCTGAGACTGTCTGAAACCGTTTACGATAACGATTCCATCGCTGCCATAGGGGTTGCCGCCCATGAAGTGGGTCATGCCATCCAGCATCAACAAGGTTATAAACCGATGGAAATAAGACAAAAGATTGTTCCGGTTACCAATTTTGCATCCACCGCATCTTTTCCTATTCTGCTAATTGGGCTGATCTTTGCCAGTACGGATCTGATCATGGTGGGTATCCTGCTGTTTTCAGCGGTGGTGTTGTTTCATCTCGTCACCTTGCCGGTTGAGTTCAATGCTTCCAATCGCGCTGTATTACAGCTGAGCCAAATCGGGCTCATCAGCAACCAAGAAGTACCGATGGTAAAAAAAGTACTGGGAGCAGCAGCGCTGACCTATGTGGCAGCAGCGCTTTCAGCCATTGCCAATCTGCTTTATTATCTGGCCATATTTGCCGGTTCATCAGATAATTAAAGCAAGGGAGTAATAAATGCAGAATCAGAATCTATCACATATTACCGATGCCAGGGAAATGGCCGTAAATCTTGTCTATAACATCATGGAAAACGGAGCATACGCCAACCTGAGCCTGGAAAATGCATTGCGCAGTTCTGAACTGTCATCAGGTGATAAAAACTTGGTCACCGAAATAGTTAATGGCAGCATAAGAATGATTAAGCACCTGGATTGGGTGCTTAATCTGTTTCTAAGAAAGAGTATTGCTGAAATGAATCCTTGGGCGCGCAGCATTCTGCGTATCGCTGCCTATCAGATTCTATTTATGGAGCGCATTCCTGATTATGCTGGCGTCAGCAGTGCCGTCGCCATTGCCCGCAAAAAAGTTAATCCAACCATGGCGGGAGTTTGCAATGCCGTGCTGCGCAATATTAGCAGAAATAAAGACAAGCTTTCCTATCCGCCGCTCAACTCATTGGCGCATCTGTCCGTTTTTTATTCCCAGCCGGAATGGCTGGTCAAGCTCTGGCTGGAGCGTTACGGCGCTGATCAAACTGAAAAAATATTGGCTTATATGAACCAAAAACCCCTTTTGACCCTCAGGGTCAATACTTTGCGTACCAATCGAGAAGACCTTTGCCGGAAATTGCAGGGGGAAGGGGTAGTAATCAAACCCGGCCCGTCCCATCCTGATTCAATAAGAGTTGAATCCATGCCGGCAAGTATTAACGCCCTGAATTCATATCAGGCAGGGTTGTTTTACATCCAAAATGAAGCGGCCATGCTGGCTGCAGATATAATTAATCCCCAGGCGGGCGAACAAATTTTGGATTTATGCAGCGGTGTCGGAGGAAAAGCGACCCATTTTGCCGAAAAGATGAAAAACCAGGGTCGGGTCAAAGCGGTTGAATTGTATCCGCATAAAATATCGCTGCTGCATAATAACTGCCAGCGTCTGGGCATCAATATTATTGATGCAGAACAATATGATATCCTGACAATGGACGAGAAAAAGTTATGGCCGAAGGTATTTCTGGACGCACCCTGTTCAGGACTGGGAGTATTGAATCGGCGTGCTGATGCGCGCTGGCGCAAAAATCCTCAGGAAATCGAAGCATTAACCCAACTGCAGTCGGCCTTGCTTACTAAAGCGGGAAAAATGACGGCGCCGGGCGGTATTCTGGTTTATTCAACCTGTACTGTAAATCCGGTTGAAAACGAAAATATAATAACCTCCTTTCTTGATCATAACCCTGAATTTAGTTTAGCTCCCTTCCCGGATCTGCTCAGTTCCTTCCCACTGGACGAGGAAGATAGGGAAATGGCGGATCGGGGCTGGCTTACGATCATTCCGGGTAAATACGAAAGTGACGGTATGTTTTATGCACACCTGCGAAGGAGTACAGAGAGCAATGAACGGTCAGAATAAAATTGAACTGCTGGGCATGAGTCAATCAGAGCTGGAAGATTTCGTCACCAGTATTTCTGAACCCAAATTCCGCGCCCGTCAGTTATATAAATGGATTTACCAGAAGCAGACCGCTTCCTTTTATGAAATGAGCGACCTTCCCCGCGATCTGCGCTATAAATTGGATGAGGTGGCCCAAATTTCGCTGCCCCGATTTTTGAAGCAAAGAGTTTCCCGTGACGGTACCCGTAAGTTTCTGCTGGAGATGAATGATAAAAAACGAGTTGAAACCGTAATCATTCCCCAGACCCATGATAAAAATACCCAATATACGGTATGTATTTCCAGCCAGGTGGGTTGCCCGGTCGGGTGCGCTTTTTGCGCCACCGGAGCGGGCGGATTTCAGCGCAATCTTCAGGCCTATGAAATTGTTGGTCAGGTATTAAGTTCACGCCGGGAGTTGGCCAAGAGACTGAAAAGAAATGATACAGAACTGATTACCAATGTTGTCTATATGGGTATGGGCGAACCGCTGCTCAATTACGATGAGATGATCAAGTCAGTTTATATGCTGAATGAACATAAAGGGATTAATATCGGACAAAGACATATTACGATCTCCACCGCCGGAGAGGTTACCGGGATTAAAAAACTGCTGCAGGAAGATCTGCAGGTGACGCTGGCCATTTCCCTGCATGCCTGTGATAATGAATTAAGAAATGAGCTGGTACCTTTAAATAAAAAGTATCCCCTGGAAATACTTCTGGCGGCCGTCAGGGAATATGCGGAGAAAAGCAACCGCCGCGTGACTTTTGAATACGTTTTGCTGGATGAGGTCAATACCCGCAAAAAAGATGCTGAAGCTATGATAAAGCTGTTAAAACCGATATTGGCGAATGTCAACCTAATACCGTATAATGAAGTCAGCGGTTTGGATTTCAAAAGACCGGCCTCGAACCGTATAAACCAGTTTTACCAGTGGTTGACGGCGGGAGGCCTGAACGTTACTTTACGCGAAGAACGGGGAACGGATATCGAAGCGGCCTGCGGACAATTGGCCGCCAAAAAGGACCGCCAGATGTAGGTGTATTGAGGTGAAATATGAAGGTAGTTGGGATAACTGATATTGGTCTGGTACGCAAAAGAAACGAAGATAGTTACTTAATCGATACCGACCGCAATCTGTTTCTGGTTTGCGACGGGATGGGAGGCCATCACGGCGGTGATATTGCTTCCCGCCTGGCAACTGAAACCATAAATAAAGAACTGGTTTTCCACGATATTCAAGATCTGCCGGCAGCATTGGGAAAAGCAGTTCAGACTGCCAATCGCATCATCTGGGAGACCGGGCAAACAGATGCACAGCTGAATGAAATGGGTACCACCGTGACCGCAGCGGTGATGCTTGATGAACAATTGCTGATCGCTCATGTCGGTGATAGCAGTTTGTTTATTTTTCGCGCTGATGAAATCATCAAGCCGACTTGTGAGCATACTCTGGCCGAACATATGCGTAAAGACGGAATGATTGACAAGGATGATGAACGCTATAAATCCTTCAATCATGTTTTAACCCGGGCTTTGGGTGTCGATAAAAGTGTTGAAATAGATATCCATCAGATAAAATTAATCCCCGATGACTGGATCCTGTTGTGTACAGACGGTTTGAGCAATTTGGTAAAACCACAGGAAATCAGGGATTTGCTTAAAGATAAAAATGAACCGCAGGAGGCCAGCCAGCAACTGCTTAAACTGGCACTGGCCCGGGGCGGATATGATAATATAACCATGATTCTTATACATTTGTAGATTTGGGGGGTTATATTTTGGAAAGCATTATTCTCGGTGGCCGTTATGAATTGCTGGAAATTATCGGCGAAGGTGGTATGGCCAAAGTATATAAGGCTCATTGCAGAATACTGGACAGGATTGTTGCGGTTAAAATATTAAAAGAAGAATTCTCCCGCGATAAAAGTTTTGTGGAGAAATTCAAGACCGAAGCTCTTTCTGCAGCCCGGATCAATCATCCCAATATCGTTAATATCTACGATGTTGGCCAGGAAGGCGATATTTACTATATTGTTATGGAACTGGTTGAAGGCCGTACGCTGAAGGAGATTATCAGCAATGAAGCGCCGCTGGCGGTTGAACGTGCAGTTGATATTGCCATTATGATCTGTGACGGAGTACATCATGCCCATGAAAAAGGGATCATCCACCGGGATATAAAACCGCATAATATTTTAATTACCGATCATGGCATGGTCAAAGTAGCTGATTTCGGCATTGCCCGTGCTATCAGCAATGCCACCATAACCTACGGCAACAATAATATCGTTGGCTCGGTTCATTATATTTCCCCCGAGCAGGCGCGAGGAGAAACGGTCAACCGCACCAGCGATATTTATTCCATTGGCTGCGTACTGTATGAAATGCTGACCGGAAGGGCCCCTTTCAATGCTGACAGTGCAATCACGGTTGCCTTGAAACACATTCATGATGAAGTCCCCTCACCACGAAAGTTAAATCCTGATGTTCCGGTCGCCCTGGAAAATATTATCATGAAAGCGATGCAGAAGAATCCCGGGCAGCGATTTGCCAGTGCTCAGGACATGCGCAATGCGTTGCTGAGTATTAATATGCAAATACCGGAAGAATATAAACATAAGCGCAGAAATGAAAACCGAATGGCAGGCGCGCCAATATTGTTTGAGGGGGATGAAGACGTGAAAAAGAAGAAAAAATTGAGCCCGGTAGGGATAGCTTTAATAGCTATTGCGTTATTAGGCTTGCTGTCAGGAGTGCTTCTGTCCGGCGGGGGGTTGTTCGGCAAAGAAGTGGTCGTGCCCAACGTTGAGGGCATGGATTTTAAACAGGCGGATACAGAACTAACCAAGGTTGGATTGGTAATGACTGTTATCGGCAGGGAATACAGCAGTGAATTTGAAAAAGACGAAGTAATATCGCAGGATCCGGGCAAAAACAGGAAAGTTAAAGAAGGCCGCAAGGTAGAAGTGGTTATCAGCAAGGGCTCAGAATTAATAACCGTACCCAATATTACCGGTATAGACATAAAAGATGCGGTCATCCAACTGGGCAATGTCGGTCTGAACATGGGCAAAATTGATCCGGCGTACGATGAGGAAAAACCTGAAGGCATGGTTATTTCACAGGATCCAGACAGAGGAACCAAGCAAGAAGCGGGAACCAGCATTAATGTAGTCGTCAGTCAGGGCAAACAGCCGGATAGAGTGTCGATGCCTGACCTTAAAGGCCTGACCATTGACAAGGCCCGCACCGTATTGGGAGATAAAAAATTGGTGCTGGGAGAAATCAAACGGGAAGAAAGTACTGTCTATGTGGCTGATCAAATCGCTAAACAAGACACTGAACCCGGGGTGATGGTTGAAGAAGGAACCACGGTAAATGTCGTCCTCAGTACCGGTCCCGGGCCGCAGGTAAAAACCAAAGTTCTGCAGTTCAAGCTTCCTAGTGACGATAATATCATGAATGTAAAAATAATTGTTAACGACCTGCATGGTGAACGTCAATCTTATAACCAATCGCATCAAGGCGGGGATATTATTTATACCAGCATCAATTATTACGGAACTGGAACGGCCGAAGTATTTATCAACGACAAATCGGTCAAAGTATACAAGCTGAACTAGAACGCGGAGGGAAAGATGACCAACGCTCAGGACCAAGGCCTGGTATTAAAAAATTACAGCGGTTTTTACTATGTTCAAAACAGCCGGGCCCAGATTGTCGAATGCCGTACCCGGGGCAAATTGAAAGCAAGAATACTGAGTGGCGACCGGGTAATGTATACCCCGCTGGAGGATGGCAAGGGTATTCTGGAACAGGTGTTGCCGCGTGATAATGAAATGTATCGGCCGCGGGTGGCCAACGTAAGCATGGTTTTGATTGTAATGGCCTATGACCGTCCACTGCCGAGTCTGAGCTTGTTGGACAGGCTTTTGTTGCTGGCCCAGTATAGTCATCTGCAGCCCCTTATTGTGCTTAACAAATCTGACTTGCAGACTAATCGGTATGTCAACGATATTAAAAGCTATTACCCCCCAGCAAAATTCCCGTTACTGAGCGTATCCGCCCGTTTCAAACAAGGTATGGAACAGCTCAAGGCTGCCATCAGCGGTGAAATAGCAGTTTTAGCCGGACCTTCCGGGGTAGGCAAATCCAGCATTTTAAATCTGCTTACCGCCCAGGATACCGCCCCCACCCAGGAAGTAAGCAACAAAATTGGACGTGGCCGCCATACCACCCGCCATGTAGAACTTTATCCCCTGGATAATAACGGCTGGCTGGTTGATACTCCTGGTTTCAGTGTATTGGATCTGCCGCGGATGCGCCGGGAAGAACTTCCCTTATTATTTCCCGATTTTATCGATTATACCGAGGACTGCAAATTTGCCGATTGTCTGCATTATAAAGAAAATAACTGCGGGGTCAAAAAAGCGGTAGAGGATAATAAAATACTGGCCTCCAGATATCATAATTATTTAACCATGCTGGAAGAAGTTATGGAAAATGAGAGGTGTTATTAGTGGTTTTGGTTGCCCCGTCGATTCTTTCTGCAGATTTTGCCTGTCTGGGGGAAGAATGCAAAAAGCTTGAAAAAGCAGGTGCCGACTGGCTGCATGTTGATGTGATGGATGGGCAGTTTGTACCCAATTTAACCATTGGACCACCGGTCGTACGGGATCTTCGGCGTATAAGCGGATTAGTGTTTGACGTTCATTTAATGATTGAAAAACCAGAGCTTTTAATCCCCGCCTTTATCGATGCCGGGGCTGATCTGATCACCGTGCATGCCGAGGCCTGCACCCATCTGCATCGAGTCATTCATATGATCAAGGACGCCGGTCTAAAGGCCGGAGTAGCCTTAAACCCGGCCACTTCCCTGGCAAATGTCGAATACATATTGCCGGATGTGGATCTGGTACTAATCATGAGCGTTAATCCCGGATATGGCGGGCAGAAGTTTATCCCGGCCAGTTTGGACAAGATCAGGAACCTGAAACATATGCTGATAACCAGTAAATCCCGGGCCTGGCTGCAGGTAGACGGAGGCATAAATCTGGAATGGGGCAAGGAAGTAGTAGCAGCCGGTGCCGATGTTCTGGTAGCAGGATCATATATATTTACGGCTGCCGATATGCAGTTTGCGATCAAGGGATTACAAGAGCTGGCCTGATATAAATGGTATAGATTGAAAAATTTAATCAAGACAATACATACATTAATATTTTGGCGATTACTGAAAATTTAATTAGGTTAAACATGGTCATATATAGATAATTTAACGGCACATCTTGACCTTTACATAAAAACAATGCTACTATAAGGCTGTTAATAAAACTACATATTTCGATTACTTTCTTCGGGGAAGGGTGAAATTCCCTATCGGCGGTACAGCCCGCGAGCCTTAGGGCAGGATTCGGTTAGATTCCGAAGCCGACAGTTACAGTCTGGATGGGAGAAGAAGGGTTGGCAAACGATGCGTATCGTTGTATGCGCTTATTTGTCAGCTTAAGTTTGCATTAAAACCCCGAAGTTTCATCGGGGTTATTATTTTTTCAGGGAATGATGTTGAATGCATGATGATAAGCAAAAATATATGCAAAGAGCGCTGAGTCTGGCCGCCGTTGCCTTGGGAAAAACCAGTCCCAATCCGGTCGTTGGCGCGGTCATTGTGAAAGATGATGAGATCGTCGGGGAAGGCTATCACCAAAAGGCCGGTACACCTCACGCGGAAGTCCATGCGCTGCGGCAGGCGGGGGAAAAGGCCAACGGAGCCACCATCTATGTGAGTTTGGAACCTTGCAGTCATTTTGGCTCTACACCGCCCTGCGCCGATGCGCTAATTAAAGCCGGCATTAAAAAAGCGGTGATTGCGACCCTGGATCCTAATCCGTTGGTGGCCGGCAACGGATTGCGGAAACTCCTTGCGGCCGGAATTGAAGTTGAATCAGGCGTTTTGGAAAAGGAAGCGCAAAAACTGAATGAAGCTTTCTTCAAATATATAAAGACCTCCCGGCCACTGACAGCAATAAAAACTGCCATGACCCTGGACGGGAAAATCGCCAGCAGCAGCGGTGATTCCCGCTGGATAACCAGCGAGGAGTCCAGAGAATATGTGCATCATTTAAGAGGTATTCATGATGCCATCATGGTTGGAATCGGAACGGTTTTAAAAGACGATCCGATGCTTAATGTAAGGCTTGCAGGCAGCGATTATAATGATCCGGTCAGAATTATCATTGACAGTTACCTGGAAACACCTCTGTACAGCCGGATTGTCACCAGCAGCAGCCAGCAGCGCAGCATTATATTTTGTGCCCATGATGCTGATCAAGCCCGACAAAATCGTCTTGAGCAGGCGGGCTGTGAGGTAAGGCGCATAAACAGTGTCAATGGCCTCCTGGCACTGGAAGAAGTACTGGATATCCTGGGCAGTATGAAGATATGCAGTCTGCTGGTGGAAGGAGGAGGAAACATCAATGGTGCTCTTTTGGAACAAGGACTGGTTGATAAAGTATACTGGTTCATAGCACCCAAAATAATCGGCGGGAAAGATGCTTTAACTCCGGTTGAGGGCCAAGGATTTGATTTTATAAGAGATGCCAGGGAATTGGATTTCATGGAGATTACAAGATTTGACCGTGATCTTCTCATTACCGGGTACCTCAGGAAATAAACTTAGCCGGGTATTATCTTTAAGGTGGTGAGCATTATTTTTACCGGAATTATTGAAGAAACAGGCACTATAAACCGAATTGAAAGAGGCGTCAACTCCTCCCGCATCAATATAATGGCCAGAACTGTTTTGGAAGGCACCAAAATAGGGGACAGCATAGCAATTAACGGAGTCTGCCTAACGGTGACATCTTTAAACAGTAACCATTTTACGGCCGATATCATGGCCGAAACTTTGGCTAAAACCAATCTCGGTCAAATGCACAGCGGACAGCTGGTCAATCTGGAAAGAGCCGTGCGCCTGGGCGACAGGATGGGTGGTCATTTGGTGCAAGGGCATGTTGATGGCGTAGGGATAATAGCGGAACAGAAAAAAATGGACATTGCCACCCTGCTGCGCATAAAAGCAGAACCAGAACTGCTTGCCTATGTGGTGAAAAAAGGGTCCATTGCCATTGATGGTATCAGTCTTACCGTGGTCGATCTGTTTCCTGACAGTTTTACCGTATCCCTGATCCCGCATACGGCAGCGGTTACAACCCTGGGGCACAAACAACCCGGTGATTCGGTCAACCTGGAAACCGATATAATTGGCCGTTATGTGGAAAGATTGCTGATTAAGTCTCCCGACCCTAAAAAGGGTATGAGTATGGGATTTCTGGCCGAAAATGGTTTTATATAATTAAGGAGGAAGCAGCATGTTTAATACGATTGAAGAAGCCCTTAATGACATTAAAGAAGGCAAAATGATCATCCTGGTCGATGATGAGGACCGTGAAAACGAGGGCGATGTAATTATTGCCGCCGAAAAATGCAGCCCGGAAGTGGTCAATTTCATGGCCAGCTATGCCAAAGGCTTGATTTGCATGCCCATGACCGGAGAGCGTCTGGATCAGCTCGATATCCCGGTTATGGTGCTGGAAAACACTGATAATCATCAGACCGCCTTCACTGTATCGGTTGACCATAGTACAACCAGTACCGGCATTTCTGCCCATGAAAGAGCAGCCACGATAAAAGCTTTGATTGATCCGGACAGCAAACCGAGTGATTTCAGAAGGCCGGGGCATATTTTCCCGTTGCGCTGCCGGACGGGAGGCGTTTTGCGCCGTTCCGGACATACCGAGGGTTCAGTCGATCTGGCCCGATTGGCAGGACTTTATCCGGCGGCAGTTATCTGCGAGATCATGAGTAAAGACGGCACCATGGCGCGAGTACCGGAGCTGATTGAATTTGCCCGCGAACATGAGCTTAAAATTGCTACCATCGCTGATTTAATTGAATACCGCCGCCGCAAAGAAAAGCTGATCGTAAGAGTTGATGATGCGCATCTGCCGACCCGTTACGGAAATTTTACCGCCGTGGCATATGAATCCATTCTCGATAAGCAGGGACATATTGCTCTGGTTAAAGGGGAATGGGAACCCGATGAGCCCATCCTGGTAAGGGTTCATTCGGAATGTCTTACCGGTGATGTATTTGGATCCGAACGCTGTGATTGTGGAGAGCAGCTGGCTGTGGCCATGGAAATGATTGAGAAAGAAGGCAAAGGCATTTTGCTCTACATGCGTCAGGAAGGACGCGGTATCGGTCTGGTCAATAAAATACGCGCCTACAAGCTGCAGGATAATGGCCGCGATACCGTCCAGGCCAATTTGGATTTAGGTTTTCCTGAAGACCTGCGTGACTATGGCATCGGTGCGCAAATCCTGGTTGATCTGGGGGTGCGCAAAATGAGACTGATGACCAATAACCCCAAGAAGATTAAAGGATTGGAAGGTTACGGACTCGAAGTAGTGGAAAGAGTACCGATTGAAATGGAGATCAAGCCTGAAAATGCCCGCTATATGCATACCAAGCGCGATAAAATGGGGCATCTTCTGGCCAGCAACAAATAAAGTAATAATTTTTGGATGATAACAATATTTTCCCGTCAGCGGGTTAAAAAAAGGAGGAATCAGTTTAGTGGCAAAAATACTGGAAGGCAAACTAATCGGGGAAAATCAACGTTTTGGCATTGTTGTATCAAGGTTTAACGAATTTATTACCAACAAACTTCTTTCCGGCTGTATGGATACATTGATCAGACATGGCGTCGATCAAAATAACATTGATATTGCCTGGGTGCCGGGAGCTTTTGAAATGCCGCTGGCAGCGCAGAAGATGGCTGCCCGGGATTATGATGCCGTAATTTGCCTGGGGGCGGTTATAAGAGGCGCGACCCCGCACTTTGAGTATGTATCCGCTGAAGTTACCAAAGGCATAGCCCAGGTGGGACTCAATACCGGCAAACCCATCATTTATGGAATAATTACTGCCGATACGATCGAGCAGGCCATTGAAAGAGCCGGTACCAAAGCCGGTAATAAAGGCGCGGATGCAGCTGTAACCGCCATCGAAATGGTCGATTTGCTGAAGCATATATAATTCTTCCCTGCGTATAACCATAAAGATCCGCTCTGATTATGCATTTTAGCATTAAAGGAGCGGATCTTTTATATTTGAGGATTTTGCATAATTCAAAAAATCATGCAATACAGTCATTCCGAGCGCTAGCGAAGCGGCCTTAATCGTGACCGTTAGGTCATATGTGTAGTCCCCGACAGGGGAATCTTTAAGAGATGTGGCATATATTCCCACAAATAATTAAAAAAAATGCTCGAAATTATGAAAAAATGCTTGCAAAATTGTCGGATATAGGCTATCTTAATAAATAATAAAATAAATAATAATGCTGGTTAAAGAACAAACGACGCAATATATACAAAAACATTCATGCTTGGATTTTCAATTATTCGCAGCAAAACAGGCAGCAAAATATACTGCAACAGACAAAGTTCACGCCGCTTCTTATAAACAGCCAGCATTAATAAAAGACATGGTCTTTAATACACATGATTATACAAACCAGCAGACGCAGTTCCATCAAAGCAAAGCCTTTAATTTATATGTACTCCGATCCGTATTAAATGACTTGGTAACTTCAGTAATATTTTAAATAGCTTAAAGACCATGTCATTCTTCTCCCATAAAAATAGTGGAAGCAAACAATGCTCCCACTATTTTTATTTGAATATTTATCTTGGTTAAATTAAAACGAGTACCGTATTTTATACCTATGTTAGAAGACGGGTACACATAAACTAACAAGAGAAAATGTCATTAAGATTCCAGAAATAGATTTATATCGTGATTAAAAAGCAGGTACACAGGAACCTTGATAAGTATCTTCCAGGAATTTTTTCACTTCCGGAGACTGCAGGGCTGCCCCCAGTTTCTTGATCGCATCTTTATCCTTATCTTCAGGTCTAACTACCAGAACATTGGCAAAAGGTGAATCCTTAGGCTCCATAAATATGGAATCCTTGACCGGATTGAGTCCGGCATCAATGGCATAATTGCTGTTGATTACACAAATGTCAAGATCAGCCAGTGATCTGGGCAGCATCGCCGCATCCATCATCTTTATTTCAATTTTCTTGGGATTTTCAATAATATCCTTGTCAGTGGCGTTTACACCAATACCTTCGGTCAATTTAATCAAACCGGCTTTTTCCAGTACCATCAGGGCACGGCCACCATTGGTAGCGTCATTGGGAATACCAACCTTGGCGCCGGCCGCAACATCATTGATATTTCTTATTTTATTGGAATAGACTCCCATCGGTTCATTGTGTACCTTAACCGTCCAGACCAGATCGGCCTTGTTGTTTTTATTATAGTCTTCCAGATAGGGGATATGCTGGAAGAAGTTGGCATCGATTTGTTTGTCTTTCAGAGCCGGATTCAATTGCACATAATCGGTAAATTCTTTGATTTCGAGATCTACGTTTTCTTTGGCCAACATGGGTTTAACAAATTCCAGGATTTGCGCATGGGGTTTGGCAGTAGCACCTACTACGATTTTGGTTTTGGCAGTTTCGGCATCCTTGGGAGTTTCAGTATCCTTTTGGCTGGAGCAGCCTGCCAGTACCAGAGACATCAGCATCAGACCAGTGAGCAGTACCAATAGTTTCTTTTTCACTTGTTTACCTCCTCTTATAAATAATTTTATTGCTAAGCTTATCTCCCAGCATCTGTACGAGTTGAACCAAAATAATCAGCAAGATTACGGTCACCCACATGATGCCGGTTTGATAACGCTGAAAGCCGTAATAATAGGCCAGGGTACCCAGTCCGCCGCCGCCGACAATACCTGCCATGGCGGAATAGCCGACCAGATTGATGGTCGTAATGGCAACCCCCAGTATTATGGAAGGAAAAGCCTCCGGTATCAATACCTTGCGAATAATCTGCCAGGTGTTGGCACCCATGGACAGGGCCGCTTCAATCAAGCCCCAATCGATTTCCTTCAAGGATGCTTCCACCAGTCGGGCCACGAAAGGCACCGCCGCCAGGGTAAGCGGAACAATGGAAGCCACGGTGCCGATGAAAGTGCCTACGATGATCCGGGTCAAAGGAATAAGCAAAATCAGGAATATGATAAAGGGTATGGAACGGGCGGCATTAACAATGCCCCCCAGGATTCTGTTCAGCTTTAGGTTTTCCATTATATGTCCATTGTCAGTGATGACCAGAATGATCGCCAGGGGCAGTCCTAAAATATAACTGAAAGCAGTTGATATCACTACCATGTAAATTGTTTCCCAGGTGGCCAGGACTACCTTGTCCAACATCCAGGCATTTTCAGCCAAAACGCCGCTGATGTAAGAAGAAATGTTAAAACCGATGATTATATCAAACAAACTACAACACCTCTATTTCCAGTCCATTGTCACGCAGGTAATCCAGAGCCTGATTCATTAAAGCCGGATCGCCGATCAGTTCA
>ENA-UOXR01000094-UOXR01000094.1-bioreactor-metagenome-genome-assembly--contig:-NODE-94-length-105047-cov-20.766725_pt1 | contig 105047 bp, 91 predicted proteins | sample MGYA00238164_ERZ764825 | MGnify/ENA primary metagenome ERZ764825 (study PRJEB28920, sample SAMN05720171) | bioreactor metagenome | isolation source: Anaerobic biogas reactor | place: USA:Washington... | reverse complement strand
GGCGCCGGGCCGCGCTCGTCTTGCTTGCGCTGCCGGCGTCGCCGCGAGGCCGTCTTGAGCGTCGGTGGGCTGCTGTCGCTCCGCGGCTCGGTCAGGCGTCGTTGCCGGGCCAGGACATCCAGGCGACCTTCTCCACAGGGCGTCGCTCCGGCACCGGGACGTTGGGGACCGTGCCCTCGTTCCACTCCTTCGAGACATACAGATTGCAGTAGCAGCTGCCGTACTCCGCCACATCCGCTTCCCGATAGTCACACGGGCAGATTATGTCCTTATCAGCCTCGCGGTCTCCGGAGGCGAGCCGGCAGGGACAGCACATGTATCCGTACCTGTCCTTGTTGGTGAGAAGGCCCTCGATAAGCTCCTTGACCAGCTTCTCATTCTTGCTGAAGTAGTAGCCTTTGGGCTCGTTGACCTTCTTCAGGCGTTCGTATAGCTCGTCTACTTTGCTCATAGTCCCAGTGCCTCCAGGATCTCGACTTCGCGATAGCCAACGATGACCTTGTCGCCTATCAGAGTGGTGGGGAAGGCGGCCTGCGGGTTGACCTTGCGTACCTCCTCCAAGGTCTTCTTCATCTCGTCCCGCGGCAACAGGTCGACATCCACCGAATCGTACTCGACGTTGTGAGCATCGAGCAGCTTCTTGGTGTTCCTACAATGGCCGCAGGTACTGAGTGCGTAAACGAATACTTTCGGTTGATCCCTGTCCATGTTCTCACCTTTCGCATGTACGATATGTACGGGTCTTGTCGTTCCCGAGTCGTGCGCATTGCCGCAGACATACCCGGACCGGCCTCAGAATATGCACAAGGGAGAGTGAGTTGACCGTACTGTCCGACATACCCATCACGCTGGATATCGACCGGCTGGCTGAGAGGTACAGGATCGCGCCTGGGTCAGACCACGCCCAGGTGTTTGAGGAATTGGTGGCCCGCGCCCAAGACGTGGCGAGACCTAAGGCTCTCTACGAGGTCTGCTTCATCGACGAGAAGGGTGATGACTGGGTCTCTGTGGGAGGGGTGAGGCTCGCGAGCCCGGCTCTGAGGAAGAACCTCGACCAGGTGGAACGGCTCTTCCCCTACGTGGCCACCTGCGGGACCGAGATCGATTCATTGGATATCCCACCCGGTGATATCCGGCAGAAGGCCTGGCTGTTCTTCCTCAAGGGTGAGTTCCTGCAGGGGGCCGTGGCCTATCTCGATGAGTACGTGAGGCGGCACCACCAGATAGCGAATCTCTCCAGCATGAACCCGGGGTCGGGAGACGCCACCTTGTGGCCCTTGACTGAGCAGGCTGCGTTGTTTTTACTGTTCGGCGATGTTGAGGGAGCGATTGGGGTCAGGTTGACGGAATCCTCGCTGCTCATCCCAGAGATATCAATCTCGGGAGTGTTCTTCCCCACCGAGGCGGATTTCGAGAGTTGCCAGGTGTGCCATCGGGAGCGCTGTCCCACCCGGCGGGCACCCTTCAGCCAAGAGGCCTGGGACGCGCTATACGAGGACTTAGGAGTAGGGTAAGCGCCGTGGTTGAGATGGATGAGCGGCCGAGCGGGGGAGACCCTCGGGGAGACGGAGAGGGTGCGCCGTCCAAGGAGTTCGTCTCTGAGGTGATCACACCTGTCGGGAGTTCCTTCGACACTTCGTCCATGGCGGTCGGTGAGCCGGGGTTGCCAATGCGGTTTTGCTGGCGGGGGAGCGAGTACCAGGTGGCAAGGGTCCTTGAGACGTGGAAGACCACGGGCGGTTGCCGGCACGGGAGCGGGGAGAGGTACGTCCGCAAGCATTGGTTCAGGATAGAGACCACCGATGGTAGCGAGATGGAGATCTACTTCGACCGTCAAGCGCGGACCAGGCGGCCCAAGCAACGTTGGTGGCTGGCGACGGTCAAAAGTGCGGCGGTTGGCGATTAACGGCAGCGGGACGCGGGCACTCGCCGACCCGTGGAGATCTGTGACTGAGGTGGGAGCATGGTTGGCGGCAGGGTCTTCCAAACGCAGCGCTTATGACCTACCGTTATGCCGATGGCCTTCCAAAGACAAGGAGTAGTTCGCATGATCAAGGAGATCGCCGCGCAGCAGCTCGATACCGAGCGCTTCATCGCGGAGAAGGTGGAGGAGATTCGAGGCGTCGTAGGCGACGGCATGGCCATCAACGCCCTCTCCGGCGGCGTTGATTCCTCAGTCGTTACCATGCTGGGGCATCGCGCTCTGGGCGATCGTCTGAAGACGGTCTTCGTGCAGAACGGTCTCATGCGGGCGGGCGAAGCCGAGGAGGTGACCGGTTTCTTCCGCGATCTGGGAGTGCCGGTGCAGGTCGCAGACGCGCGCGACGAGTTCTTCGCGGCGCTGAAGGGGCTGACGGATCCCGAAGCCAAGCGCGAAGCCATCACCCAGACCTTCTATCGCGAGGTTTTTGGCCGCATGGTCCGGGAGAGCGGCGCCAAGCACCTGCTGCAGGGGACCATTCTCACCGACGTGGACGAGACCGTGGCCGGTATCAAGCGGCAGCACAACGTGTTCGAGCAACTGGGTATCGACCCGCAGGAGGCCTTCGGCTACAAGATCCTTGAGCCGCTCATCCAGCTTCGCAAGGATGGCGTGAGGAAGCTCGGTGAGACCCTGGGGCTGCCCGCCGGACTTTTCGAGCGTATCCCCTTCCCGGGACCGGCGCTGGCTGCTCGTGTCCTGGGAGAAGTGACACCGGAGCGGGTCGAGAAGATCAGACTGGCCACCCAGGTGGTCGAGGCGAAGCTGGGGGGCTACGGGGCTTTCCAGTACTTGGCTATTTTGCACGAGGACCGGGTCACCGGCATGCGCGACGGCCGGCGCGATTTTGGCCTGCAGATAGAGGTGCGCTGTTGGGACAGCCTGGACGCGCGGACGGCCACGCCTACCCGGGTGCCGTTCGAGGTCTTGGAGCAGATGGCGCAGGAGATCGTCGACGGGGTGCCCGGCGTCGTCAGCGTCACTTACAACATAGCCTGTAAGCCGCCCTCCACCATCGAAGCGGTCTGATGGGGCACGGGCACCTGAAGCCCAGGGAGTGTTAAGCTCAGAGCAAACCTACGATCGAGGTGTGATTCCATGGAAGTCAGACTGAACGCCAACGCAGCCCAACCACTGTCGACCAAGGTCTTCTTCAGCAATGAGGAATCGTTCGAGGTTGCCTCAGTGATCGTCATGGGCAAGACGGACGCCGTCCTGATTGATGCGCAGTGGACGCTTTCGAGCGCTCACAGGGTCATCGCAGAGATAGTTGACACCGGAAAGAGGTTGAAGACCATCTATCTGACTCACGCCCATCCCGATCACTACTTCGGTGCGGGCACGGTTGCCCAAGCCTTCCCGGAGGCTCGGGTGGTGGCCATCCCCTCGGAGGCCGACATCATCAACAAGCAGTTCTTCGGCAAGATCGAGATCTGGGAGAGCCAGATAGGCGCGCACAACGTGTGCAGGACCGAGACCCACGTCGAGTCTCTGGAGGAGGAGTACCTCGAGCTGGAGGGACATCGCCTGGAGATCATCTCCAAAGTCATCGGTGACATGCGCTACAACACGATGGTATGGATGCCTTCCATCAAGACGCTCTATGCCAGCGACGTCCTCTTCAACCAGGCGCATCCTTTCACCTGCGAGGTGACCGCGGAGGAACGCAAGCAGTGGCTGGTGGAGCTCGAGAAGATCGAGAAGATGGGCGCTGAGGTCATCATCCCGGGCCATCAGAGACCGGGTATGCAGTTCGACCTGAGCGCCGTGGAGTTCACCCGTGAATATCTGCATGCCACCGAAGAGGAGCTGGCGCGTACGAACGACGTGGCCGGCTTCTACTACGCGATGAGCGAGCGGTTCCCCGAAGCGCATCTGAATCATCTCAGCAACGAGATGAACGCCAACGTGTTCAAGGGAGACCGGGACTGGAACTGGCGAGAAGAGCACTGAGAGGGGGCTGGGCATGATCACGCTGTCGTTGAAGGAGGGGGGCACTATCCTCGGAGAGATCGGGGAGGCTGACCTGCAGCTTCTCATCGATCAGCTCGTGGAAGAGGATGAGAAGGACACGGATTACTACGTGACCCCGATGACCATAGAGCTACTCGAGCGGGCCGGAGCAGGGCTCAACCTCATCGAGATGCTCAAGCGGGCGGTCGGTAACTCCGATGGGGTGGATGTGGTCTGGAAGGATTCTTAATTAGGGAGCGAGGCCGGCCGGGCATATGAATCTGCGGGAACTGATCGATAGCGATAGGAAGACGCTTTTCCTTGACGGGGCTATGGGGACCCAGTTGGGAGAAGTCGGCCTGGAGATGGGCGGGCAGAACAACGTCACCCATCCGGAGGCCGTGCTTGCCGTGCACCGAGAGTATGCGGCGTGTGGGGTCGATCTGCTCATCACCAACACCTTGACCATGAACCGGGTCAACATTGAAAGCCACAACGTGGGTGTGGATGTGCGTGAGGTGAACCTCGCCGGGGCCCGGCTGGCCCGGGAAGCGGCCGGTGAGGGTCAATTCGTGCTTGGCGACATAAGTTCCGCGGGGAAGATGCTGAAACCCTATGGGCAGCTGACGGAAGTAGAAGCGCAAGCTGCTTTCGCGGAGCAGGCCGAGATCCTGGCCGAGGGTGGCGTGGACGGTTTCATCATCGAGACGATGATCGATCTCCGCGAGGCCTTGTGTGCACTGCGGGCTGTAAGGGCAGTGTCAGACCTCCCGGTCATCTCCACGATCTCCTTCAACACGGCGAAGAGCGGTGGGCGGACGATCATGGGGGATTCCGCCCGCGATTGCGCGCAGGCCTTGACCGAGACGGGAGCCGATGTTGTGGGCGCGAACTGCGGCAGCCTGGATCCCTTTCAACTGGCGGTGATTGTCGCGGATATGAGAGAGTTGACCGAACTGCCCATTGCCGTCCAGCCCAACGCCGGCCGGCCCAGGATGGTCGACAAGCGCACGATCTTCGACATGTCGCCCTCCGATTTCGCGGCCGGAATTCATGAGTGCATGGAATCGGGAGCCCGCATACTGGGCGGCTGTTGCGGCACGTCGCCCGCTCACATCAGAGCGATGATGGATCTCCTCGCGGGCTAGGGCGTGCCTGGAGCGACGCGGCGCCCGCAGTTATGCGGGCGGCTGCTGCAGGAGCCGGCGCCGCAACAGGTCGAGGGCCGCAAAGGCGGCACGCTCTCTGATGTGCTCGCGCTGCCCGGGGAAGTGCAAGCGCTCCACCGAGGTCACGCTTTTCACCACGCTGCCGATGTAGACAAGCCCGACGGGCTTATCGTCGCTGCCGCCTCCGGGCCCAGCCACCCCCGTGGTCGAGAGGGCGCAATCCGCGCCGGTCAGACGGCACACGCCCTCGGCCATGGCCGCGGCCAGCTCCATGCTCACTGCCCCCCGGACCGCAAGCACATCGGCGGGGACGCCCAGGACCTCTGTCTTGATGCGGTTGTCGTAGGCCGTGACACCTCCGAGGAAGTACTCGCTACTGCCTGGCATGTCGGTGATGCGTTTGCCCACGAGGCCGCCCGTACACGACTCGGCTACGGCTACGGTGCAGCCGATCCGGCGCAGAAGCTTGCCCACCACCTCAGCCAAGCTCTCGTCATTTAGGCTGTAGACCCGCTCCCCGAGGATCGCGCGGATCCTGGTCTCGACGGCCTCCAGTCCACCTCCGCCTCCAGCGGCGGACGGTCCTCGCAGGATGACGGTGACCCCGTCCAGGTGCGCCCGGGTACCGATGGTGACGGCCGGGGCGTGCCAGTCGAATTCTGAGAGCGTCTCAGCCAGCGTCGACTCGCCGATGCCGAAGGTGCGGATGCGTCTGACCGTCTGAGCTGCGCGCGCGCCCTCCGGGCGCGCGCGCAGCAGTGGTTCCACCGTGTCTTCCCACATCTGTTGTAGCTCCCAGGGCACACCGGGCAGGGCCACCACCAGAGTGTCTCCCTGCTGCAGGTGGAAGCCCGGTGCCGTTCCGGTCAGCGGGATGGCGGTCGCGCCCTGAGGGATGGAGGCCTGTTTCCGGTTGCTATCGCCCATGACCATACCTCGGGAGACGAAGCGGGCCCGGATGAGCTCAAACAAGTCTTCCCGGTGTTCCAGTGGACGCCCGAGAGCCTCTTCCACGGCTTCGCGTGTGAGATCGTCGTCGGTGGGTCCCAGCCCTCCCGAGAGGACGAGGATCACGGGATGGCGTTCGAGAGAGGCCCGGATGGCCCGTACCATCGCTTGAAGATCGTCGGCGACGCAGAGCGCATGGGTAGCGAAGATGCCGAGGTCTAGGAGTCTCTGGCCCAAGTAGGCCTGGTTGGTGTTGAGCGTGTCTCCCCGAAGCAGTTCGTCACCGCTGAAGATGATCTCGGCTGCGGCACCCTGGCGGTTCGTCTCACTCACTTCAGGTCCACTCCCTTCGCTCCTTAACAGCGCTCACTCAACGGTGTATCATACCTTCTCGCTGTCGAAGTGCTGATGGAGTGAGGAAGATGAGGAGAGCAGCCACATTTGAGGCCGAGCGGCGCCTGGGCGCCATGATCCCTACTGGGACCGGTCTGTGGTGGCATCATCGGCACGGCGCACCATTCCACGCATTCCACGGCCGGCATACCTCGTGGATCTAGCCCCTCGCTCGCGGCGAGGGGCGCCTCCAGCGGCCGGATGACCCGAGCGGGTCTGGTCCGGTCCCGGCGCAGAAGCGCGCCATCTGGTTGGTGAACGATCAAGAAGGGGTAAGGATGCAGGACAAAGCCGACAAATCAGTAGAAGGTAACGCCGCAGAGGGATTCGCCGCGGGTGCGGTCTCCGATCCTTCTTGCGTCAAGTACGACTCCAAAGGTCTCGTGCCGTGCATAGTCCAGGAATGGACCACGGGTGAGGTCCTCATGCTTGCTTATATGAACGCCGAGTCGCTCCGCCGGACCCTCGAATCGGGTACCACTTGGTTCTTCAGCCGTTCTCGCAACGAGTACTGGAACAAGGGAGCGACGTCCGGTCACTTCCAGAAGGTTCGCGAACTGCGCCACGACTGCGACAACGATACGTTACTCGCCATCGTGGAACAGACCGGCGCCGCCTGCCATACAGGAGATTTCACCTGCTTCGACGGCCGATGGCTTAGCTCTCCCACCGGAGAGCGCCCGCCGTTCCTTGCTCGCCAAGAGAAGTAGGCGGCCATGACATCCGGCAGCATCAGCGCCGCGCCTTCCCGCGAGGAGGTGCGGGATCTCAGCGCGTGCCATAACGTCATCCCGATCGCGCACACCTTTCTGGACGACACCGAGACCCCCGTGTCGGCCTTTCTCAAGTTGCGCCAACCGTCCGGTTGCTTCCTCTTGGAGAGTGCGGAGCAAGGGTTGCAGCTGGGCCGCTACTCGTTCCTCGGCATCAAAGCCTGGGAGAGCGTCCGGCTGACGGGTGACACTGTGACCGTACGCCACGGGGGCATCGACTCCCAACATGACCTCGCGGCCAAGGGGGGAGACCCGTTCGCCTTCATGGCCGATCACCTCAGCCATTATCGGGCTCCGGTGGTCGAAGGGCTGCCGCCGTTCGTGGGCGGTGCCGTCGGCTACTTTGGCTACGACTGCGTTCGGAAGGTCGAGCACCTTCCGGATTGCCCGCCCGACGATCTCGGGCTTCCGGATATGGCCTTTCTCCTAACGGATGTGATCGTCGCGTTCGATCACCTACGCCACACCATCACTCTTTTGACCAACATCTTCTGCGACGAGGAACCCGACTTGGACGTGGCCTACCGGTCGGCCCTCTCGCGTCTGACGGAGGTGAAGACCCGGTTCCGTGGACCCATTCCACCGCCCAAGTGGGACTTCGACCGGACAGGTGCCAAGCATGCCGCCAGGCCCGACCGTGACCGTCCGGCTGCGGGGGACGTGTGCCAGGCGACATCGGTGCGTTCTAACTTCGAGAGGGCCGGTTTTATCGCCGCCGTAGAGCGGGCACGAGAGTACATCCACGCCGGTGATGCCTTCCAGGTAGTCGTTTCGCAGCGATTCGAGCGGCCGGTGGATGTGAGCGGGTTCTCTATTTACCGGGGTCTGCGGGCCGTGAACCCCAGCCCCTACATGTACTACATCGCGTTCCGGGATTTCGAGGTGGTGGGTTCGAGCCCCGAACCCCTCGTGACGGTCACCGGCCGGAGGGCGCAGACCAGGCCGATCGCGGGGACGAGACCTCGGGGCTGCACGCCGGCGGAAGATGCCGCCCTGGCCGAAGAGATGCTGGGTGACGAGAAGGAGCGGGCCGAACACCTTATGCTGGTCGACCTGGGCCGAAACGATCTGGGCCGGGTGTGCCAAGCCGGGACCGTGAAGACCCAGGAGTTCATGGAGGTAGAGCGCTACAGCCACGTGATGCACATGGTGTCTTCGGTGGCGGGCGATCTGGAGGACGGCGTGGGGCCGGCCGACGCCCTGCGGGCGGTCTTCCCCGCGGGCACCGTCTCGGGGGCTCCCAAAGTGCGGGCTATGGAGATCATCGACGAGCTGGAACCGACGCGCCGCGGGCCCTACGCCGGCGCCATCGGTTATCTGAGCTATTCGGGCGATCTTGATTCCTGCATCTACATACGCACGATCCTGGTCCGCGACGGCCATGCCTATGTGCAGGCGGGTGCAGGCGTCGTGGCCGATTCGGATCCCGAGCGCGAATTTCACGAGACCGAGAACAAGGCCCGGGCCATGTTCCGGGCGATAGAGCTGGCGACCACTCAAGAGGATTGGGAGTAAGCCATGATGATGGCTACGAGACAAGAGACGCTCACCATGGAGCAGAGCTTCGCTCGAGTTCAGGAGGCCGCCGGTTTCCCGGCGCCGGGCCTGAGCGACCTGCGCATAGTGGTCATAGACAACTACGACTCCTTCACGTACAACCTGGTGCAGTACCTGGGAGAGATCTCGGGGACGAGGGTCCGGGTGTTCCGCAACGACGAGGTCTCGGTGTCCGGCATCCTGGAGGAGGATCCCACTCATGTGGTGGTCTCTCCGGGACCCTGCACCCCAGATGAAGCGGGGGTCAGTGTGGAGGCCATCCTTGCCCTGGGCGGCCGTGCGCCTGTTCTCGGGGTATGTCTTGGTCACCAATCCATAGGCCAAGCCTATGGGGGCAGAGTGATCCGAGGAGCGGCGCCGGTGCACGGCAAGACCTCGCTCATCCATCACGACCATCGGACCATCTTCGCCGGACTGCCCCAGCCGTTTGTGGCCACCCGCTACCACTCGCTGGTGCTGGATCGTTCACTGCCACCCGTCCTTGAGGTGTCGGCTTGGACCCAGGATGGCGTCATCATGGGAGTCCGCCACCGGGAGTTCGCGGTCGAGGGGGTGCAGTTCCATCCCGAGAGTCTGCTGACGGCTGTAGGCAAGGATCTGCTCCGCAATTTCCTGAGCCATCGGGGAGCGCGGCGATGACGGCGGCGGTGCAACAAACCCAGACACTCACGCCCAGGCCGGTGCCCGCAGACGGCCGACCCCCGGTGGATGGACCGCAACCGGGTGACGGGCCGGGATCGGCACGCGACCGGGCGCTGCCGTCGGACCAAGGGCCGCTCTTCAGCGATACTCTGCAGTGCCTGGCCGAAGGTCGAGACCTCTCTCGTTTGGAGGCCGCATGGGCCTTGACGCAGATCATCGAGGGGACGGCGGGCGAAGCCGAGGCGGCCGCCTTCCTGATGGGCCTGCGGGTGAAAGGGGAGACTGCGGACGAGATCGCCGGTCTTCTTCAGACCATGCGCCGGCTGGCCGTGCCGGTGGATACGGTCCACCGAGGTGCTCTGGTAGACATAGTGGGCACGGGTGGAGACCGCCTAGGTACCTTCAATATCTCCACCACTACATCGCTCGTGGTGGCCGGAGCGGGTGTGAAGGTGGCCAAGCATGGCAACAGAGCAGCCAGTTCGAGGTCGGGTTCCGCCGACGTGATGCAGGCTCTGGGTGTCAGGGTCGACCTCGGGCCCACTGAAGTGGCGGCCTGCATCGAGCAGGTGGGTATCGGTTTCATGCTGGCTTCGGCGCATCATCCGGCCATGGGTAAGGTGGGAGCCGTACGCCGGGCTCTCGGAGTGCGCACAGTTTTCAACTTCCTGGGGCCTCTGACCAACCCGGCCGGTGTGAGGCGGCAGCTGTTGGGAGTCTGTGCCCCTGAATATCTCGAGGTGCTGGCGGGCGCGCTCGCACGCGTAGGCTGCGAGCGCGCACTCGTCGTCTGCGGTCACGGCGGCATGGACGAACTGTCCGTCAGCGGTCCGAGCTCGGTCATCCAAGTCGAGCATGGGGTGGTGGGGCGGTCCTATGTGCTGACGCCCGAGGAGTGCGGTCTCCCGCGCAGCGACCAGAGCGGTCTGACCGGCGGCGATCCCACTGAGAACTCGTTGATCACCCGAAGCATTCTCTCGGGCGCGGGCGGAGCCGCCCGGGATGTGGTCCTGCTGAACGCCGCCGCGGCTCTCTACGTCGCGGGTGAGGTGGATCGCATCCCCGATGGAATAGACCGTGCCCGCGCCTCTATCGATTCGGGGCGAGCCGCCCGCGTACTGCAGGACCTGGTGACTCTCAGCAACGAACTGGCGGCGGACCGGCCGTGAGTGGGCGTGTGATCAGGGGACCTTCGGAGCATTCGGAGAAGAGGGCCGGGACCTACCTGGACCGCATCGTCCCCTTGGTACGCCGCGGGATTGAGGAGCGAAAGCGGCTCTTGCCCCAGACCGAACTCGAGGCCATGGTTCCACCAGACGCACGGCCGTCTTTTGCGGCGGCGTTGAGCGGGCCCGGTGTCTCACTGATAGCTGAGGTCAAACGCGCCTCGCCCAGCAAAGGGACGATCCGCCCGGACCTGGACGTGGGCGGGATCGTGGAGACTTACGAACGGGCCGGTGTTGCGGCCGTCTCCGTGCTTACGGAAGAAGACTACTTCCTGGGTAGCGTAGACGACCTGAGAACGGCAGTCGCATGCACGCATCTGCCTGTATTACGCAAAGACTTCATCTTCGACCCCTATCAGGTGCACGAGGCCCGTGTGTATGGGGCCTCGGCGCTGCTTCTCATCGCCGCCCTCCTTAGTGATGATGAACTTGTGAGTCTCACCGAACTGGCGGCCGGACAGGGTCTGGAAGTACTGTTAGAGGTGCACAATGCAGAGGAGATGAGCCGGGCGTTGCAGATTGACGGCGCGATCATCGGCATCAACAACCGAGACCTACGGACGTTCGAGGTCTCACTGGAGACGACCGCCCGCTTGGCCGGGTACGTACCTCCGGGGCGGTTGCTGGTGGCGGAGAGCGGCATATGGGATCGCGCAGATGTCGAGGCTCTCGCCCCATGTGGAGTGGACGCCGTGCTGGTAGGGGAGAGCATCCTGCGGACGGCCAACGTGGAGGAAGCTGTGCTGACTCTACTGGGACGGGCCTCGCCGGTGGTAGGGACCGGTGGCGCGCCTGCGAGAGGGAACCACGTGTCGCAAAGGGAGGATCGATGATCAAATCGATATTGGTGCCTGTGGACGCGTCCGCCTACGCCCGGGCGGCGTTGGAGCACGGAGTGGAGTTGGCCAAGCTGTACGGTGCGCGGGTGACGGGTCTCTATGTGCTGGACATCCGCTATCTGGAGATGCCCCCATCTCTAGACTACTCATACACGTTTGAAGCAGTACCGCCGACGGTGGTCCCGCCTGACGTCATGGAGAAGTTCAAGGTAAAGAGCGAGCGGATCCTGAGCGATTTCGCCAGAGAGGTCGAGAAGGCGGGACTGCCTGTCGAGACCCGGGTCGAGGAAGGCGTACCGGGCCAGGTCATCGCAGACATGGGTAACGTGCACGACCTCGTCGTCATGGGCAAACGGGGTGAGTACGCCAAGTGGGGCCGCGATCTCCTGGGCGCGACGGCGGAGTCCGTCGCGCGACGTTCGGGCACGCCCGTTCTGCTGGTGGAAGAGAAGGCCCGCCCGGTGGGCAGAGCGTTGATCCTGTTCGACGGTAGCCACTCGGCCAACAGGAGTCTCAAGATGGCCGCCGATCTGGCGGAGCGTGTGCCTGTGGAGTTGCGTGTCCTCACCGTGGACGACGACGCGGACAGAGGCCGGTCGACGCTGGGAGAGGCCAGGTCTTACTTGGAGCCGCTCGGTCTGAAGGCCACCTACTCGGTGCTGCCGGGCAGGGTCGTGAAGTCGGTTACCTTCTCACTGGCGGAAGAACCGGCTGATCTTGTCATCCTGGGTATGCGTGGCCATTCTCCACTCCGGCACTTCATCTTGGGGCGGACCACCGAACAGGTGATGCGTTCGGTGGGACTGCCCGTGCTGCTCGTACCGTGACGCCTCCAGGCAAACACGGACCTACAGCCGGGCAGCAGCCGCGTCCCTCGCCCTCGTTGCCGGGGAGCGCCGGATGGCCCGTGCCGTTGGTCAAGGTGTGCGGCCTGACCCGCGCTGAAGACGTAGAACTGGCCTGGATTCTGGGAGCTTGGGCGGTCGGATTCGTGTTTGCCCCCAGTCCGCGCCGGGTGACTCCTGCGACCACCCGCGCGCTTGTGGAACGCGCCGTAGCGGCCCTAGCGACCGGAGGCCGGAGGCGACCGGAGCGGAGTCACGTCGCCGCAGGCGCGCCTGCGGGCAGTGCAGGGGCCGGCGCAGCGACTGAGAACTCGATCGCCGGCATACCGGGTCGGGAGCGTCCTTACCTGGTGGGAGTCTTTGGAGACGTCCCGGCCGGCGAGATCGCGGAGTCGGTGGCCGAGGCCGGCCTCGACATGGTCCAGCTTCATGGGGTGAAAGGGCCGGCCGGAGGCGACGTTAGGGAGGCGCTGAGAGAGATGATGGACCATCACAGACGCCTGCCTCTTATCATCCGCGCCGTACCGGTCGACCCAAGCGAGACCAATGCCCGGTCCTTGAGGGCGCGAGTGGCCGAGATGAGGACAGGAACGGACGCCGTGCTGCTCGACACTAGAGGGTCGGACGGTTTCGGAGGCACCGGTAGGGCTTTCGCCTGGAGCTTGGCCCGGCAGGTGGACGATGGTCTACCCCTGCTGATAGCCGGCGGGATCACACCTGACAACGTCAGGACCGCGCTGCGCGAGTCGGGCGCTTGGGGCGTGGATGTGTCGAGCGGTGTGGAACGGGCGCCCGGCACCAAGGATCCCGTTCTCCTGCGGAGGCTCTTCGCCGCCTTGCCCACTAACAATAGGCACATCAGACAGGAAGGATTAGATCGGTGACGCTATCTCAACGTTTCGGCCGGTACGGCGGCCGCTATGTACCCGAGACGCTCGTCTCTGCCCTCGAGGAACTGGAAGCAGCGTACGAGACCTATCGTGACGACCCGGACTTCCTGGCCGAACTCCACCTGCTGCAGGCCGATTACGCCGGCCGGCCGACTCCGCTGTTCCTGGCCCGGCGACTGTCGGAGTGCGTGGGCTGCCGGACGTACCTCAAGCGAGAGGATCTCGCTCACACCGGCGCCCACAAGATCAACAACACTCTCGGGCAGATTCTTCTGGCCGTACGGATGGGTAAGAGGCGCATCATCGCCGAGACTGGAGCCGGGCAGCACGGGGTGGCCACCGCCACGGTGGCTGCTCTTTTCGGGTTGGAATGCCATGTGTACATGGGGGAGGAGGACATCCGCCGCCAGGAGTTGAACGTTTTCAGGATGAAGCTGTTGGGGGCTGAGGTTCTGCCGGTCACCTCAGGCAGCGGCACCCTCAAGGATGCTACCAACGAAGCCATCCGGGATTGGGTGGCGAACGTCGAGACCACTCACTACATCATCGGCTCGGTGGTGGGTCCGGCCCCTTATCCGACTCTGGTGCGCGACTTCCAATCGGTGATCGGTGCCGAGACCCGCGAGCAGATTCTGGCCAGGGAAGGCCGGCTTCCCGATGGATTGGTGGCCTGTGTGGGCGCCGGCAGCAATGCCATCGGCCTGTTCCACGAGTTCGTGGATGAGGCCGCGGTGCGACTGGTGGGAGTCGAGGCCGCCGGCCTCGGCTTAGACAGCGGCAAGCACGGGGCTTCTCTTGCCCGGGGCACGGGAGGGATACTGCACGGCTCTTTCTCCTACGTCCTTCAGGATGACGAGGGACAGATCCAAGAAGCCCATTCCGTGGCCGCCGGTTTGGATTACCCGTCGGTGGGGCCGGAACACTCCTACCTCAAAGACGTAGGCCGGGTGGAGTACAAGAGTGCCACCGACGAAGAGGCTCTCACCGCCTTCCAGGCGCTGTCGCGGCTGGAAGGGATCATTCCGGCGTTGGAGAGCGCGCATGCGGTCGCCTACCTGCTGCGCGACGACGGCGGCAGCCACGGCTTTGGTACCGACGATGTAGTGGTGGTCAGTCTATCGGGGAGGGGCGACAAGGATGTGTACAGTGCCGCCGCAGCTCTGGGGGTGGCGATATGACCACCTCGAGCGCCGGCGTCCTGACGAAGCTGTTCCGTGAGGCCGGACGTCCGCTGCTCATGCCGTACGCGATGGGCGGCTATCCGGACCCGGAGTCCTGTCTGAGGATCCTGGGCGCCTACGTCGATAACGGAGCCGACCTCATCGAGGTGGGGATACCCTTCTCGGACCCCTTGGCGGATGGTCCGGTCATCCAGGCTGCGTCGCAGGCGGCTCTGAGCCGGGGAGTGAGTCCCGCTGCTGTGCTCGACATCGCCGCAGCGGCCGCCGGGGAGGGAGCCGGCGTAGTGCTTCTGAGCTACCTCAATATCATCTTGGCCTTCGGGACAGAGCGTTTCTTCGATCGGTGCCGCGACGGAGGGATCCTGGGCGTGGTGGTGCCGGACGTTCCTGTGGAGGAGGCTGCGGAGCTACAGACGATCGCCCGGGAGCGGGGTGTTGACGTGATCCTGCTTGCCGCCCCCACCAGCACCAACACTCGTCTGGCCCGCATCGCGGCCGCGGCATCCGGCTTCATCTACTGTGTCTCCACAGCCGGCGTCACCGGCGCCCGAGCTTCGCTCAGCGCCGATCTCCCAAGATTCATTGCCCGGCTTCGGACCCAGACGGACCTGCCCCTAGCGGTGGGTTTTGGTGTGAGTACGGCTGAGCAGGCGGACGAGGTCGGAAGGTGCGCCGACGGAGTCATCATGGGGAGCGCACTGGTGGACATGGTGGCCGGAAGCGAACGGTTGGAAGATGCGCTGGCGGAGATCGCCGACACGCTTCAGCGGGTGAGGAGGATGCCTTCCTTCTCCAAGTAGTCTCTGAGCGCCTGCGGCCGCATGCCGTAGAGTCCGGACAAGTAGGTTAGGTCCTCCTTGCGGATGGTCAGCATGTCCCGGGCAGGATCGTTTCGCAGCTGGCGCAGGAACGATAGATAGGTTTCGAGGGGTCGCCGCTCCTCGGGCGAAAGCCTCTCCAGTCCCGCCAAACGGATGCGCAGAGGGGCGCTGCTGACGAGCGCTCGTTGGTAGTCGGATTCATCCCCGATGTCGAGTATGGACATAGGTGATTGACCGTAGATCGAAGCCAGTTCGCTCAGTCGCTCGAGGCTCAGACTCCGCTTGCCGCGCTCGTAAGCGCTGAGGGTGGAAACAACGAAGGAATCTCCCGATCTGGAGCAGACCTCTTGAAGGCTGAGCCCGCGGTCTTGCCTGATGCGGCGGAGCTTCTCGCCTACCAGCTCAGCATAACGCTTTTCGCGATCCCCCTGTGTCTCTTCCATGCGAAGAAGTGTAACTCCTGTACAGTCCGAAATCTACTGGGACGTAATTCACCGTCGCGGCAACTCATACAAGCCCTATGGCCCTTGGATTCGCGATACGGTCGACGACTCCTTCAGGGCGCTTCATGGATAATGGAGGGATGCCGAAGGCGGGGGTCGAACCCGCACGAGGTGTGAGCCTCACTGGAGTTTGAGTCCAGCGCGTCTGCCAATTCCGCCACTTCGGCACGATGCAAGCGCCGGCTATTATAATCGATACGTGACCGAGCGCATGTGCGCATCGAATATCCGGATGACCTGGGGGTCGGTGCGGATCTCGTTGCCGGCCACAGGGACCGCCGCGTCATCGTCTCGTTGCCGGCCGACGCGCCGGGACTTTGAGGCTTCGTTTTTGACATCGGAATGGTGTAGAGTAGTGATTGACTTCGTACTTCTGATGATAAGTGGAGTCGTGATCCGCGACGCCGGGTCGTAATTTGGAGCTCACCTAAGGTATCAGGGTCGACGTATACCCGTACGAGGTGGGCCTGACCGGTAAGACACACGACGTGGAGGTAAATCGGATGCAAAAGCTCATTATCACAGTGGCCACCACCGGCGCGTGGCCGACCAAGGAGAACACCCCCAACGTTCCCCTTCAACCAGAGGAGATTGCGGAGGAGGTTTACAATTGCTGGAAGGTCGGCGCAGCCGTGGCTCACATCCACGTTCGCGATGACCAGGGCAAGGCCGCCATGGATTTTGGCAAGTTCGAGCGTGTGGTGGAGCTCATGCGGACCAAGTACGCGGACTGCGACATCATCCTGAATCTCACTACCTCAGGCGGCGTGAATCTCAAAGAGGAAGACCGTCTACGCCCCTTCTATGAGCTGAAGCCCGAGATGGCCTCCTATGACTGCGGTTCCATGAACTGGCTCCACACCGCTGTGTTCGAGAACAACCCCCAGTTCCTGGAGAAGTTGGGTCACATGATGCAGGAGGTGGGCGTTAAGCCCGAGATCGAGGTCTTTGACCCCGGCATGATCTACAACGCGCAGTACTACATCAAGCAGGGCGTCTTGAAGACCCCCTGCCACTTCCAGTTCTGCATGGGTTGCGCCGGCGGCATCGCGGCTACCACCAAGAACCTGGTCTTCATGAAGGACATCATGGACGATGTGGCCCCGGGTTCCACTTGGAGCGCCTTCGGCGTCGGCAAGGGCGCCATGGAGACCCTTTACGCCGCTGTGGCCATGGGCGGCAACGTCCGGGTGGGCATGGAGGACAACGTCCTTTACAAGAAGGGCGTCTTGGCCGAGAACAACATGGTCTTTGTCGAGCGCGCCAAGCGCGTCATCGAGGAGTTCGGCTACGAGGTCGCCACGCCGGCGGAAGCCCGTGAGATCCTGAGCCTGCCCCCCAAGAAATAGGGTTTCGAACGGCCGGGCGGCTCAGCCGCCCGGCCGTTCACTACAGGCCGTGCGTAGTGCGGCCGCCGGGCGAGCCAGCATCCGCACCGTGTCCTCTACGCCAGGCTGTCCAATCCACAAGGCGACGCAAGGTCGCGCGACATAGGGAGCGAAGGTATGAAGAAGGTCTCGATCAGCGACGCGGTGCAGTATTTTCCCCCGGCACACAACGACTGTGCCTGCTTCAGGTTGCAGGGCAAGGAGCAGACAGGGATCACTCAGTTCTCGCTCGGTTGCACTCACTTTCTCCCAGGCGGGGGGGCCGACTTCAGCCCCGAGCGGCCGTTCGATACTGTTTACATCGTCACAGAGGGCGAAGTGACCATCATTGACAAAGACAACAATGAGATCACTCTGAAGCCGCACGATTCCATCTATATTCCGCCGAATGAAGGCCGTGCGATCAAGAACAAGACCCAGTACCCGGCCAGCATGCTCGTTGTCTTGGGCGCCGCCTGAGCCGACAGGATAACGCTGGGGCAAATACAAAAACCCGATCGGGAGGTTCGAAATGGCTGAAGAGACACCCAGGAAGACCGTAGAGGAGTTGAGGAACATCTTCGATCTCACCGGCAAAGTCGCGGTGGTGACCGGTGCCGGCGGCACTCTGGGTCACGCCCTTGCCAAGGGTCTTGCGGTGTTCGGCGCCGATGTTGCCTGCTGGGATATCAAGACCGACATCATGGAAGACGTGGTAGGCGAGATCAAGGATCTAGGCAAGAAGGTGACGGCGAGCGCGGTCGATGTCACTGATGACGCAAGTGTCAAGGGCGCCATGGAAGACGTCGTCAAAGAGTTCGGCCAGTGCAACATCATGGTCACAGTTGCCGGCATCGGCGGCAATCGCCAGCCTGCCGAGACTTTCAACATCGATGAGTGGCAGAAGGTCATAGACGTGAACGTCCGCGGCACGATGCTGTGCGCGAAACACGCGGGCGCGCAGTATGTCGCCCAGGGCGGCGGCGGTAAGGTCATCACCATCGGTTCGGTGCGTGGCTTCCTGGGCCATCCGGGTGGATATGCCGCCTACGGTACTTCGAAGGGCGCCGTTCATCTGCTTACCAAGCAGCTTGCGACTGAGTGGGCGAAGTACAAGATCAACGTGAACGCCATCGCTCCCTCGATCTTCTGGACTCCGCTCACGCAGCAGGTGCGTGATAATCCGGAGATGGTAAAGATCTTCATGGCCCGCATCCCGCTGGGTCGCGCGGCCGAGTTGGACGACTTCGTGGGTGCGTGCGTGTATCTCGCCTCCCCGGCCTCCGACTACGTGACCGGTCTCATCCTCTCCGTCGATGGCGGTGCGGTGGCCGGATGAAAAAGCTGGAAGACGTCAAGAAGATCGCCATCATAGGCGGAGGCGCCATGGGTCACGGCTGCTCTATGGTGTTCGCCGGAGCCGGATACCCGGTCGGGCTTTACAGCCGTAGAGCCGAGACCTTGGAGAAGGCCGTTGTCGGCATGCGCAACGACCTCACCTTTCTGGCCGATCGAGGCCTCGGGAAGCTCGAAGATGTCGAGCCGACCGTGGCCCGCGTGGCGACCACCCAGAACATGGAAGAGGCGCTCGAAGGCGCCGATTTCGTGCTCGAGTGCGTGGCCGAGGATATGGCGCTCAAACAGGACATTTTCCAGAAGCTAGACCAGTTGTGCGACCCGGACGTGGTCCTGGCCACCAACACCTCGGTCATGAGCCCCACCGAGATCGCGAGCACCTCGCAGCACAGGGAGAGGATCCTGGGCACCCATTGGTGGAACCCTCCGTTCCTCATCCCGTTGGTCGAAGTGGTGCAGACCGAGGAGACGCCGCAGTGGGTGATCGATCTCACCATGGACCTGCACCGGGCCATCGGGAAGCGCCCCGTGCACGCCAAGAAGGACGTGCCGGGCTTCATCGCCAACCGGCTGCAGCATGCCTTGTGGCGGGAGGCCATCTCTATCGTGGAGCGCGGCATCGCCGACCCGGCTACCGTGGACGAGAGTCTGAAGTATGGCCCCGGCCTGCGTCTGCCGGTGATGGCTCCACTGGAGAACGCCGACATGGTGGGTCTCGATCTCACCTTGTCCATCCACAGCTACGTGCTCAAGCATCTGGAGGATTCTCACGAGCCCTCGCCTCTTCTCAAGGAGAAGGTCGATAAGGGCGAACTGGGCTTCAAGTCGGGGGGTGTGGGCTTCCAGACCTGGACGCCCGAGGAGCAGAAGGCCCTGCGTGCCAACATGCTCGACTACCTGACCAAGGCCGTCAAGCAGATGAACGAGAAGGAAGCATAGCAGCGAAGCAGGTATCATACTGATGTCGGCTTCTAAAGCGACGGACGAATCGGGTCTGCTGGCCCGTCAGTCAGTAGAGTAACGAAAGAAGGAGATGAGTAAGGATTATGGGGAAAGTATGGGTTGATCTGACACATCCATTCAGCGCCGAGATTCCTCGTTGGCCGTATTTTGTGAAGCCGGTCATCGACTCGATGCACACCATGGCCAAGGGTGGCGTCCTCACCCAGCGCGTCGACTGCGTCCAGCACACCGGCACCCATGCCGATGCTCCGCGTCACGTCATGGAGCGCGAGTTCGACGGCCGTCGCGCTCGCTACACCCACGAGATGCCGGTCGACGCTTATACCGGCGACGCCGTCTGCCTTGAGATCAATATTCACCCGTGGGGTCTGATCCTTCCCGAGCATCTCGAAGATGCCTGCGAAAGGGCGAACATCAAGCCGTCGGAGCTCAAGGGTATGGTCGTCTGCCTGAACACCGGGATGCACCGCCTGTTCGACGACTCCAAAGAGTATTACCACTACGCCAAGGGCACCGGCATCGAGGCCGGCAAGTGGTTCGTGAAGCAGCAGGTCAAGTGCGTGGCCATGGACTCGCAGGCCCTCGACCATCCGCTCCACACCGCCATGGGCAAGAACGGCCCGCCGATGATGAACCTGCGCGGCGCTACCGGCAAGCCGATCACCGATGAGTACATCGAGAAGTTCGGCATCGAGGCCTACGCCGAGTTCGACAAAGAGGTTTACATCCAGGTCCACGGCAGAGAGGCCTACGACGCCAAGTTCGGCGAACTCGAAGCCCTCGGCCAGGAAGGTACCTGGGAACCGTGCCACAAGTACATGCTGGGTCACGGCATCGTGGGCGTCGAGAACCTCGGTGGAGACCTGGACAAGGTCTCCGGCGAGCGCTTCCGCTTCTACTGCTTCCCGATCCGCTGGTACATGGGCGACGGCTCCATGGTCCGTTGCGTGGCGGAGATCGACGAAGAGAAGGTTCACAAGGACGTCCCGGATCGTACCTATACCTACTGCGGTACCGCCTACGGCCCAGTGGCCGACAAAGAGCGCGAGAGTTACAACATCTATCCCTTGAAGTAGGCCATCCGGGCATCTGCCGGCACGCCGTCCGGCTCCGATCGTTGAAAGACGGGAAGGCCGGCGCCATAGGGAGAGTCACAGGAGCCCCCCGCCGTTTTGCCGGCGGGGGGCTCCTTTACTCCAGAGGTCTGACGGTGTAGCCTGATGGCCTTGAGTATTCCGCTTAACGGGATTGCTGTTTCACTAGTGGACCATCGAGAGGAACGAGCGGCATGAAGAAGTGGAACCTGATCATCGACGTTGGCCTTTGCCATGACTGCAATGACTGTTTCTTGGCCGATAAGGACGAGTTCGTCGGCAACGACTTCCCTCCCTATTCTGCGGCTCAGCCTTGGTCCGGCCACCGGTGGATGAACATCGAACGCAAAGAGCGTGGGCAGTATCCCCTGGTGCAGGTGGCCTACCTTCCTATGCCGTGCATGCATTGCGACCATGCTCCCTGCCTTACCCCCGACGGGGCGGTCTACAAGCGGGAGGATGGTTTGGTGATCATCGACCCTGTGAAGGCCAAGGGGCGGGAGGATATCGTGGAGAGCTGCCCCTACGGGGCCATCTACTGGAACGAGGAAGCCTCACTACCCCAGAAATGCACGGGTTGCGTGCATCTGCTGGAAGAAGGATGGAGCGAGACGCGTTGCTCGCAGGTATGTCCCACCGGGGCCATCCGTCTAGTGCTGGCCGATGATACCGAGATGGCAAGAATCATCGCGGCAGAGGGGCTGGAGCCTTTCAGAGCCGACCTCGGCACCAAGCCTCGGGTGCTGTACAAGAACCTCTATCGGTGGGATAAGGTCTTCGTGGCGGCGAGTGTCGCCTATGAGGATACCGATGAGTGCGCTGAGAACGCCCAGGTGAGGGTGGCAGAAGGGGGAACAACGGTGGGAGAGGGCGCCACCAACAACTACGGCGAGTTCACTGTGGACCGGCTTGAGCCGGACGGGCGCTACGAAGTGAGTGTGACCGCAGCCGGATATAAGCCGTATACCGTGGAGGTCACTCTGGAGAAGAGCCTTAACCTTGGTTTGATCCTTCTGCAGAAGGCGTGAGCCACCGGTGGTGCGCGCGGGAGGACGCCGAAGGACGTCCGGTGCGGCGAACGGCCAGGTAGAGGGAGACTTCTTCGTCCGGGCTCTTGCCAGAGGGTTGAGCATACTGGCCCTTTTCGATGTCGAGTATCCGGAATGGAGCCTGGGCGACATCTGTAGGAGCGCCGGCATATCCAAGACCACCGCATACCGGATGCTAAGGACGCTGGAAGTCAAGGAATTCCTGCTCTACGACCCCGAGACCGAACGCTACCGCCTTGGTGCCGCCGCCCTCCCGCTCGGCTATCTGGCCATGTCGTATGTTGGGTTCGCGCGGGTATTGCGGCCGTTTCTGGAGGAGTTGGCCGAAGCCACGGGGGAGACCGTCGAGCTGGCCGTAGCGGGTGTGGGTGGAGCCGTGGTTGTCGACCAGGTGGCGACCGCTCGCCGTTTCCGACTCGACATGCCCACGGGCCGGGTGCTCGACAATCTCGCCAACTCCTGTTTTCGCATGCATGTGGCCTTCATGCCGTCGGGCAGGAGGCAGAAGATTCTTGGCGTCCCTCAGGCGCGGCTCACCCCCAATACGGTAACTGATCCGCAGGAGATCTCTCTTCGTCTGGACGAGGCCCGGCGTACGGGTATCGCCTACGATCTGGAGGAGCAGGACGTGGGAGTCTGCGCGGTATCGGCGCCGGTCTTCGGTCGCGATGGACGGGTGGAAGCAGTGGTGACCGTGGTCTGCCCTGCCGAACGTTTCGGTTCGAGGGAACGGAGGAAGAACACCGACATACTCAAAGAGGCCGCCGCTCGTATGACCGAGTATTTGGCGGGGAGAGCCACCGGCGGCGGAGCCGGTGGGGACTGAGGGTGCGGATTCGGTCGCGTCGCCATTGATCGTCTTTTTGCGGTTGACTGAGCGCCTGGGCGGTGCGATATTCGAATGGTGCGTTCTAGCGGAATAGCTATTCCATCTAACGGAATATGCTGGGAGTGAGAAGGAGGCAGGATGGCAGAGGACCGAGCTCCGAACGGCAGGTCGGGCGAGACGACGTTGGTCCGCGACATCAGTTTCTGTGGTGTCCCCGAAAATGGCTCCAACGCATCGATGGTGGACGTCAAGGACGGCAGGATCATCCGCATCCGACCCATGCACTACGATTGGAAGTATGACCCCGAGAGGGATATGAACCCGTGGAAGATGGAAGTGCGGGGGAGCATTTTCGAGCCCAGCATGAAGACGCTCATACCTCCTTACTCCATCGCCTACAAGAAACGCGTGTACTCGCCGGCACGGATCCGCTATCCCATGAAGCGCGTCGACTGGGATCCCCAGGGCGCTCCGGGTTCCACCGGACCGGGCGGGCGCAACACTCAGAACCGCGGCAAGAGCAAGTACGTGCGCATCTCCTGGGACGAAGCACTCGACACGATCGTCTTCGAGATGAATCGGATCAAAGAGACCTATGGGCCCACCGCCCTCCTCTATCAGTGCGATCAGCATGGTGAGAACAAGGTGGTACAGGCCTGCCACGGCGCCGGCCGCCGGTTGCTCCCGCTCTGGGGTGGTTACACCCTCCAGATCCGCCAGCCCGATAGCTGGGAGGGTTGGTGGTGGGGGAGTAAGCACTTCTGGGGATGTGAGCCGGTCGGCCAGGGGAGGCAGAGCAACCTCTTGTACGATGTGGCCAAGAACTGCGAGCTACTTCTCTTCTGGGGCTGCGATCAGGAGACCACTCCCTGGGGCTGGCAGGGTCAACTCCCCAGTAGGCTCAGCTACTGGTATACGGAACTGGGGATCAAACAGATCTACGTGTGTCCCGACCTCAACTACGCTGCAGCCGTCCACGCCGACCGTTGGATCCCGGTGCTGCCGAACACCGATGCCGCTCTCTACCTGGCCATCACCTATTGGTGGTTCAAACACGGGACCTACGACAAGGAGTACCTCCAGACACACGCAGTGGGCGTGGAGGCTTTCGAGGCCTACGTGATGGGGGAGGAAGACGGTATCCCCAAGACCCCGGAGTGGGCGGCGCCCATCTGTGGGGTGTCGGCCCGGGTGATCAAGGCCTTGGCTGAGGAGTGGGCTTCCAAACGTACCAGTGTGGTCATAGGCAACGGCGGCCCCGGCATCCGCGGTCCGTACGCGACCGAACCGGCCCGGCTGCAGAACATATGCCTCGCCATGCAGGGTCTGGGCAAGCCGGGGGTCAACCAGGTCAAGATGATCGAGTGGGGGCTCTTCGACTTCCCCGACCAGTATGCCCAACCCAAACCGTTGCGGGTGCCCAACCTGCGCACTGCTTACACGGGAGGTCATCCCTCCGATACCAATCACCCGTCACTGCCTAAGACCTACGTGCCTAAAGCTATACTGGAGGGTGAGTGTGACTGGTGGGGCTGCGAGTCGGAGACGGCTCCGCGCGAAGACCAGTTCGTCCACCGTTTCTACCCGGCCGAAGGTTGTTCCAGGATTCACGCGGTCTGGACCGACTCTCCCTCTTGGATCACCTGTTGGAACTCTGGTAACGACTACGTGCGGGCCATGCAGCATCCGGACATCGAGTTCATGTGGGCCCAGCATCCCTGGCTGGAGAACGACGCCCTCCTGGCCGACATCATCCTCCCGGTCAATACCAAGCTGGAAGAGGACGACATAGCCGGCGATATTTTCAGCGGCCAGTACAACCTGCTCTTCCCGGAGCGGAAGTGCATCGAGCCTCTGGGGGAGTCGTACAGCGACTATGAGATCGTGTGCATGCTGGCCGACCGGCTGGGTCTCTTGGAGGAATACACCGGGGGCCGGAGCATCCCCGACCTCATCAAGCTCGGCTACGAGACCTCGCGCTGCGCGGACCTCATCAGCTGGGAGGAGTTGAACGAGAAGGGTTACTTCGTCGTGCCGACGGCGGAAGGCTGGGAGGACGAGCCGGCCGGCTTCCAGAGGTTCTACGAAGATCCAGGGTCGGACCCGCTCACCACGCCGACCGGCCTGTTGGAGTTCGAGGCCACCGGGCTCAAGGAGCACTTCCCGGATGATCCCGAGCGGCCGCCGGTGCCCAAATGGGTGGCGCAAGGGGTCAGCCATGAAGAGACGGTCGGGACGGAACGCTCTAAGAAGTATCCGTTGCTCGTGATCTCCAATCATCCCCGGTGGAGCGTGCACTCTCAGCATGAGGACATCACTTGGCTGCGCGAGATCGGCACCTGCAAGATCACCGGTCCGGACGGGTATCAATACCATCCGGTGTGGCTGCACCCCTCGACGGCGCAGAAGCGGGGGATCGAGCAGGGCGATGTGGTCTCCGTATACAACGAGCGCGGCACTGTGCTGGGAGCGGCCTACGTGACCGAACGCATAATGCCCGAGGTCATCTACATGGATCATGGGGCTAAGTGGGATCCCATAGAGCCGGGGGTGATCGACAGAGGAGGGGCGATCAATACCATCGTGCCTCGGCATACCACGTCCAAGAACGCTGTGGGCCACGCGGTCAGCGGCTTCTTGGCCGAGGTGGAGAAGACCGATCTGGATGAGCTCAAACGCAAGTATCCTGATGCCTTTGAAAAGCCCTTCCACCCCTGCGCGGGTCCCGGCTTGGAGGCCTGCATCATGGGAGGTGAGTGATGGGCAAGGTGATGGTCATCGACTATGGGCTCTGTAACGGCTGCTACAACTGCCAGATAGCCTGCAAGGACGAGCACGTGGCCAACGATTGGTCCCCTTACGCCAAGACTCAGCCCGACACCGGGCAGTTCTGGAACAAGGTGTACGACAACGTCCGCGGCCAGGTGCCCAAGGTCATGGTGACCTACGAGCACAGCATCTGCCAGCACTGCGACGACGCTCCCTGTATAGCCGCCTGTAATGCACATGCCATCTACAAGCGGGACGATGGCATCGTTATCATCGATCCGGAGAAGTGCCGCGGCAACCGGATGTGCATCGCCGCCTGTCCGTATGAGAACGTCATCTACTTCAACGATGCCCTTAACATCGCCCAGAAGTGCACATTCTGTGCGCATCTTCTCGACGATGGTTGGAGCGAGCCTCGTTGCGTCGACGCCTGTCCTACAGGCGCGATGGTCTTCGGCGATGAGGATGATTCGAAGATCAAGGCCCTCATAGCCAGGGCTGAGCTGCTCAAGCCGGAACTGGCCGAGGTTAAGCCGCGGGTCTATTACATCGGTCTGCCTAAGAAGTTCATCGCGGGGGCCGTCTTCGACCAGGAGGACGACCTGTGCGCCGAGGGCGTGACGGTCACCGCCGCCAACGGTGAGAGCGGCCTCAAGGCGACGGCGGTCACCGACAGCTACGGGGACTTCTGGCTACGCGGTCTCGAGGATGGCGTGTACACGCTGCTGATCGAGAAGCCTGGGTACCTGACCCAGAAGCTCGGTCCGGTAGACGTCACCCGGAAGGACATCAATGTTGGCGACATAGGCATCTGGAAGGCGTAGGACGGTCGGCTCTGACAGGTGCCGGAACGCCGCAGGGCGCGCAGTAGCAGAGCCAAAGACATGCTGCTAGTATTTGCAGAGTGTGCCCGGAGGCTCGCGTCGGTCGGCAGGACCGGGGCCTCGATTGGGACGCGGATTTTTTGAAAGGAGCATCATGGCGGACACGGACAGGAACAATAGGGGCGAGGAGGAGAAGAGGCTTCTCACGGGCAAAGAAGTCAGCCGTCGCGACTTCTTGAAGATGGCCGGTGTAGCCGGCGCAGCCGTGGGTCTGGCCGGTGGCCTGGGGGGTCTGGTGGCCGCCTGCGGTGATGACGACGGAGATACGACCACCACTGCCGGAGGCGGAACCGAGACGTCGGTCACCGCTGGTGAGGAGATGGGCCGCGAGATCAAGCTTGGGTTCGTGAGTCCGCTCACGGGCGGTATAGCTTCCTTCGGGGTCCCCGACCAGTACTGTGTAGATCGCGCGAAAGAGGCCATAGGCGACGGCATTGTATGCGGAGATGGTAAGAAACACCCCGTGAGCATCGTCGTCAAGGACAGCCAGTCCGACACTGCTCGGGCGGCTGCGGTGACCGGCGACCTGGTGAACAACGATCAGGTCGACATCGTCCTCACGGCCTCCACCCCGGACACGGTCGCCCCCGTCGCGAGTCAGTGCGAAGCGCTGGCCAAGCCTTGTCTCTCCAACGACTGCCCCTGGCAGCCGTACGTACTGCGTGCAGGCAGCGACTTCAGCGCCACCTTCCAGTGGACCTACCACTGCTTCTGGGGCCTGGAAGACATGGTCGCCAACTACCTGGACATGTGGGCCCAGGTGCCGACCAACAAGAAGATCGCCGTCATGTTCTCTAACGATGCTGACGGTTTAGCTTACGACGGGACCTGGCCGGGCGCTCTGGAGGAGGCCGGCTATGCGGCTACAAAACCTTCTCTCTTCCAGTTGGGGACAGAGAACTTCCAGTCCCAGATAGGCGAGTTCAAGAAGGACGGCTGCGAGTTGGCGATCGGCGTGTTCATTCCGCCGGACTTCACCAGCTTCTGGACGCAGTGCAAGCAGCAGGGTTTCAACCCCAAGCTTGCCAGCTTCGCCAAGGCGCTGCTGTTCCCCGAATCAGTGCAGTCCGTCGGTGAGATCGGCAACGGTCTGACTACTGAGGTGTGGTGGACCCCGACCCATCCGTTCACATCGCCCCTGACCGGTGAGACGTGTCAGCAGTTCGCTGATGAGTTCACCAAGCGTAACAACGGCGCTCAGTGGACCCAGCCGCTGCTGCACTTCCTGGTCTTCGAATGGGCGGTCGACGTTCTGCAACGCACCACGGATGTAGACGACAAGAACGCTATCATCGAGGCCACGAAGGCGACCAAGATGGAAACCATCGGCGGGCATATCGACTTCACCGAGCCGGTGCCGGCAGGCCCGCCCTTCCAGGTCGGTCCCTGCCACATCCACCCGAACGTCTACAAGACGCCTCAGGTGGGTGGCCAGTGGCGTACGGGCACCGATTATCCGTACGAGCTTGTTGTGGTCACGGATGCGGCCGCCAAGGGCGTGGGCATCCCGGTCGCCGACAAAGTGCAGCCTTTGGCTTAAGAAGAACATCTGCCGCGGGGCAGGTAAATCGGAGCGGGTCGCTGTCCGCGGGGTCTCCGCGGACAGCGACCCGAATCCACAGGGGAAAGGGGTGGTGGCATGGGATGTGAGAGGATCCACGGATGACTCTAGCCCTCGAGACTCAGGGACTGCGCAAGTCCTTCGGGGGCGTCCTTGTGATCGATGATCTCAGCATCTCCGTCAACAGAGGTGAAGCGTTGGGCATCGTGGGCCCGAACGGGGCAGGGAAGACCACCTGGTTCAACCTGATCACCGGGGCGGTGCGGGCCGATGCCGGCACGGTGGCGTTCGAGGGCCGGGACATCACCGGACTCCCCCGGCACGAGCGCTGTCGCGTGGGCATAGGTCGGACATTCCAGATTCCCCGCCCATTTTCGGGCATGACGGTGTTCGAGAACATGCTCGTGGCCGCGACTCACGGTCGCAACATGTCTGAGCGGAACTCATACAGCCGCTGTGTGGAAGTGCTGGAGATTACCGGTTTGCAGAACAAGGTGAACGTCCTTGCCGGCTCGTTGACTCTCCTTGACCGTAAACGCCTCGAGTTAGCTCGGGCGCTTGCCACCGATCCCAGCCTTCTGCTTCTGGATGAGATCGCAGGAGGCTTGACCCAGGTGGAGGTGGAGGAGTTGATCGAAGAGATCAAGAGACTTCGCCAAACGGGAGTCACCATTGTCTGGATAGAGCACATCGTCCAAGCCCTCTTGGCCGTGGTGGACCGGATTGTCGTCATCAACTTCGGGCAGAAACTCTGCGAGGGTGATCCTCACGAGGTGATGAACAGCCAGGAAGTCCAGGCCTGCTACATGGGAGGGACGCCGGCATGAGCCTGCTCGAGTTGGAGGGTGTCAACGTCTTCTATGAGGACTTTCAGGCCCTCTACGACATCACCATCAGCGTCGAAGAGGGCGAGGTGTTCGCCTGCATCGGAGCGAACGGGGCCGGTAAGAGCACCATGCTGAAGACGGTGGCCGGATTGCTTATTCCCCGCGAGGGCCGCGTGCTCTTTGATGGACAGCCTATCAACACCATGCCTCCTTACAAGCGGGTGGAGTTGGGCATCTCGTCGGTACCGGAGGGGCGCAGAGTGTTCCCCAGTCTGACGGTCCATGAGAACCTGTTGATGGGCGCGTATCGAAAGCGCAAGGGTCCTTGGACTGCGGACGCCATCTACGAGTTGTTCCCTCTGCTGCAGCCTCTGCGCAGGCGTCAGGCCTCCGGGCTCTCGGGCGGGGAACAGCAGGCGTTGGCCATAGGCCGGGCGCTCATGGCCAACCCTCGGCTGATCCTTATGGACGAGGTCTCCCTGGGTCTTGCCCCGGTGGTGATAAAACGGATCTACGAAGCGTTCCCCACGCTGCTGGAGAACGGCTGCACCATCCTGGTGGTGGAGCAAGACGTGCAGCATGTGCTCACGGTGGCCGGTCATGTGGCCTGCTTCCTTGAGGGCCGGATAGCCCTCCAGGGGATCCCGAGTGAGCTGTCGAACGAACAGATAACCGCGGCTTACTTCGGGGTGTAGTCATGGAGTGGCTCAACGCGATCATCCAAGGCATTCTTCTGGGAGGGCTCTACGCCCTGTTCGCGGTCGGGCTCTCGCTGGTGTTCGGCACCATGCGGCTCGTCAACCTCGCCCACGGCGACCTGACGGTACTACCCGCCTATATCGGCCTCATCATCGTCGGGACGGGGGTCCACCGTTTCAACCCGCTGTACGTCATCCCCATCGTCATGGTCATCATGTTCATCTTCGGATACGCCCTCCAGCGAGGACTGCTGAACTTTGTGGTCCAGAAAGGTGAAGTCCAAGGGGTGATCGTGACCTTCGGCCTCTCCATCGTGATCATGAACGCCCTGCAAGAGGCCTTCACCCCCAACTCTCAGCGTCTCCAGGTGGGGAGCTTGAACAGCGCCAGTATCACCATCAGCGACCAGTTGGCCATCGGCTGGTTGCCCATCATCATTTTCATACTGGCGGTGGTGGTGATCGCCGCTCTGCAGTTGTACATGGGGCGAACCATGATGGGCCGCGCCTTCCGCGCGGTATCGGACGATCAGGAGGCGGCTCGCCTCATGGGAGTCAACACTAAGCATGTGTGGGGCGTTGCCATGGGCGTTGCGCTACTCATCGCCACCATCGGTGGGGTGATGTACGGTATCCGCACCACCTTCCATCCTATGCTGGGCGCCGACCGGCTGATCTTCGCCTTCGAAGCGGTCATCATCGGCGGGATGGGTTCCAGCTGGGGTACTCTGCTCGGAGGCGTCATCCTGGGAGTTGCCCAGCTTCTCGGGTCGTTCGCCTTCGGACCGGCTTGGTCGATCTTATGCGGTCACGTGGTGTTCGTCATCATTCTGGCCTTGAGACCGCAAGGCTTCCTGGCGAAGACGGTGACGGCATGAGCGCGGCGACATCTCCCGCCACGCAAGACGGACGGCAGTACTCAGTATCAGTCGCCTCCCGCGTTAACCTCCTCATTCTGGGCTTTGGGATTCTCATCGTTGCGATCCTCGCGGTGTTTCCCTTGTTCGGAGGGACGGAGTGGACGCGGAGGTTGATCGACTTCTTCTGCTATCTGGCCCTGGCCGAGCTGTGGAATCTTATGCTTGGGTACGCGGGGTTGATCTCCGCCGGCCAGCAGGGCTTCATCGGCATCGGCGCCTACACACTGTGGCTCTTTTCCGACATCCTCGGGATCAGCCCCTTCCTTGGTGTGGTCTTTGCCGCGATAGGAGGCGCGATCATCGCTCTTCCGGCGGCGGCCCTGGTCTTCAAGCTCAAAGGCGGATATCTGGCTATCGGTACTTGGGTCATTGCTGAGATCCTGCGCTTAATAGTCGCCAATATCAAACGAGCGGGAGGCAACTCCGGCATCAACATCCAGGCGACCAGTGAACTGGTCCAAGAGTTGGGTAACGCCGCATGGTACTCCCGGGTCTACTGGTGGGCGCTTGCCGGAGCGATTCTGGCCATAGGCGTGACCTACTTCTTGCTCCGGTCTCGGACCGGGTTGGCCCTCACGGCTATGCGGGACAACGACCTGGCCGCCGAGAGTTGCGGTGTCAATCTCTGGCGCGCGAAGCTCTACACGTTCCTCATCGCGGGCGCCGGTTGCGCGCTGGTGGGAGCTGTCCAGGCCATGTATACGCTCCGGGTGCATCCAGGGTCGGCTTTCAGCATCAACTGGACTGCGTACCTGATCTTCATTGCGGTTATTGGTGGGATCGGCACCATCGAGGGCCCGATCATAGGGACCATCATCTTCTACGTCCTTAGGGAAACGACCAGTCAGTGGGGTACATGGTACTTCATAGCGCTGGGCCTGCTTGCCATCATCGTGACCATCTGGAGTCCGGCCGGCATCTACGGTTGGGTGCTCAAGAAGACCAACTTCGTAATGTTTCCGCTCCAGCGTAAGCTGCGTTATTCGGGGAAGGGCGACGCGCCGCCCGAGGTCGGAGCCGGTGGAGACGGCTCCACCGGCTAGAAGAGTCCGATCTGTGAGGTCCGCGGAGGGGCCGCCGCTTAGCGGCGGCCCCTCCGCCGTTTAAGAGCGATCATCGCTTCGAGGCGGTACGGCGCTGACACCTCGAGCTCTCGGCGGGAACCTCGACTGCCCGGAACGCGCCGGAACGGGTGTGCTTTAATAGCCAGGTCTCGAGGTTCTGGCCTGGCTCGTCGGACTGGGATGAGTCGGGGGGATCAGAGGGAGGAGTGATTTATGCCGAACATCGGCGGTTGGGAAATTCTGATCGTTGTCGTGCTGATCCTCATCATCTTCGGTCCCAAGAAGCTTCCCGAGTTGGGGTCATCTCTTGGCAGGTCCATCAAGGGTTTCAAGAAGGGTCTGAGCGAAGGGAAGGAAGAGGTCAAGACCACGGTCTCCGAAGTCCGGGACGCCGTGGGCATCGATGACATAAAATCCACGGTCGGTGAAGTCCGGGAGAGCGTGGGGATCGACGATCTGAGGTCGACGGTCAAGGAGGTACGAGAGGCGTCGGGGATCGGTGAACTCAAGTCGGGCTTGAAGGATATCCGGGAGGCATCCGGCTTGGACGAGTTGACGTCCACCGTCAAAGAGGTGCGGGACTCCACCAACGTCAAGCGTAACCTCAAGAGCATGTTCTCGGATGAGACTCCCGCAAGTAAGGATGTGACGCCTGGATCGCCGCCGCCGACCGAGGAGACGCCGACCGAGAGGACGGACTGACGGTCTCCTCGCGCCCATGCTCATCCAGCCCGTCTACTTGACCTGAGCGAGAGGATGCAGTCCTGATGGCCGCAGGCCGTAGTTACGTTTACCTTGACATCGTGGAGGCGGTCCGGCGCCTCATCATCTCCGGCGAACTGGGGGAAGGAGAGCGGCTGCCATCAGTCAGAGACATGGCGGTGCGGTGGAAATGCACTCCCAATACGGTGAGCCGGGCTTACTCAGTGCTCATGGAAGAGGGTTTGGTGACCGCCCATCGGGGCGGTGGCACCCGCGTCGCCTCGATTTCATCCGGGTATGGAGAAGCGAAGCCTCCCGGATGGCAATGGGCTGATCTGGTCAACCGGGCAGAGGCCTATCTGCTGGATGCGCTCAAACAGGGCCACAGTGCAGCACACGCCGAGGCCGCCCTGGCCGCAGCCATCGCTCGCCTGGAGGAGATGCGCCGCCGACGGCTCCCGGGCTCGTCCTCTTCTCGCGCTACGGAGGCCGCGTCGGGAGCTGAGACTGCTGTGCATCTCCGTTTCTCTGGGAGTCACGATCTCTCGGTGGAGTTGCTCGCTCGGTACTTGAGCGAGCAGAGTCCGGCGGTGCGGTTGACGACTGATTTTGTGGGAAGCCTCGGGGGGCTTATGGCGTTGGCTCGTGGGGAGGCGGATATCGCAGGTTCGCACCTGTGGGACGAAGAGAGTGCCATGTACAACGTTCCCTTTGTCCGGCGCGTCCTCCCGAACCGGCGGGTGGTCCTGCTCAACTTGGTCGAGCGGGTCCAGGGTCTCATCGTACCGGCGGGCAACCCTGCGGGCCTCCAGAGCCTGTCCGACCTCAGCCGGCCGGGCGTGGTACTCGTGAACCGCCAGCCGGGTTCGGGAACGAGGGTGTGGCTGGACGTCAAGTTGAAGGCTGCAGGCGTGTCTCCGGAAGGCATCAGCGGCTACACACATGAGGAATCGACTCACTTGGGTGTGGCTCAAGCGGTTGCGGAGGGCCGGGCCACGGTGGGTCTTGGCATCAGTCCCGCGGCGACGGCCTACGATCTCGGCTTCATCCCCGTGGGCAAGGAGCGCTACGACTTGGTGATTCCCGTCGAGATCTGGGACCTGCCGGCTGTACAGGCTCTGCACTCAGTGGTTGTGTCGCGGGTCTTCCGAGATGCGGTGACGGCTCTGGGCGGTTACGACACCTCGGAGACCGGCACGGAGGTCCGTCTCGGCTGATCCGCCGGCCCACGCACCGGCCGTGCCGCGGCGCCGGCGGCTGGTCGATGATGGTTACGGGCGCTGTAAGGTTAGTGTCGGCGCGCCGTGTCCCCTTTGGAGCTTGCCGCTTCTCGCATCACCGCACGTCGTCTCGATGGTAGTCTTAATAGGTAGATAGATCACAAGGAGGAGCGCAGTGGCCGGCACCATGACCAAGGAGGACGTCGTCCGCCAGATCGCGGAGCACGACGTCAAATTCATCCGTCTCTGGTTCACGGATGTCCTCGGATTTCTCAAGAGCCTTGCGATGACCCCTCGGGAGTTGGAGGGCTCTCTCGAAGAGGGGACAGGATTCGACGGTTCGTCCATAGAGGGCTTCGCCCGCATCCAGGAATCCGACATGGTGGCCATGCCCGATCCGTCCACCTTCGCCATCCTCCCCAACATGGCCGAGCACGAGCGTACGGCCTTCATGTTCTGCGACATCCTGAGACCCGACGGTGAGCCTTACGACGGAGACCCCCGTTACGCGCTCAAACGGATCCTTGCCAAGGCGGCCGACATGGGCTACACGATGTATGTGGGGCCGGAGTTGGAGTTCTTCTACTTCAAGAACAGCACAGAGACCGATGTGCTGGACCGGGGTGGCTACTTCGATCTCACTTCTCTTGATCTCTCCACGAGCGTCCGTCGCGAGACCGTCTCCGCCTTGGAGCAGGTGGGGATAGAGGTGGAGTACGCTCATCACGAGTGCGGTCCCTCTCAGCACGAGATCGACCTCCGTTACAAGGAAGCCCTGAGAATGGCCGACTCGGTGATGACCTACCGTCTGCTGGTCAAGGAGGTGGCCGATCGCAACGGGATCCACGCCACCTTCATGCCCAAGCCCATGTACGGCCAAGCCGGTTCGGGCATGCACGTGCACCAGTCTCTATTCAAGGGGGAGCACAACGCCTTCTTCGATCCCAACGACCCTTACCACATGACCTCAGAGGGGAAGCACTACGTGGCCGGGCTTCTGCACTACGCCCGGGAGATGTGTCTGGTGACGAATCAGTGGGTCAATTCCTACAAGCGTCTGGTCCCCGGCTATGAAGCCCCCATCTACTGTTGCTGGGCGCGGCGCAACCGCTCGGCTCTGGTGAGGGTGCCCATGTACAAGCCCGGCAAGGAACAGGCCACGCGGGTCGAGATGCGCAATCCGGATCCGGCCGCCAATCCCTATCTTGCCTTTGCGGTGATGTTGGCCGCCGGCCTTAAGGGGATCGAGAAGCGCATGGAGTTGCCGTCCGAAGCTACAGACAACATCTACGAGATGTCGGCCAAGGAACGCCACGGCGCCGGTATCCGGTCGCTGCCCGGCGACATCGAGGGAGCCATCATCGCGTTCGAGAACTCCGGTTTCATGCGCGAGACGCTGGGCGAGCATATCTTCCAATATCTGATCCGCAACAAGCGGGCGGAATGGGATGCCTATCGGGCCCTGGTGACCTCTTGGGAGATCGATCGCTACCTCGAGATTCTGTAGAGCGGCGCCGGCCGGGAACGGCCCGGCGGGAGGACGATAGAAGGATGGCATCCAACGAGAGTGAGGCGGACGGCCGGCAGGGTCCGCTCTTTCTCATCGACGGCAACAATGTGGCCTATCGGGCCTTCTATGCTCTGCCCGAGGAGATGGCCACGTCCGGCGGTTTTCCCACGAACGCCCTGTATGGGTTCTGCCTCATGATAGTCAAGGTCCTTACGGAGTACCGACCGGCGGCGGTGATCGTGGCTTGGGATTCCCGGGAGAAGACCTTCAGGCATGAGGAGTTCGAGGAGTACAAGGCGCACCGCAAACCCATGCCCGAGCTTCTGTCCGAGCAGTGGCCGTATCTGACCGAGTTGTCCTCGGCCTTCGGCTTCGTCAATCTGGCGGTCCCCGGTTGGGAGGCGGATGACATCCTGGCCACCTTGGCCCGGCAGGCGGAGGCGAGAGGCCGGCAGACCTTCATAGTCACCGGCGATAGAGATGCCCTGCAACTGGCCGGGGAACACGTGAGCATCATGGCCAACACCAAGGGGATGACCGAGGTCAAGGTCTACGATCCGGCCGGTGTGGAAGAGAAGTGTGGGGTCCCCCCACGCTTGATCCCCGACTTCATCGGTCTCAAGGGCGATACCTCCGACAACATCCCCGGCATCCCGGGCATCGGGGAGAAGACCGCGGCCCAGCTTCTGGCGCGATTCGGTGGGCTGGAGCAGGTTCTGGAACGTGTCGACGAGGTGAGTGGGGCCAAACGCCAAGAGCTCCTGCGTGAACACCGCGAGTCGGCCGTCCTTTCTAAGAAGCTGGCCTCGCTCACTGAGGACGCGCCGATAGATATAGACGTGGCCGCCGTGCCGCCCCTCTCCCCTCAGCGCGACCGGCTGGAGGAGCTGTTCGAGCGTTTCGAGTTCCACATGCTGCTGAGTAGGGTGGAGCCGCTTCTGCCTAGGCCGGGAGAAGGTGACCGGTCGGGCGCCACGGTTCCACTGCAGCTCACCGAGACACCGGGGCGCGCGGTCGACCTGGAACGCCGGCTGGATTGGTCGCGCCCGGTGGGTGTGGCGGTCGAGAACGACGGGCCGGGCATATGGGTCGCGCAGGCGGATGCGGACGGAGCTCCCCAGGACTACGGGCGCTACACGGTGACCCACGTCGGTGATACTGAGACGGACCGGGATGTCTTGCGGACGCTGTTCGGCCGCGGCCGGCCGGTGTGCCACGACTTCAAGTCGGCGCGGTCCCTTCACGGGCTCACCGAGCGGGCGGGGCACGATACCTATCTGGGCGCTTATCTACTGGCCCCGGGACGCCGGGACTATGACTTGAGGGATCTCATCCGCGAGGCCGGGATCGCCGTCCCCAGCGGCCTCGATGTCGGCGGCTGTACGGCCGCTGCAGTGCTCCCCCTGGCGGTTCGGCAGGAGCGGGCCTTGCGCGAGCAAGGCATGTGGGACCTCTTTCAGGATATCGAGCTGCCCACCACCACCGTTCTCATCGCCATGGAGAGGGCGGGCATCCACCTGGACTGCTACCGCTTGGACGAGATCGCGGGCAAACTCCAGGATCAGATGGAGGGACTCGAATCCTCTATCTACGACCTGGCTGGGGAGGAGTTCAATCTGGGTTCGCCTCAGCAACTCGGGCGGATCCTCTTCGACCGGCTCGGCCTGCCCCGACAGCGTAAGATCAAGACGGGCTACTCCACCGACGCGAAGACGCTCGAGGCTCTGCGGGACAGCCATCCCGTAGTCGAGCATCTGCTCAGCCACAGAGAGTTGTCGAAGCTCCTGTCCACCTACCTGCTGGCGCTACCGCACGCTGTAGACCCGCAGACCGGCCGCCTGCACACCACCTTCAATCAGACGGTGACGGCCACCGGCCGGCTCTCGTCCAGCGATCCCAACCTGCAGAACATCCCGGTGCGGACTGCGTTGGGCGCTCAGATCAGAGAGTGCTTCACCGCCGAGACGGGAAACGTGCTGGTGGTGGCCGACTACTCTCAGATAGAGTTGCGCGTAATGGCCCATCTTTCGGGCGAGGCCACTCTGCTGGAGGCCTTCGCGCGCGGAGAGGACATCCACAACCGGACTGCGGCGGAGGTGTTCGGTCTGGCTGAGGACCAGGTCGACTCGACCCACAGGCGCTACGCGAAAGCGGTGAATTTCGGCATCATGTACGGCATCTCGGCCTTCGGCCTCAGCCAGAACCTGGGTATAGGGAGGGAAGAGGCGGCTGCCTACATCGAGCGTTATTTCCAACGTCTGCCGCGGGTCAAGGCGTTCATCGAGCAGACTATCGAACTGGCTCGGCGACAAGGTTTCGTGGCCACGGTCTTCGGCCGCCGGCGGCCTATCCCCGAGTTGGCCTCGGGGAACCATCAGGAGCGTTCTCTGGGGGAGAGACTGGCAGTTAATTCAGTGATCCAAGGGAGCGCGGCCGACATCATCAAGGTGGCTATGATTGGTTGTCATAGGCGTCTGCAGGAGGGGTTTCCCGGCTCGCGTCTCGTCCTTCAGGTCCACGACGAGCTGGTGTTCGAGGTACCGGAGCCCGTCGCGGAGCAGGTCCGGGATGCCGTGGTGGAGGAGATGGTGGGAGCCTTTGCGATGGAGCCGGCGTTGGGGGTCGACGTGGGAATCGGGCCGGACTGGGCTACCGCGAAATGAGCGCGAACCACCTGTTGCGAGAATTGTTTGCTTTTCGTTGATGTCTCGCTATACTACCGGCACATGCGCCGCGTGAGGGCGGGGCTCGGGCGTCCCTTTGGGAAGGAAACAGAAACTACATGTCAGACCAACAGACCGGCGACACCACAGCAGACATCGACGAGGCACAGACACTAGAGGGCGGGCACGATCTCATGATCGAAGTAGATGGGAAGATGGTTCCCAACTACGATGCCACGATCATGAGCTTCGAAGAGGGGGATATCGTCACCGGGACTGTGGTCCGGGTCGATAAGGACGAGGTCCTTGTCGACATCGGCTACAAGAGTGAAGGCGTGGTTCCGGCCAACGAGCTCTCCATCAGGAAGTCGGTAGATCCTTCGGAAGAGGTCTCGGTGGGCGACGTGGTCGACGCGCTGGTCCTCACCAAAGAAGACGCCGACGGCCGGTTGATCCTGTCGCGCAAGCGGGCCCGCTTCGAGAGGGCCTGGCAACGTATAGAGAAGGCCGCGGAGGAAGGCACGCCGGTTACCGGCAACGTGATCGAGGTGGTCAAAGGTGGTCTCATCCTCGATCTGGGAGTGCGCGGTTTCCTGCCGGCTTCGTTGGTCGATATCCGCCGGGTGGCGGAGCTCGACGAGTTCTTGGGCCAGGCTCTGGAATGTCGGGTCATCGAACTGAATCGGTTCCGCAACAACGTGGTGCTGAGTCGCCGGGCTGTTCTGGAAGAGGAGCGGCGCGGAGCCCGCGAGCAGATCCTCGATCGCATGAACGTGGGCGACCTGGTCTCCGGGACCATATCCAACATCGTCGACTTTGGCGCCTTCGTCGATCTGGATGGTATCGACGGGCTCATCCATATCTCCGAGCTCTCGTGGAGCCACGTGAACCATCCGTCCGAGGTTCTGACCATCGGTCAGAAGGTCGATGTACGGGTGCTCGACATCGATCGTGAGCGGCAGCGCATCTCCCTGGGTCTCAAACAGACTCAGAAGGATCCTTGGCAGCAGGTCTTCGAGAACCGGCAGGTCAACGAGATAGTGCACGGCAAAGTTACCAAGTTGGTTTCGTTTGGGGCTTTCGTGGAGATCGAGGAGGGCGTGGAAGGCCTTATCCATATCTCCGAGTTGGCTCAGCACCATGTAGAAGATCCTTCCGAGATCGTGCGGCCGGGTCAAGAAGTCAACGTTAAGATCATCGAGATCGATCCCGACCGGCGCCGTCTCTCTTTGAGCCTGAAGCGCCTTGAGCCCGAATACCGCATCCACGAGGACGCCTTCGTTGACGAGGAAGAAGAGGGTGAAGCGGGCGAGGAGTATCTCGAAGCCGAGGGCGTGGAGGCCGAAGAAGGTTCGGCCGACACTGAGTCACCGGCGGCTGAGGCGAGCGCCTACGAGGAAGAACCGGCTGAGGAAGAACCGGCCGATGCGGCCCTGGAGGCTGCGGACGAGGAAGAGATCTCTGCGGCGACGGCCGAGGAGGCTGCCGAGACTGAGGCGGTTGCCGAGGTTGAAACTGCCGAGTCTGAAGCGCCCACTGAGCCTGAGGCGGTTGCTGAGCCCGAAGCGCCCACTGAGCCTGAGGCAGAGGCTGCCGCAGAGGAGCCCGAGGCCGCTGAAGAAGAGGCCGAAGCCAAGGAGTGATTGGGGCAGCTCGATAGGGTATGACACGGGAGCGCCTGCGGGCGCTCCCCGTTTTTTGGAGGCAGGATGAGCCGGGACCGGCGTGATGTCGTGGCCGTGGGCCTCACCGGGGGGATCGGGGCAGGCAAGAGTACGGCCCTTAAGCTGTTCCAGAAGTTGGGAGCCAGGACGGTGTCGGCCGACCGAGTGGTCCACGGTCTCTACGCACGCAGAGGAGTGGCCTCCGTGGTGGCCGAGCACTTCGGGCCCTCGGTCCTCGACTCCCGTGGTAGGGTGGACCGCCCTCGGCTTGCGGCAGTGGTACGCGGACACCCGGAGGAGTTGGCTTGGCTGGAGAAACTGACTCATCCGCTGGTGGCGGAGGGCATCGAGCAGCGCATCCGGAGGGCTTCGCCGGGGTCGGTGGTGGTGTGCGAGGTGCCGTTGCTGTTCGAAGCAGGTTACGACCCGATGTTCGATCTTATCGTGAGCATAGAGGCCGAGCCGGAGAACCGGCGTCGACGGTCCGTTCACAGTTTCGGCCCAGAACAGTTCTCGGAGTTGGAGGCGCTGCAGGCTTCGACCGATCGCCGGGTGGCCGGCAGCGATATGGTCTTCTTTAACGACGGCGGGCCTGACGAGTTGAGGGATTTCGTTTGCGAGGTCTACGAGCGTGCCCGGGCTTTGCTCCGGGATTGTGAGTGAGCACGCGGGGGCCGGGGTGGAATCGTGGAGCCGGCGCGCACGAACGGGAAGTGTCGGCGTGCGGCTGAGCCGAGCCCGGCGGCGCGGGCTGGTGCGCCTGGTGGTGCTGGTGGTGGTTATCGTAGGCGTAGTGGTTGCGGCGGTGCTGATTGGCACGGGCCGGACCGTGGCGCCGATACTATCCGAGCAGATATACCCGATTCATTTCCGCGAGGGGATCGCCAGGGTGGCGGAGCGTTACGATCTCGACCCCTACCTTGTTGCGGCTGTTGCAAACACGGAGAGTGGATACGATCCCGATGCGGTCTCTTCGGCCGGGGCGGTCGGTCTGATGCAGCTCATGCCTGCGACGGCGGATTGGGTCATCGGTCTACCCACGTGGCAGGGCGGCGATTCTCCGGTTCTGACCGACCCGGACGACAGTCTCGAACTGGGTGCCTGTTATCTCAGCTATCTGATAGGGACGCTTCGGGGCGCCATCAGACCCGCTCTGGCCGCTTACAACGCGGGTCAGGGTGTGGTCGGCGGCTGGGTTGCGGCCGCCGGAGGGGAGGACTCCTTCGATCTGGACGATATCGTCTATCCTGAGACCCGGCAGTTCGTGGAGCGGGTGGAGCACTGGTGGGAACTGTATCCTCGCATTCATCCCGGGGCCTTCGCGGAGGAGGGTGGGGCATGAGGCCGGATAGGAACTTGTTCCGGCTACGTGCAGACTACCAACTGCAGGGAGACCAGCCGGAGGCAGTCTCTCGGTTGGTCCATGGAGTCGAACGGGGTGATCGGTTCCAGACCCTGCTGGGGGTGACCGGCTCCGGCAAGACCTTCACCATGGCCAACATCATCGCTCAAGTAGGCAGGCCCGCTCTGGTCATGGCTCCCAACAAGACCCTGGCTGCGCAGTTATGCAACGAGTTCCGGGAGTATCTGCCGGACAATGCCGTTGAGTACTTCGTTTCTTATTACGACTACTACCAGCCGGAGGCCTATCTGCCGGCCAGCGACACCTATATCGAGAAGGATTCTTCCATCAACGAGGAGATAGACCGGCTCAGGCACGCGGCTACCTCCAACCTTCTCATGCGCAGGGACGTGGTCATCGTGGCCTCGGTCTCTTGCATCTACAGCCTGGGGTCTCCGGAGGAGTACGTGAGCCAGGTGGTGTTGTTGAAGAAGGGCGAGGATATCAACCGCGACGAGGTCCTTGCCAAGTTGGTGAAGACCCATTACGAGCGCAATGACGTCGCCTTCGCGCGGGGCAAGTTCCGAGTGCGGGGCGACAGTTTTGAGATCTGGCCCGCCTATGATGACTACGCCCTAAGGGTCGGCCTGTGGGGGGACCAGGTGGAGGAACTCGTGAGGATCGACCCGTTGACCCAGGAGATAGTCGAGCACTTGCCTGCCGTCGCGATCTACCCGGCCACGCACTTCGTGACTGCTGAGGATGCCATCGAGCGGTCCATCGCCGAGATCACGGCGGAACTGGAGATCCGGGTGGCCGAGCTGGAAGCACAGGGGAAGCAGCTGGAGGCTTTTCGCCTGCGCCAGCGCACCCAGTACGACATGGAGATGCTGCGGGAGCTGGGCTATTGCAACGGTATCGAGAACTACTCGCGGATTCTGTCGGGCCGCGGACCCGGCGAGCCCCCCTACACCTTGCTGGATTTCTTCCCCAAGGATTTCTTGGTGTTCATCGATGAATCTCACATGACTGTGCCCCAACTCCACGGTATGTACGAGGGGGATCGCAGCCGCAAGACCATGCTGGTGGAGCACGGGTTCCGTCTGCCCTCCGCCCTCGACAACCGTCCGCTGCGCTTTGACGAGTTCATAGAGCGGGCGCCCCAGGTGGTGTTCCTGTCGGCCACGCCCGGAGACTGGGAGACCTCGGTCTCGACCCAGGTGGTGGAGCAGTTGGTGCGCCCCACCGGTTTGGTGGACCCCAGAGTAGAGGTCCGGCCGACGAAGCACCAGATCGACGATCTAATGAACGAGATCCGGATGCGGGTGGACAAAGGGCAGCGCACTCTGGTCACCACCCTTACCAAGAAGATGGCCGAAGACCTGACCGATTACTTGCTGGAGATGGGCTTCCGAGTGCGCTATCTGCACTCGGAGGTGGATACGATCGAGCGCATCAAGGTCATCCGCGAGCTGCGGCTGGGCGAGGTGGACGTACTGGTGGGCATCAACCTGTTGCGCGAGGGGCTCGATCTGCCCGAGGTCACCCTTGTTGCCATCCTGGACGCGGATAAGGAGGGTTTCCTCCGTGGTGAGACCGCCTTGATCCAGACCATAGGACGGGCCGCCCGCAACGTGGAGGGCACGGTCATCATGTACGCGGACAAGCGCACGGCCGCGATGGACAAGGCCATCTCCGAGACCGAACGCCGCAGGATGGCCCAGCTGGCTTTCAACGAGGAGCGTGGGATCGAACCCCGGACCATAGTGAAGGGTGTCTCCGACATCGCCGAGCTGCTGGGCATCAGCGCCAATGTGCCTTATAAAGAGCGCCGCAAGGCGACCGCCGGTAAGGAGATGTCGGCGGAGGAGTTGGAGCGCCTCATGGCGACGTTGGAGGAAGAGATGTTCGCCGCGGCGGAGGAGTTGCGCTTCGAGTACGCCGCCAAGTTGCGGGACGAGATCAAAGACCTGGCTCGGGAACTGGCCCGCCTGCGCAGCTAGGCCGTTCTTCGCACCGTCCTTAGGCTGATCCGTGCACGACCCCAGACCGGGTGGGCTCTCACGGGTCCCTTCAGAATCACTCCACGCGGACGAACTGCACCTCTTCCATCTCGGCGATCAGAGTGATGAGCTCTGGTGCGGGAAGGCCGCGTGGCAGTTTGAGCGCGAGGTGGATGGTATCGGTCGTCTCTTCTCCCGCCTCCACAGACATCTCTTTGACCACCACCCGCGACTGCTCCAGCGTACTGATGAGCCGGGTCAGCGGTGCGTATCCGGGGGACTTGAAGTGCACTCTCACTCCGACCGGCGTACCGATGCGGGGGTAGATCAGCCGGTGCTCGATCACTCGGAGTCCGTAGAGACTGAATATGACGATACCCGTGGTGATGAGGGCGGCTGCGAGGAAGCCCTGAGCCGCCAGCAGCCCTACGGCGGCCACCGCCCATAGGCTGGCGGCCGTAGTGAGTCCGCGGACCGACACGCCGTAACGGATGATGGCTCCGGCTCCCAAAAACCCGATGCCGGTGACCACCTGCGCAGAGATGCGGTTGGGATCGAAATCCGTCCCATCAGTGGCATAGGAGGAGGCCAACGTGAATGCGGCCGCCCCCACGGCCACCAGGATATGAGTCCTGAAGCCCGCGGTGTGTTCCCGGACCTCTCGTTCGATCCCGATGATCCCGCCGAGCACGGCCGCGATCAGTATCCGAATGAACACGTCGAGTATGGACATGCATCCATACTAACGTAATGGGTGGGAGGCCGCTTGGTAGCAAGGGAAAGCCCGCGGCTGTTGACAAGCACCGGGCAAAGTCTGGTACAGTCTAGGTGTGTGCTCTTTTAACGATTCGGGAGAGCCGGGGGGGCTACCGAAAGAATCAGGAGGAGGGCGTACAATGGGGAAAGCTGTAGCTTTGGCTCTGGTGCTACTGCTCGCACTGGCAATGGGGGTGGTTGCCTGTGGCGAGGAGGAAGCGGCTACAACGACCGCGGCTCAAGAAACGACGACCACAGCGGCTCAGGAAACCACCACTACCGCAGGCGAGGAAACGACCACATCCGCGGCTGAAGAAACCACTACAACGGCGGCCACGTACGACGAGGGAACCTGGAAGTTCACCTTCAACAACTTCTTCCCACCCACGAACAACATCGGCATCGTTTCCGAGATGTTCTGCGCGGAAATCGACAAGCGTACCAATGGGGCCGTGAAGTTCGAGTATCTGCCCGGGGGTTCCCTGACTCCCGCCAATCAGGTCGCCGACAGTGTGGTGACCGGCATCGCCGATCTCGGCTTCTCGTGTTTCGCGTACACGCCGGGTGTCTTCCCGGTCATGGAATTCCTGGACTACCCGCTCGGATATCCCCACGGGTACGTGAATACCATGGTGGTGAACGAATTCTACAATGAGTTCAAGCCGGCCGAACTCGATAACGTTCAGGCTCTGTGCTTCTACGGGACCGGTCCGCAGGTACTGTTCACCACCAGTAAGCCGGTTAGGACCCTCGCGGACGCTAAAGGCCTGGTGATCAGATCGACCGGCGTTGGCGCTGCCATCGCCGGTGCACTCGGTGCCGAAGGTTATGCTGCGGCTCAGAACGAGGCGTACGAACTGCTTTCCAAAGGGGTTATCGACGGGAGCATCGCCCCTCGCGAAGTCCTCGCGGGTTGGAAGCAGGGTGAAGTGGTCAAGTACCTGACCCAAGCCTTCTCGATCGGCTCCATCACGTCCATGTACATGATCATGAATAAGGACAAGTGGGCAGATCTGCCGCCGGACATCCAACAGGTCTTCAACGACGTGGCCCTGGAGTCGGTCGAGGCTTTCGCGAACGTAGCCGCGGCCTATGACTACGCAGGCGTGGAATTCTTCACGTCGCTGGGCGAAGGCCGTGAGGTAATCGACCTATCCGAGGAAGAAGGCAACGCCTGGAAGGCCGCCGTCCAGCCGATGGTCGACAAGAACCTTGAAGATCTGAAGGCCGCCGGATTCACGGAAGACTACCAAGGCTTCGTGGAGAACAAGATCCAGGAGTGGCTACCCAAGGCCCCGAGTGAGGCGGACTGTGCGGCTTGGGTGGAAGAGAACATCAAATCCCCGTCGGCGCAATAGAGGCAAGACAGGGCGAGCACACGCAAGATAGTGATCTGTCAGCAGCCAGGATAACCGGCATAGAGGCGGGGCGAAAGCTCCGCCTCTATGCATAAGCACCAAGTGTCGAGCAAGGAGGTCCTATGGCGACGCCTCCCCGTCATGAGCCCCGCCCGGTTGGTGACGCCGGTACGGACAGGGGTATCCTCAATAGTCTGGGCAGAGGTGTTGTGCGGCTCAGCGTGGTCTTCAATTGGATAGCCGGCATCGGCCTTGTCGGCATGCTGCTCCTGGTCGTGGCCGACATCATCGGCATCAAAGTCCTCTCCAGGCCGGTGCCGGGAGGGATCGAGATCGTGACCTTTCTCGCGGTGGTGGCGATCGGGTTCGCCGTCTCCTACACCGCATTGGTCCATGGGCACGTGGCCGTTGATTTCGTGGTAGACAAACTGCCGCGTCGCGCCAAGCTGGTGGTGAGTCTGGTGACGCTGCTGTTGAGTATCGGCCTGGTCGCAGTTCTGGCCTACTACACGTTCGAGTTCGCTGCGAGGCTGCGTTCCACCGGCGAAGTGTCGATGACCCAGAAGATACCTTTCTATCCGTTCGTCTACGGTCTCGGCGTTTGCTGGGTGATGACTGCGCTGGTCCTGGTCAGAGAGTTCGTACAGAAAATCGCGAAGGTGGTCAAGATATGGACCCTTTGACCATTGGGCTGGTAGGCATCGTTGTTCTCGTGATTGTCTTCCTCCTGGGGATGCCCGTTGGCTTCACGATGGCCTTCATAGGGACCATCGGGTTCTGTGCCATCAAGGGGTTCGAGACCGGCGTGGGTCTGTTGGCGCGTGACTTCTGGCTCACTTTCTCCACGTATAGCCTGACCGTGATCCCCATGTTCGTGTTCATGGGCTCTGTGGCTTTCTTCTCCGGGATGAGCGGCAGGCTGTACGATGCAGCTTACCTTGCCTTCGGCAAGATGCGCGGGGGGCTGGCCCTGGCCACCGTGGCCGCGACCGCCGGATTCTCCGCCATATGCGGTTCGACCAACGCGACGGCTGCTGCTATGGGGAAGGTGTCGATCCCAGAGATGCGGCGCTACGGATATGATCCGGGCTTGGCAGCCGGCTGCGCCGCTGCGGCTGGAAGCCTGGGCATCATGATCCCGCCGAGTACGATCTTCATCATCTACGGGATATTGGCCCAAGAGTCCATCGGCAAGCTGTTCATCGCCGGGGTTATTCCAGGGGTGATCCTGGCCTGTCTCTTCCTCGTGGTCGTGGTTGCCTGGGCGTGGATGCGTCCGGACGCGGCACCGGGTGGGACCCAGGTTGACTTGAAGAGCAAGCTTGTTGGCATGACCGGCATCCTCGAGATGGCTGCCCTGTTCGCTCTTGTCCTCGGGGGCCTTTTCTCGGGACTGTTCAGCCCTACCCAGGCCGGAGCAGCGGGGACGGCGGGGGCCATTGTGATCGGGCTGGTGAGACGTTCGCTGTCGCTTAGGAAGTTCTGGTTGTCGGTCAAGGATACGCTTCAAATCACGGCCATGATCTTCATAATCGTGGGCGGGGCCACGGTGTTCGGTCATTTCATGGCCGTGACCGGGATCCCGACCGCTATCGCTGATTTCTTCGGAGGGCTACCGATCCCGCCCACCGCAGTCATGATCCTGATCCTCATCATGTATCTGGTGGCCGGGATGTTCATGGACTCACTGGCCATGGTTACACTAACCGTCCCCATCCTCTTCCCCACCGTCATGAGGCTGGGCTTCGACCCTATTTGGTTCGGCGTCATGATCGTGCTGGTGGTGGAAATGGGCGTGATCACACCTCCCGTTGGCATCAACGTCTACATCATCAAGGGTGTCGTGCCCGACATACCTCTAGGGCAGATATTCAAGGGCGCCTCGGTGTTCCTTATCGGCATGGTGGTCCTGGCTGCTCTGCTACTGCTGTTCCCGATACTTGCCACCTGGCTTCCGAGCTTCATCAGGTACTGATCGAGCCCCTCAGGGCAGGGAGAGCGGCTGCAGGTTGCGGCATCGCGAGCAGGTGCTCGTTGATGGCGGAGGTTGGCCGTTTCTGTTGGCGCGTACGGCTGAACGGGTGGCGAGTCTAACGAGGGTCGACTCCGGTTCAGCGGCGGTCAAAGACGTGCCGGAGGGCCAGGTACGGGTGGCGATAGGTCATCCGCGGGCCCGAGTATCGCATGACCACGCGTATCTGCTCTCGCATATCCGGTCGGAAGCAATGCACGGTGCAGCGGACGCAGGCCGGCTTCCGCTCGCCGAAGCGGCAGGCGTCGATCTTGTGGAGAGTGTAGGCGAGTAGCAGGCTGCACTCTCCACACAACGTGACTCCCGGCCGGCCTACCGTTTCGCCCTGGGCCACACTCGTCGGAGGCTGATGGTGGCCTCTACAATACATACCGATCATCACCTCGACGGTGTGTCTCTCTCGCCGTATCCTGGAACTCATCAGACCTCAACGTCGCAGGCGCTCGCAGTGGGAATCTTCTCAGGGCGAGAGATCGGAAGCGGTCCGACGCGCGACGGGGTCAATCTCGGGACGGATTGCCTCACAGCCGTTCGGGCGGTGCCATCCGATAGAGAAACGGCCCGGAGTCCTTCATGATGCTGATGACGACCCGGATCATCGCTTCTTGGGCACCGGCCATCTCGAGGTTGCCCACCCGCACGGGTTCGTAGCCGGCGTCGCGGATCAGTTGTTCGACCACGGGCTGCACTTCGTCATCACCGCTCCACAAGTTACTCGGTCTCACCCGCGCCTCAGCCAGACGTGGGTAAAGACGTGCGAAGTTGATGTTGAACGATTTCGCTGTGGGACCGTTTGTCTTCGACTTGACGTATTCGGCGTTTGAAGCGAATCCGGCCGGTGGGTCCACGCCGAAACGGTTGGTGGCGTCGATTACGGTCTTTCCTGCGAGACCCTCCACCTTCTCCAGCGCCTCGGCCAGAGCTGCACCCGGTACTGCGATCAGCACTACATCGGCCTCAGACACATCGCCGCCGTCTCGTCCCAGTCTGGTCAGTTGGTGCCCGGCCTGCTCCCACAGATCCGCGAGCCCGCCGCCCACATTGCCTCTGCCCAGTACGGTGATCTTCATGGATGTTCCCTCCCTTGTGCCTCCGGTCTTAGTGCAATGACTTCCCGGCGGACGAGAGGTCAAAACCGAACAAGAAGTCGCCGGAGTGTCCGACGATTTGGCACCCCGCGTATAGGCTGGAATAATGAGCACGGGCATTTGGACGGCGGATACGGCGGAAGGACTCTAGGATGGCGCGCAAGTACGTTCCCGAAGAGATCGAGACGAAGTGGCAGAAGGTCTGGGAAGACGAGGAGACCTTTGTCACCCCCAATCCGGAGCCTGGAGCGGTGCCCGTGGGCAAGGGCTCCGATGCCACCTACGTCCTTGAGATGTTCCCCTATCCGTCCGGCAGTGCCCACATGGGTCACGTCAAGAACTACACCATGGGTGACGTCATAGCCCGCTTCCGCCGCCACCAGGGGCAGCGGGTGCTGCATCCCATGGGCTACGACGCTTTTGGGCTCAACTCGGAAAACATGGCCATTAAGACGGGAGAGCCACCGGCCAAGTTCACCGAAGAGGCTATCGCCACCATCAACCGGCAGTTGCGTCGGTTGGGTGTGTCTATCGACTGGACTCGAGAAGTAGTCACCTCCCGGCCCGAGTACTACAAGTGGACGCAATGGCTCTTCCTGCAGCTCTACAAGAAGGGACTGGCGTACAAGAAAGAGGCGCCGGTCAACTGGTGTCCGTCCTGTCAGACCGTGCTCGCCAACGAGCAGGTAGTCGACGGGGCGTGCGAACGCTGCGATAGCCCGGTCGAGGCCAAGAAGCTGACGCAGTGGTTCTTCCGCATCACCGACTACGCCGAGCGGTTGCTCCAGGACTTTGACAAGCTGGAGTCGTGGCCTGAACGCGTGGTCACCATGCAGCGCAATTGGATCGGCAGGTCGACAGGGGCCGATGTGGTCTTCGGTATCGTAGATGATGAGGCCGGCGCCGCAGGGGACGAGACCGGCGCCGCAAGAGAGGACCTGAAGGTGACGGTCTTCACTACCCGGCCGGATACTCTCTTTGGGGCAACCTTCTTCATCCTGGCACCTGAACATCCGCTGGTGGAGGGTCTGGTGAGCGGGACTTCGTGCGAGGAAGAGGTCAAGCGCTACGTGGCCAAGGCCATCAACACCTCCGCAATTGAGCGGGCCAGCGTGGAGAAAGAGAAGACGGGGGTTTTCACAGGACGTTACGCGGTCAATCCGGTGACAGGTGGCAAGATTCCCATATATGTGGCCGATTACGTGATGATGGATTACGGCACCGGGGCCATCATGGCCGTTCCGGGCCACGACGAGCGCGATTTCGCCTTCGCCCAGAAGTACGGTTTGGAGGTCATCGAGGTCATCGATACCCCGGCGGAGTTCAAAGATGCCGACGGCCGGCTGACGGCTGCCTATCCGGGTGACGGAGTGCTGGTGAACAGCGGGCGGTTCAACGGACTCAGCAAGGCCGAGGGCATCGTCAAGGTGACCGAATGGCTGAAAGAGCGGGGGAAGGCGGACTTCGCCGTCAACTACAAGCTCCGCGACTGGTTGGTATCACGGCAGCGCTATTGGGGTGCACCCATCCCCATCGTGTACTGCGAGAAGTGCGGGGAGGTCCCCGTACCCCACGAGCAGCTGCCGGTGCTGCTCCCGGAGATCACCGATTATGCTCCCAAGGGGAAGTCACCTCTGGCTGCGGCGGAGCACTGGGTGAATACTAAGTGCCCGGTCTGTGGCGGCTCTGCGCGCCGGGAGAGCGACACCATGGACACCTTCGTGGATTCCTCCTGGTACTACCTGCGCTATGTCTCCGCCCGGCGGGATGACGTGGCCTTTGACCGGGCGGCGGTGGATTACTGGCTGCCGGTGGACCAATACATCGGGGGCGTCGAGCACGCCATCCTCCACCTGATGTACTCCCGGTTCTTCACCAAGGTTCTCTACGATCTCGATCTGGTCGGTTTTGAGGAACCTTTCAGGAGGCTCTTCACCCAAGGGATGATCTACTACCGGGGCGCGAAGATGTCCAAGAGCAAAGGTAACGTGGTCAGTCCGGACGAGATGGTGGCGAAGTACGGGGCGGACTCCGTGCGGAGCTACGTGCTCTTCATGGGACCGGCCGAGAGCGACGCCGAGTGGAACGACCAGGGCGTTGAAGGCGTATACCGATTCCTGGGCCGAGTATGGCGGCAGGTGACCGATGCCATAGATGAGGGGCTGCTGAGGGCTGCAAAGACGGCTCCCGCCTGGGATCCGGCCGCCCTCTCGTCGGCGGAACGGGCTCTCTTGGTGAAGACCAATCAGGTCATCGAGAAGACCACCGTGGACATAGGGGAGCGCTTCCGCTTCAACACGGCTCTCTCGGCCATCATGGAGCTCAGCAACGACATCGGTGCGGTGCGGACGAGCGGTTTGCGGGAGACTCCGAGCGGCCGCTCTGTACTCGCATTCGCTCTTAAGATGATGGTCCGGCTACTGGAACCCTTCGCGCCGCACATGGGGGCCGAGCTGTGGGGGATGATGGGCCATGAGGCTGTGTGGGACGCGTCCTGGCCGGAGGCCGATTCGCGGTTCCTGACGGATGAGACGATAGAGTTGGCCGTCCAGGTGAACGGGAAGGTGCGCGACAGGGTCGTCGTGGCTCAAGATGCCTCCGCTGAAGATGTGCTGGCGGCCGTCAAGGAGCTACCCGGTGTCGTGAAGTACCTGGAAGGCATGACCCTGGTCAAGGAAGTCGTGGTGCCCGGACGGTTGGTGAGCCTGGTTGTCAAGTAGCGCGGAGGGATGATGCGAACGAGAAGGGGGCGGCCTTGCGGCCGCCCCCTTCGTGCGTCTGGAATCTGTCTTGCTCTGCTACTGCTGGCGATGTTCCACCAAGTTGTCGACCACGCTTGGGTCGGCCAATGTGGTGGTGTCGCCGAGATCGTCTATCTCGTTGGCCGCGATCTTCTTGAGGATACGGCGCATGATCTTGCCCGACCGGGTCTTCGGTAGGCCCGGAGCCCACTGGATGACGTCCGGCGTGGCGATAGGTCCGATCTCGGTGCGGACGTGCTTCACCAGGGTCTTCTTGAGATCGTCAGAGGGCTCGACGCCGGCATTCAGGGTGACGTACGCGTAGATGCCCTGGCCCTTGATGGGGTGGGGCATACCGACCACGGCCGCCTCGGCCACGTTATCGTGGCTCACCAGGGCGGACTCGATCTCGGCCGTACCCATACGGTGGCCGGACACGTTGATGACGTCGTCCACACGGCCGGTGATCCAGTGATATCCATCCTCATCCCGCCGGCAACCGTCACCGGTGAAGTACAGGCCGGGATACTGGACGAAGTACGTCTCTTTGAATCTTTCCGAATCGCCGTAGACGCCGCGCATCATGCCGGGCCAGGGGCGTCTCATGCACAGGTTACCCACGCCCGGACCGACGACCTCGACCCCATCCTCGTCAACGATGACGGGTTCAACACCAAAGAACGGCAGCGTCGCGGACCCCGGCTTGATCTTCATCGCACCCGGCATCGGGGTGATGAGGAAGCCCCCGGTCTCTGTCTGCCAGTAGGTGTCGACGATCGGGCAGCGGCCGCCGCCGATGAGCTCGTAGTACCAGAGCCAGACTTCAGGGTTGATGGGCTCGCCCACGGTACCAAGGACGCGGAGAGACGACAGGTCGTGCTTCTTCACCCAGTCGTCGCCTTCACGGGCGATGGCGCGGAGTGCAGTCGGAGCGGTGTAGAACACGTTGACCTTGTACTTCTCTATGACATCCCAGAAGCGGTCGGGAGCCGGGTAACTGGGTATGCCCTCGAAGAGGACACCCGTGGCGCCGTTGGCCAGCGGAGCGTAGACGATGTAAGTGTGCCCCGTGACCCAGCCGATATCGGCCGTGCACCAGTAGACCTGATCGGGATGGTAGTCGAAGACCAGCTCGTGGGTCATCGCACCATACAGCAGGTAGCCGCCGGTGGTGTGGAGAACGCCTTTGGGCTTGCCGGTCGAACCGGAGGTGTAGAGGATGAAGAGCGGATCCTCTGCATCCATCTCCTCGCAGGGACAATCCGTGGTGATGTCGGGAGCCTCGAGCTCTTCGTGATACCAGCTGTCACGGCCCTCAGTCCAAGGGATTTCCGTCCCGGTATGTTTGACCACGATGCACTGCTTCACGGAAGGACTCTCCGCCATGGCGGCATCGGCAGAGGTCTTGAGCGGGGTCGGACGCCCGCCGCGGAGACCGGTGTCAGCCGTGATCATGAGGGTCGCTTCGGCGTTAATGGCCCGGTCACGCAGGGCTTCGGCCGAGAAGCCGCCGAACACCACACAGTGGATGGCGCCGATGCGGGCGCAGGCCAACATGGCGACGGGAAGCTCGGGGATCATGGGCAGATAGATGACGACACGGTCGCCCTTCTTGATGCCCTTCTTCTTGAGTACGTTGGCGAACTTACAGACCTCTTCCCAAAGTTGCCGGTAGGTGATGGTGCGGGTCGAGTCGGGGGAGTCGCCCTCGAAGTAGTACGCGACCTTGTCGGCTACCGGAGTGTCGAGGTACCGGTCCAGGCAGTTGTAGGCCACGTTGAGCTTACCGCCCTCAAACCACCTGATCCTCGCTTCGGCGAAGTCGTGGTTCTGGACAGAGTCCCATTTCTTGAACCAGTGCAGCCTTTTCTCCGCCTCCTCAGCCCAGAAAGCATCGGCGTCTTCAATAGAACGCCGGTACATCTCCTGGTACTGCTCCATACCCGAGACCCAGGCAGCATTTTGGAACTCAGGCGGAACGTCGAAGATCTTCTCGTTAGGGGATTCGTTTGCCACTGTTTCCTCCGGTCTGCTGATTAACGGACAACCCCACCCCGATTGTCATCGAGGCCAAGAGCAAAACAAACGTAGGATAGCACACCCTTTTGGCGAGAGGACTAAGGCTGGGCCGTCCATCTTCGGCTGCGTGGGCTTTCGCCCTCGCTTGTGAGACAGTATAAGAGAGATAGAAGAACAACATCCGGCCCCACAGGCCGGCGAGATCGAGGTGGATGGATGTTCATTCAGGTTTGTGGAGCGGCCAGGGCGGTCACCGGTTCGTGTTACCTGGTGGAGGTGGGCGACAGTCGTTTCCTGGTTGATTGTGGGATGCACCAAGGTGGTGACAAAGAACAGGCCGCGAATTTCCAGCGGTTTTCATTCGACCCAGAAGAACTCGATTTCGTGCTGCTGACGCACGCTCATATCGATCACTCAGGTAGACTTCCGCGCCTTGTGAAGCAGGGTTTCTCCGGCCCGATCTACGCGACTCCGGCTACCTGCGATCTCGCCGAGATCATGCTGCTCGATTCGGCGTACATACAGGAGACGGAAGCGGAGTGGCAGACACGCAAGGCCAAGCGGGCCGGCCGCCGGCCGGTGGACCCGCTTTACACGGATGGGGATGCCCGCAAGACCATCTCGCTACTGCAACCGGTGGATTACCACAATCCGCTGGATATCGCCCCTGGAGTTCAGGTGCAGTTCCACGACGCCGGGCACATCCTGGGTTCGGCCTTTCTCGAACTGCAACTCCAGGAGCACGGCGAACGCGCCACAGTGGTGTTCAGTGGCGACGTCGGCCAGCCGGGCCGGCCCATAATCCGCGATCCCGAAACCATCGAGTCCGCCGATTTCCTCATAATGGAGTCCACCTACGGAGACCGGCGTCACGAGAACAATGGAGCGCCCGAAGATCAGCTGGCGAAGATCGTGGAGGAGGCGAAGCGCACCGACGGTAATGTCATCGTCCCGGCGTTCGCCGTGGGACGCACCCAGGAGATCGTCTACTTCCTCCGGGAGATCATAGAAGGGCATGGGTGGGACATGCCCATCTACGTCGACAGTCCTCTGGCCTCCCGAGCGACAGAGGTGTATCGCCGCCACCGCGATGTCTTCGATGAGGAGGCATGGGAGCGGGTCGGCGAGCCGGGGGGTATCCTTGGCTACCCTGGGCTGTATTACACGGAGAGCGCCGACGAGTCCCGGGCCCTCAACGAACAGAAGGGCATAGTGATCATATCCGCCAGCGGGATGGCCGACGCGGGGCGGATACGTCATCACCTGAAGCACAATCTGTGGCGTCCCGAGGCGCACGTGGTGATAGCGGGTTATCAGGCCGAAGGGTCCATGGGCCGGCGGCTCCTGGATGGAGCGGAGACCGTCCGTATCTTCGGTGAAGAGATCGCCGTGAAGGCGCACATCCACAACATCACCGGGCTGTCGGCCCACGCGGATCAGGAACAGCTGCTGGAGTGGGCGGGTCATGTCAGATCACCTCGGCTGGTCATTCTGACGCACGGCGAGCCCGAGGCTGCCGCGACGCTCAAAGGCCTGCTGAACGAGAGGCTTGGCTTCACGGTGGCCATCGCCAACCTAGACGAGGTGTTCGATCTGGGGAAGGCTCCTCGCAAACGGGCGGTCAGGTCCGAGTAGACAAGGGGAGGGAGTCTGTCCGTGGTCGGAAGGATGGGCGGTGAGCAGGGGCTACGGCTGGTGGGCGGCAACCCGTTGACGTAGGGAGGTGATCGTGCGGGCCATGATCTTGGAAGCCGCCGGGCAACCACTCCGCCCGGCCGAATTGGAGGAGCCGGTTCCCGGGGTGGGTCAGGTGCGCGTCAAGGTTCAGGCCTGCGGCCTATGCCGCACCGACCTGCACGTGGTGGACGGGGAGCTCACGCAGCCCAAATTTCCCCTCGTTCCCGGACATCAGATCGTGGGGGTGGTCGACGCCGTGGGCGACGAGGATGCCGGGTCTTCGCCCGCCCTCAATGTCGGAACGCAGGTGGGGGTCCCGTGGCTGGGGTGGACGTGCGGACGGTGTTCGTACTGCTTGTCCGGACGCGAGAATCTCTGCGATGAGGCCAAGTTCACGGGCTACGATCTCGACGGTGGTTTTGCCGAATACGCGGTGGTCGACCACCGCTTCGCCTTTCCCATCCCCGCCGGCTATCCGGCGGTACAGGCCGCACCCTTGTTGTGCGCAGGGCTTATCGGTTACCGGTCGCTCACCATGACCGGTGAGGCGGAACGCCTGGGCCTGTACGGATACGGGTCGGCGGCGCACATAATCACCCAGGTGGCTCGCTATCAGGGCCGTAGAGTGTTTGCCTTCACGCGGCCGGGAGACGTCGCTTCGCAGGCTTTTGCGTTGGAAATGGGGGCCGAGTGGGCCGGCGACACCGCGCAGGATATCCCCGAAGAGTTGGACGCAGCCATCATCTTCGCGCCTGCGGGGGAGTTGGTGCCCATAGCTCTGAAGGCTGTGGCAAAGGGGGGCGTCGTGGTATGCGGAGGCATCCACATGAGCGATATCCCTTCTTTCCCGTACCAGATCCTGTGGGGGGAACGGAGCGTGCGCTCGGTTGCGAACCTGACTCGCCGGGATGGGGTGGAGTTCCTGGCCCTCGCTCCTCAGGTGCCGGTGCGCACTGAGGTAGAGCTGTTCGATCTCGAGGAGGTCAACGAGGCCATAAGTCGGCTGCGAACCGGACAGATTCAAGGTGCGGCAGTGATGGTGGTGGATCATGCGTTATGAAGAGCTGTTGGAGCTGGTAAGGAATAGGCGGACGATCCGGGCCATCAGATCCGAGCCTCTGCCCGACGAACTGATCACCAAGCTGCTCGAGCTTGCCCGTTGGGCGCCCAGTGGCTTCAATCTGCAGCCTGTCGAGTTCCTGGTGGTCAAGGACCTCGAGCTGCGCCACGCTGTGAAGAAGATCGTCGAAGACTACATGGATACCGACTTCTACGCTCTGGAGGCTACTCGGGAGGCATGGCAGGGCCCTGCCTGGACTCTCGAGAAACGGGGCAGGGTCATCTGTCCTCTGGCGGGGTGCCACGTGCTCATCTTGGGAGATGCCCGCAGGCGGGCCGGACTGCCTATGAACGCCCGGTATGCGAAGCACAAGGGCGACTCCATCTTCGAGTCGTCCCTTTCGAACGCGTTCGTGTACCTCTGGCTTGCGGCGCACAGTCTCGGTCTGGCGGCTCAGCCGGTGTCGGCAGTGAAGGAAGGCAAGGTTCTGGGCTTGGTCAAGCACCTCCTCAACCTGCCCGATTTCGTCTACGTATTCGAACTTCTTGCCGTCGGTTATCCCGCGAAGGAAGACCCGCCGCCGGCAAAACTGATGCGACATCTAGACGAGATGGTCCACTACGACCGGGCCCGGGATGACGAGTTCTTGAGCGACGAGGAGATGAGAAGGCAAATACGCAAGCTGAGGATGGGGACCGTGGGCCGTCACGCGGAGGCTGCGGAGGAGCCGGTGGGTGCTTCCAGCCGAGACTCATCAGGCGCATCTCCTTCCGAGGCTCCCAGGGAGCCGCGAGATTGAGACCGCCGAACGCGGAATCGGTGAGGGAAGTTCTGCGGGATTGCGAAGTCGTGCTGCTGGCGGCGACCGAGGCGGAGGCGGCGCCGGTGCGGACGGCGCTGGTGGAACCGGCCGAGCACGTCGTGGCGACGAAGACCGTCTACACGGGGCTTCTCACGACCTCCCCGTCGGAACGGCCGAGGGGGCCCGGCGTTCCGGTGGTGGTGGCCGTTACCGATTGCGACAAAACAAACGCAGCTCACATGCTGACCTACCTGCTCGAGACGGTGGTGCCCATGCCTCGTCTCGTGCTCCAGTTCGGCATCGCGGGGGCGTTCGTGCGGCCGCGGGGCGAGTTAGAGGTGCAGGCGGCGATCGGAGACGTGGTTCTGGCGACCAGCGAGGCTTACTCCGACACGGGTAGCTCAAGCCCTCAGGGATGGTTGTCTGCCGCCGACCTGGGTCTGCCTGTGGCCCGTATCGACGGCCTGGAGACCGGAGGGGAGTTCCCGCTGGATCCCGCCCTCGTCGGAGCGGCGGCGGATGTCCTGAGGGAAGCCGACTGGTTGGACGGCGTCGTTGAGGGACCGTGCGTGACCTCTTCTCGGGTGACGGGGCTGTACTCCGAGGCCGAAGAGACAGTCGCGCGTTGGGGCGCGGTGGCCGAGTCCATGGAGGGGGCGGCGGCGGCGCACATTTGCACACTCTACGGAGTCCCTTTCTTGGAGATCAGAGCCGTCAGCAACCTGGTGGTGGATCGGGACCGGTCTTCATGGCAGGTGGAGCGGGCGGTCGCGGTGGCGGGGCGGGCTGCCCTTGTAATCGTGGCCGCGTTCGATCGCCTGCCGATAGAGTGGAGGTGAGGGGAGTAATGGAGAAGAGGATCGGGGGAGCGGACATGAGCCGGGAAGACCTCGCGGCGGGCGACCGTGCTCCTCTGCGCCTGGCCTACTCGCCGTGTCCCAACGACACCTTCATCTTCATGGCTTGGGTACACGGTCTCCTACCCGGTGCGCCGCCGGTCGAGGAAAGGCTTGAGGATATCGACACCCTTAATCAAATGGCTTCGCACGGCGAGGCCGATGTCATCAAGGTCTCGGTGCACGCATATGCCCACCTGCGAGATTCATACGCCCTTCTGCATTCGGGGGGCGCAATGGGCCGGGGCTGCGGCCCGTTAGTGGTGGGCCAGAAGGATGGGCGCTTGCGACCGGCGCCGTCGCTGCGGCGGGTGGCCGTTCTCGCAGATGAGTTGGCCCGAGCGCGGGTCGGCATTCCCGGGGAGTTGACCACGGCGGCGTTGCTGGTGGGATTGCTGACCGGAGGTCTGCGGCAGGCGGTCGTCATGCCGTTTGAGCGGATCATGCCCGCGGTGGCCGCTGGGGAGCTGGACGCGGGAGTCATCATCCACGAAGGCCGGTTCACCTTTGGCTCGTACGGGTTGCGCCGTCTGGTGGATCTGGGGGAATGGTGGGAAGAGACCAGCGGACTTCCTATCCCTCTGGGCGGCATTGCCGTATGTCGCTCACTCGACCGGGGCGTCCAGGCCGGGATAGAGGAGGCGGTCCGTTCCAGCGTGGAGTATGCCCGAGCCGAGCCCGAAGCGACTATGGATTACGTGCGGGGGCACTCCCAAGAGCTCGACCCTGTCGTATGCCGTCAGCATATAGACCTGTACGTCAACGACTTCAGCGTTGATTACGCCGCCGAAGGCGAGGCAGCCATCCGCGAACTCCTGGAAGCAGCTGCCACCCTCAGAGTGATCCCGCCGTCCACCAAGGGCATCTTCTGGGACGACTGAGGTCGCCGGCCGGCGAGACGGCCCCGCGACGGCCACACCGCGGCCCCGCGACGGCTCCGGGAGGGCCCCGCCCCGGGACGCGGCCCCGCCGTGGGACTTGCCGACACGGTTGCGCCGACACCGGACCGCGCGACTGCTATGCTACCGGTCTGATGCTCCACGTCACCGACATCTCCAAATCGTTCGGCAGTCAGACGCTGCTCGACAAGGCGTCCCTCCACGTGAAGCCCGGGATGCGCGTCGGACTCGTGGGCCCTAACGGCGCGGGCAAGACCACGCTACTACGGCTCATCGTGGGAGAGATGTCGCTGGATGGCGGAGAGATCAGCGCCCGCAGAGATCTCCGCATCGGATTCCTCCCTCAGGAGATCGAAGAGATTGCGGACCATGCAGTCATGGACGAGGTTCTGGCCTCACACGCAGACGTACTCTCGGCCGAGCGACGCATCGCCGAGCTCGGCCAGCAGATAGGGCAGGCGTACGCGGCTACGGGTGAGGTTGCTCCGGTGGCCGATCCCGAAGAACTGCTGCGTGAACTTGGCTCCCTCCAGACCGCTTACGAGAACGCACATGGATACGAACTCGAGACCAGGGCTCAGACCATCCTGCGCGGTATGGGTTTCCGCGATGCCGACTTTCATCGCCAGATAGCCGAGCTCTCCGGAGGGTGGCGGATGCGGGTGGCCCTCTCCCGACTCCTGCTCGAGCAGCCGGATCTGCTGCTTATGGACGAGCCCACCAACCACCTCGACCTCGAGAGCCTTCTCTGGCTGGAAGAGTTCCTTCTCAGCTGGCCGGGGTCGCTCATAGTGATCAGCCACGACCGTTACTTCCTCAACCGGATGGTCACTCACATCGCCGACCTTGACCGGGGCATCATCGATCTCTACGCGGGCGATTACGACCACTTCGAACAGGAGAAGAAGCAGCGCTATGAGGCGTTGGTCAACGCGGCTCGTAACCAGCAGCGGGAGATCGATTCGGCCGAAGCGTTCATCCGCCGTTTCCGCGCCAAGAACACCAAAGCCAAGCAGGTTCAGCAGAAGATTCGCCAACTCGAGAAGACCGAACGCATCGACGCCCCCACCCTCGAGCGCAAGACCATTAAGTTCCGATTTCCCCAACCACCCCGCACCGGCCGGGTGGTGGCCGAAGTCAAGCACGTGCGCAAGTCCTATGGGGAGAATGTTGTGTACAAGCGCCTGGATTTGGTGGTCGAGCGGGGTGAGAAGATCGCTCTGGTCGGTCCCAACGGCGCGGGTAAATCGACTCTGCTCAAGCTGCTGGCGGGGGTGATCGAACCAGATGGGGGTAGGGTCGCGCTCGGTCATGCCGTCCGGCGTGAGTACTTCGCGCAGCATCAACTGGAGGTGCTGCGCCCCGGGAGCACCGTGCTCAAGACCATGGAGGACGCCGCCGGCCCCGCCGGACGCCTACCCGAGGTGCGTAGCTACCTGGGCACCTTCCTGTTCAGCGAAGATGACGTGACCAAGCAGGTGGGGGTCCTATCCGGAGGTGAGAAGGCGCGTCTGGCGCTCGCCCTGATGCTGATAGACCCCGCGGGCCTGCTCTTGCTGGACGAGCCGACGAACCATCTGGATATGGACTCGCGCGCCGTCCTGACGGAGGCGCTCCGTCAGTTCGAGGGATCAGTGGTCTTTATCAGTCACGACCGGCATCTCATCAACGCCATCGGCACAAAGGTCATCGAGGTGCGGGATGGGCGCTTGACCCATTACCCGGGGGATTGGGAGTACTACCAGTGGAAGAGGGCCCAGGAAGCGGCTTCGGGTGGCGAGCGACCGCCGGCAGCGCGGCCGGCCGTGCCGCCGCGCGAGCCGGCGGCCGAAGCGGGGCACGAGACTCCTTCAAACGGCGACGCCTCAGCCGATAACCGGACGACCCGGACGGTTGAACTTGGTTACAAGGAACGCAAGGAGTTGAGCAGCCGGTACCGCAAAGTGGAACGGAGGATCCTCGCTGCAGAGGAACGTCAGAAGGAGTTGGCCGCGATTCTCAGCGACCCTGCACATGCTTCCGATTACGAACTCCTGGTCTCCGCCTCGGCGGAGGCGACCGAACTGACTGATGAGATAACGGCTCTCTACGAGGAATGGGGCCGGGTGTCTGAGGCACTGGGCACGACGGCCGGCTGATCACCGACTCCCAAGAGCGGCTGCGGTATCCTGGGGTCAGTGCTGTTCGTTCAAGGAGGAAGAAGGATGCCGTCCTTCGACGTTGTTAGCCGGGTCGACATGCAGGAGATGGATAACGCCGTCAACCAGGTGAAGAAAGAGATCGGGACCAGATACGACTTCAGGGGTTCCAAGACCCAGATCGAACTGGATCGCAAGGACGCGAAGATCCAGGTGCTCACCGAAGACGACATGAAACTGCGGGCCATCAAGGACATGCTCATAGCGAAAGTGGTGCGACGTTCCATCGAGGCGGAGGCGCTCGTCTTTGGACCATCCGAGAGGGCGAGTGGGGACATGGTGCGCCAGACCGTCGACATCACCAACGGCATCGATGTGGAGACGGCCCGGAAGGTGGTCAAGGTGGTCAAGGATACGAAGCTCAAGGTCCAGGCCGCCATCCAGGGTGATGAGGTGCGCATAACGGGCAAGAAGCGCGACGACCTCCAAGAGGCCATCCAGGCGCTCAAGGACTCCGATCTTGGCCTGCCCCTGCAGTTTGTGAACTATCGCGAATGAGTTCCGCATCGGCTACCGGTCCGGCGCTCTCCGACGCCCGCGTGCTCTTCCCGGGTGCGGGCGATCAGGTTCTTGAGGGGTTACTGGAATGGCCTGAAGCCGGACCGGGAGAGGGGAAGGCTCGTCGTGTTCTAGGGGGTGTGGTGATCGCCCATCCCTATCCACCTCATGGGGCCACCATGACCCAGCCCGTGGTGTATCGGATCGCGCGGGCATCGCGACGGCGTGGGTTGGCGACGCTGCGCTTCAACTTCCGCGGCGTGGAAGGCAGTTCGGGTACCTTCAGCGGCACCGAGGAACACAGGGATGTGGAGGCTGCCGCTGCTTTCCTCTCGAACCGACTGACCGTTGCGGGCCGCGGCTCGAAGTTCGCGGCAGATGATCGTCCGCCTGAGGGGCACGGCGCCGGGTCCTGCCCGGCCGCGCCGCCCATCGCGCTGGCCGGCTACTCGTTCGGCAGCGTCATGGCTGCCAGGGCGGCGGCCGGGTCGATACCTGTCCGGGCTCTTGTCCTCGTGGGTTTTGCCGTCTCTTGGGAGGGTACTCCCGCCGACACCTACACGAGATTGGCGCGATTTCGCGGTCCCGTGCTCGCGGTCTGTGCCGAGGACGACGAGCTGGGCTATCCGGAAGATGTGGAGGGGGTGTTGGCTCAGCTGGGGCTGGACTTCAGTCTTAGTGTGGTCCGAGGAGCGGGACATTTCCTGGAGGGTAAACATCGTGAGGTTGCGGAGCTGGCGGCGTCTTTCTTGGAGAGGAATCTCGGTACGCGGGAATAGGAACAGCGGACCTTGGGAACACCACGGCCAAGACTGTTTCAGCACTCGTGAGGGTAGCAGGTGACTACGCTTCCCGCAGACAAGGAGTGAGTTCGCATGGAGATGAAAGGTTCGAAGACCGAGCAGAATCTGATGAAGGCGTTCGCCGGTGAATCGCAGGCCCGCACCCGCTACACGTTCTATGCGGACGTGGCCGAGCAGGAGGGCTATCTGCAGATAGCCGAGCTGTTTCGGGAGACGGCTGATAACGAGCGGGCTCACGCATTTGGGTTCTTTAGCCTCCTCGAGGGAGGCATGCCGGAGCTGACGGCTGAATACCCTGCGGGGCCGGTGCACTCCACTCCTGAGAACCTGTTGGCCGCCGCGGAGGGGGAATTGTCCGAATGGGGTACGTTGTACCCGGATTTCGCGGACGTGGCCGAGCAGGAGGGTTTCAACAAGGTGGCTGCGGTCTTCCGCAAAGTCTCCAGTGCCGAGAAGTATCACGAAGCTCGGTTCCGCAAGCTGTTGGCCAATGTCGAGGAGGGCAAAGTCTTCCAGAAGGATGAGCCCACTCTCTGGAAGTGCCGTGAATGTGGTTACGTGCACGAGGGGGCGGGAGCGCCGAAGGTGTGTCCGCTCTGCGGCAAGTCCACCGCGTATTTTGAGGTCTACAGCGAGAACTACTAGAACAGCGGGCTCAGCGCGCGACGATGCCTTGAGCGCTGAGCCCCGGTAGTCCACACTCACTCGCCGGACTCTTTCCGATTCGCTCTAAGACCAAGTTCCGTCCTTCGGCGTACCTGTTCGACCACCCTGCGGGGGTAGGCTGCGGGCATGCCGATGATCCCCACAAGACGTCTCTTGGTGTATGTCGTTGCCGGTCTGGTGGTGCTCGCAGTAGGAACGGTCGGCCTTATCTCGATGCGGAGCGACCGCTCCGGGAGTGACTCCGCCGGCTTGGGAGAAGGCCTCGTCCTCGAAGCCGGAGGGGCGGCTCGCGCCGGCGCCGTTGATGCACCGCCGTATGGTACCGGCGCACTGGGTGAGGGGAGCGCCATCTTGGCCTCCTCGACCAGCACCAGCACTACCCAGATCGCCAAGATCTGGGTACAGGTGGCCGGGGCGGTGCGGCGACCGGGCGTATACGAGGTCAGCGAAGGGGAGCGGGTCTTCGAGGCCGTTGCGGAAGCCGGTGGGTTTGCCGACGACGCCGACCAGCAGGCGGTGGCTCTGGCGGCGCAGCTCACCGATGGCTGCAGAGTCTACGTTCCTCGCATCGGTGACGCTGCTGCCGGGCAGCTGCAGATCCCGGCGGCATCGTCCGATGGCATAACCGCAACCGGGCCAAGTCATTCTGGTGGGGGCGGCGGCGCGGCTGCAGGCCCCGTTTCGCTCAACTCGGCCACGCTGGAGCAACTCGATACCCTGCCGGGGATCGGTCCCTCTCTCGCGCAGCAGATACTCAGCTATCGGGAGTCACACGGTCCGTTCACATCTATAGACCAGTTGACCGACGTGCCGGGCATAGGCGCGGCCAAGCTGGAGCAGCTTCGCCCCCTGGTCCAGTTGTGAGCCACCGATGGACGAGGGTGCGGTCTCCCATGACACCAGTGGTCGGGAACATGGTCGTCGCGGCTGGGCGGACTGGTTCGTGCGTAGAGCGGGGTTGGCCCGTTTCGCCACCTTTGCCTGCGCCCTGGGCCTGATGCTCTCGGCCTTCATCGGCCCCCAGTCGGGCTTGGCCGTGGGCGGGCTCACAGTGGCGATCGCGGCATCCCTGGGGGGCGTGATCTGGAACCATCGGCGCCAACAACAGAGGCTGTCGTCCCGCGAGGGCGGAGGGACCTGTGACGCTCGTGAAGTGCCGGACGACTCCCGCACGGCCACCCATCGCCCCCACGGAGTCGCGCATTCCGGGTACCGTCTTGGGTCCAGAGGCGCTCGGGGTCGCGACTCGTCCATCGCGGCTTGGCTGCTGGTCATACCGGTACTGCTGATCGGGCTCTTCGGCGGATACCTGGCCGGCAGCTTGAGGGTGGCGGCTCTAACGGACGGTTGCCTGCAGTCTCGGGTTGGCGAGAGTGTCCGGGCCGAACTGTGCATCGTGGGACAGGTGCGTTCGAATTCGGGATGGCAGAGTGCCACAGCTATGGTCACGAGTCTCGCGCGTATCGACGCTGAGGCCGGCGATATGAAGGCGCCTGGAAACGGGGCAGACGGGGCCGTCGCGGTGTCCGCGACGGCCCCGCTCGGAGAAAGGGCCACGGATGGGAATGACCCTGGAGTAGGCGAGAGGGTACTGCTGGAAGTGGCCCCTCCCGAGCGCTCGCTACCAAGCATCTGGGGAGATGCGGCGACGGGGTCGAACGGCTCGGACACGAGCATCCCTTTCGCCACTCTCAGCCAGGGAATGATCGTCACCTTCGAGGGCCAGATCGAGGAGCCCGACGGACCTTCGGATTCGGGTTACGACCAGTCTCGCCAGCTTCTCCACCAAGGCATCGAAGTGGTCTTTCATGCGGACGGACCCGACCGGATCGTGATCTTGGGCCGACGCGGGGGAGTCTCGGGATGGTTCGACCGGCTGCGCGAGTCGGCACGGGCGCACTTGAGCCTGGGACCTAGTGACAGCATCAACGAGGTTCTTCAAGGTGTGATCATGGGGGACACCGCCGGGATTGACGAAGGCTGGATGACGGACTTCCGGCGGTCCGGTACTGCGCACATGTTCTCAGTCAGCGGCCTGCACGTTGCCAGCTTGGCAGGGATCGTGATCGGGCTGGCACGGCTGGCCGGCGCTGCCCGCTGGGTCGGATTCGTCCTCGCGATGATCGCGGCGCTGCTGATGATCCCGTTCGTGGGGTCATCGCCTCCGATAGTCAGGGCGGCTGTCATGATCTGTGTGGTGCTGACCGGACGCTGGGTGGGCAGGGGACGGGACCAGTGGCAGATCCTCGGCCTCGCCGCGGTGGTAGTCCTCGCTCTAAATCCGTACGGAGTCTTCGACGTCGGTTTCCAACTGTCTTTTGCCGCCTTCGTCGGCATGCTCACGCTGATACGGCCGTTGGAGCGAGTCCTGGTACGTCTGCCTGAGGCCGTTCGCGCCAACATGGCCGTGTCCATGGCCGCCAGTGCCGGCACGGCTCCGGTGTCGTTGGCCGTGTTCTCGCAGGCCTCGCTCGTGTCTCCACTAGCCAATCTACTGGTCGTTTCCACCCTGCCGGCGATCACCGGCTTGGGCCTGGCCAGCGTGTTCCTGGGCTTCGTGTGGAGTGGCCTGAGCGTCGCTCTCGATACACTGGCCTCTCTTCCCATGGTATGGACGGTGCAGGTCTCCCGCCTGATGGCAGTCGCACCTGTTCTGACTGCCGCCGACCTGGGCATGGTTATGGCCGCCCTGTTTACCGCGTCGCTGGTGCTTCCGGTCGCTTTGGCCGTGATGGGACGCGCGACCCCGGTTCCACTGGGTGCGCCGTTGCCGGCCTTCAAGCGTTCTCTGGGATGGGTCCGCGCCCATCGCCCCCGGAATCGAGGGTGGGGGGTGTCGCTCGGGATAGCAATCCTGGCCGCCGGATTACTTGCCGGAGCCCTGCTCCAACCGGCCGTCACCCGGGGTTGGGGGTCGCTGGAGGCCTTCGTGACCGGCCGGGGATGGCCCGACCGAGTGGAGGTGCGGGTGCTGGATATCGGCCAGGGCAACGCCGTCCTGGTGCGGACCCCGGAGCATCGTGCCCTCCTCTTCGACGGCGGACCCGCCGGCTGCGGGCTTGCGGGCCAGCTTCGGGGATTAGGCGTGCGGAAGCTCGACCTGGTGGTCATCTCGCACCCTCATGCGGACCACTTCGCGGGACTCCTGGAGGCGCTCGACGACGTGGAAGTGAAGGCTCTTATCGACCAAATGGAGGTGGTTCAGGCTGCAGATGTGGCGACTGCCGGGGTGCTTCCAGAGCAGGAACATGGAGAGGCCGCCGACTATCTGAAGTTCCGGCGGGAGCTGGCGGAGAAGGACTGCCGGTACGCCTTTGCTGAGACCGGCTACTCGGTCACGGTGGACGGCATCGGGGTGCGGTTCTACGCGCCCGCGCGGCCTCTGGTTCTGACGGACGGAGGCGATCCCTGGGCCCAGAGAGGCGAAGAACCCTCGGGGGACGATCTCAACGGGTCTTCGCTGGTGGCCCTACTCAGCGTGGGTGAGATCGACGTATTGCTCCCGGGCGACGCCGAGGCCGAGACTCTGCAGCGATACGGACTGCCGACGGCGGAGGTGCTGATCGTGCCTCATCACGGGAGCAAGGGTGCGGTCTCGGAGAGGTTGCTCGCGGGATTGCAGGCACAAGTGGCGGTGGTGTCTGTGGGAGAGGGCAACACCTTCGGACATCCCCATGCGGGCACGCTGTCGGCCTTGGAGAAGGACATTGGCGTCGTCCTCCGCACGGACACGGTGGGCTGGGTATCCTGTACGATTGACGAGGACACCATGGTCATCACCACGGAGAGGACACCGATCCTTGAAGGAAACCGATCCGGTGAGTAACACGGCCCGCCGGCCCTTGAAGGCAGCCTATCTGATTGTGGGCGACGATCTACCCAAGGTGGAGCTCGCCCTCAAGCGTTTGAAGGCCCGCATAGTGGAGGAGTCCGGCAGCGACCTCAACATCGATGAGTTCGACGCTACGGTCGACGGGGCCGGTGAGGTGGTGAACGCAGCCAACACCATGGCGTTCCTGGGGAGTCTAAGGCTGGTGTTGGTCTACCAGGCGCAGGCCTGGACGAAGGCCGAGAAGGACATCATCGCCAAGTATCTGACGTCTCCTGCGCCGGATGCCTGTCTGACACTGGTGGCGGAGAAGCTCCCCGCAGGCGACGTGCTGCGTGCTGCCATGAAGGGGCACGGTGATGTCCTCGAATACACGGCGCCTAAGGAAGGCAAGCTGCCCCAGTGGTTGGTCCAGGAAGCGGCGAGCCGGCTGGGAATGGATCTCGGTATCCAGGAGGCTCGATTCATGGTGCAGCGCTGCGGCAGCAACCAGCACGTCCTGCTTAGGGAGCTCGAGAAGCTCCAGCTCTACGCCGACGGTCGCCGGATCACCATGGAAGATATCCGCGTGCTGACCACCCCGACGGTGGAGGCCGGCATCTTCGATCTCCTGGATTCGCTTGCGCTGGGACGTGGCTCAGCCGCCTTCTCGGCCGCCGAGGAACTGCTTGCCGCCGGGGAGAGGACCGAGGTGCTGTTCTACCGCATACTCCGGCAGTTTCAGAATCTGAGCCGGGTGGCGGCGCTGAGGGACGAGGGGATGGGACTGGACGCGATCCAGGCGGAACTTAAGATGAAGAGGTTCCCCGTGCAGAAGCTGATGGAACAATCGTCCCTGTTAGGCACGGACGGGATCTCCCGCAGATTGGCCATCCTGGCCGAGACCGATGCGCGCATGAAGGGGATGGGCACTCTACCCACCGAGATGGAGTTGGAGCTGTGCCTCGGCCGGCTTCTGAGTGCGTGAGGTGAGCGCCCGTTATCGACGGACGGAGAGCGCCGCTGAGGCGGTGGGTGTCGTCAGGGGGAGGAGTCTAGAGCCCGGACAGCAACCGTGCCACCTTCGACTTCTTATGGGCCGCGTTGTTCTTGTGGATGGCGTTGCGTGCGGCGGCCTTGTCGATGGTGGAGGTCAGCTTCTTGGCTGTTTGAGCAGCGCTATCGGAGTCGCCGGTGGTGACGGATTCCCTGAGACGCCGGAAGTACGTCTTGATGGACGACTTGTACCGCAGGTTCTCCAGCCTCTGCCGCTGGGCGACGCGGACCCGCTTGCGCTGCTGCTTGGTATTAGCCAATCTTCATTCCTCCCATCTTCCCTTCAAAGTCGGAGCAGTCTAGCATAACCCTCGCATATGGGCAATGACACAAAGAGACGCCTCGCGATGGCGGCCGGCTTCCTCATGTTGGCGACCGCCGGTTCCCGGATCCTAGGACTGGTCCGGGAGATAGTCATGGTGGGGTATCTCGGGATGGACGCTGAGATGGGCGGCTTCACGGTCGCCATGAAGGTACCCAATCTGATCCGCACCCTGCTTGCCGATACTGCTCTTTCGGCCGCATTCATCCCCGTCTTTTCAGGTCTACTGGAGAAGGAACGGCGCCGGGAGGCCTGGCAGACGGCCTTCACCGTGACCGTGCTCGCCACCGGCGTGTTGGGAGTGGTCACCGTTCTTGGGATGATCTTTGCCCCGGAGGTCGTCAAGGTGGTGGCTCCAGGATGGAGCAGCAAGTACCCGGATACGGTGGAGCTGACCATCTCGCTCATGCGGGTGATGTTCCCCACCGTGATGGTGATGGGCATCGCCGGCATCTTCATGGGGATCCTCAACTCTTACGATCACTTCACCATGCCCGCCGTGGCTCCCATCGTTTGGAACGTGATCATCATCGGAGTGGTGGTGGTGTTCTCAGACAAGTACGGCATCCAGGCTCTGGCTTGGGGGGTGATGCTGGGGACGGTTGCCGAACTCCTCATCCAAGTGCCATCTGTTTGGAAGCGGCGTTGGAAGCGCGGGGGTGACGGCTGGGTCGGGCCGCCAGACGGCGCAGCGACTGCGACCGCCACCCCTGCCGGCCCGTCCGCCTGGCGCCTTGCCTTGCGCAGCGCGGAGGTGCGACGGGTCGGTATCTTACTGGGACCGGTCATCCTCAGCCTGGGGATAGTCAACTTCAACTCTTTCATCGGGACCGTGGTCGCGGCGCTGATCGGCGAGGCGGCTCCGGCCTACATCGACAAGGCTTTCCGGCTCTTCCAGTTGCCGCAGGGGATGTTCGCCATCGCCATCGGGACGGTGCTGTTCCCCGCCCTGTCCCGCCACGGGGCGGCCAAGCGTATGGCCGAGTTTCGCGAAGACCTGTCCCTGGGTATCCGCCAGATCTTCTTCGTGACTCTGCCGTTCGCGGCGTTCTTCTCCGTCCTCTCTGTCCCCACGATCCGGCTCATCTACGAGCACGGAGCGGTCGTGGGTGACGAGGCGGCCATCTCCGGGACGGGATCGGCGCTGCTCTTCTTCAGCGTAGGGATGGCCTTTGTGAGCGTGAACACTCTGCTCAATAGGGCTTTCTACAGTATCCAGAAGGCCTGGGTGCCACTAATCATGGGAGCCGTCAATCTAGCTGTCAACGCGTTTCTCATGCTGCTGCTGTACAAGCCCATGGGGGTCGGTGGCATCACTCTGGCCACCTCCGTGGTGAGCGTGATCAATTTTTTCGGGCTCATGGCGCTGTTGGGTCCCCGCATCGGAGGGGTGGATGCACGGCGCGTGGCCTGGTCGGCGGGCCGGGCCATCATCGCTTTGGTTCCGCTGGCGGCTGTGGCGTACGGTGTGTGGTACGGGCTGGACGCGGCCCTGGGCCGGAGTCTCTGGGCTCAGATCGTGTCGGTGGGTCTGGCTTATCTGGCGGGTGGAGCAGCGTATATGCTTGCAGTGTGGGCTCTGCGCATGCCCGAACTGCGTGATGTTGTCTCCCTGCTGCGCCGTAGGAGAAGAGCTACCGAGACCGGTGAGATGATCGATCGGGAGGGCGACCTGTAACGCGACGGCAGGGGCGCGCAGGGGCCGGTTCCCGGCCCCTGCGCGCCCCGGGGGTTTCTCTTACTTGCCCTTCTTGGGCTTCTTAGCCTTCATGATCTCTTCCTCGACCTCTTCGATGCCCTCGGCATAGAATTTCTCTTCATCCGGGGCGAGTTCGTAGAGCAGGCGGAGGAATTCACCCGCGTGCACACGCTCTTCATCGGCTATGTCCTTGAGGACGTCGATGGCAAGCGTGTTGTCCGTCGATTCGGCGAGCTGCATGTAGAGCTGGATGGCCTCGTACTCTGCCGCGACCATGAATCTGATGGCGCGGATGAGTTCCTCGTCGGTGAGTTTCCTATCGTTCGCGAGTCCTGAGAAGGGAGATGCGAATTCGGGCATGGCCTTCCTTCCTTTCCTGCGAGAGACATCTTCTTGCCGGTGCGGTCGTGGTCCTGCCTCAGCTATTATCCATCAATTGCGGCACGGATGGGAGACGCAGTCTGGGCAGACGAACCGGTCTCGGCCTGTCTCTTTTGCGCAGTAGAGGCGGTCGTCGGCTACGTGCAGGAGCGCCTCCACAGACAGTTCGTTCATCACCAGCTCTGAGCTGCCGGCAATCCCGCAGCTGAAGGTCAGATTGATGTTCCGCCCGTCGAAGACCATGAACTGGCGACGCACCAAATCCATCATCCGCTTGATCATGGCCGCGGTCTCCGGTATGCCCGTATTCCGGGACACGATAATGAACTCCTCTCCGCCGTACCTGCCCAGTAGATCGCACCTTCTCATCGACGATTTGAGTATCTGGGCGAAGTGCTTGAGGACATGGTCTCCCGCGATATGACCGAAGGTGTCATTGATCCTCTTGAAGTGATCGAGATCGAGGATCGACACGCAGAACTCAGCCTCCGTACGTTCGTATTCGGAGATCATCTCCTCGATGCGGGCGAAGATGTGGCGACGGTTATACGCGTCGGTCAGCGGGTCGCGTATGGCCAACTCCTGAATCCGCTCCTCCATCGCCTTCTTCTCGCTGATGTCGCGACACACACAAAAGACCAGCTTTTGGCCGCCGACAAGGGCCCCGTTGCTGCTTATCTCCACATCGATGAGAGAGCCGTCTTTGCGGCGGTGACGCGTTTGAAAGTGGTCTCCCGAGGCGTCCACCTCGTCAATCAACCTGAGTAGCTCTTCCTTGGGATAATCAATGTTCCAATCCCATATGTGGAGATCGTAGACCTCCTCCAAGGAGTAACCCAACATGCGGGAGTACTCCTCGTTGGCCTCTACCACTCCTCCATCTCTGTCCATGACGACGATGCCGTCCCGAGATTGCCTGACCAGGATGCGCCGCTGCTGGAGTTCGTCGTTCAGCTGTTCCTCAGTCCGTCTCTGCTCGGTTATGTCCTTGATGTGCTGCATAGCCCCGACCAGGCGTCCGTCCGCCGCCTTGAGAGGGTAGATCCTGGCTTCGAGCCACTCGGTACGCCCCTCATTGGATCTGCGCCGGAAAACGGATACGGCTTCGGCGTCGAACTCCTGACCGGTCTGGCAGGGACACCCGGCACAGGGAGCACGTCGATCACGTAGGATCTCGTAGCATTTCTTGCCGACCAGTGGTATCCCCGAGGGGTAGCGGTCTTCCATCCATCTGTTGGCCATGAGGATGGTGCCGTCGAGGTCCACGCACAAGAACCCATCTTCCACGGTATCGAAAAGGAGTCCTAGAAGGTCTTGAGTTTCCATATCGTTGCGGTCCAAACACATTTGCCGGTCATTTCACCTCTCGCCGCAGCCACCTCGCTCTCCCGCCTCCTTGGTTCGGAAGGCCGTCGGGGCCAGGAGCTCGCTACTCGTATCGACAGTTGTGTGAGGAGGATTTAGTGCTCTCCGCGGCAGCGCCAAGAGTGAGACGGTGGAGGTCGACCAAGCCCTCTCTAAACAGCTCAGGGCCTACATAGCCGCCGGCCGGCACGAAGGCCAATGCTGCTGCGTGCTCCCTGGACCAGTCGAACACCCGACGCTCCCGTTCGGCCAGGAGTTCGCGGGTGATCCCCCGCATGCCGCCGGTGGGGCATCCCTCGAAGGGGTCCATGCCTGCGTTGTAGAGGCAGAGGTCGAAGCGGGGTACCTGCTCTTCGACCAGTCTCAGGCTGGTCGCGATCTCGGACAGATAGCGGCCACTGTCCTCAGCCACTCGCAACCGGATGCGCTGTTTGGAGGAATCGACCCCCGGCGGTGCACGGTAGATATCGAAGCTGTTGACCGCCACGTCCACCTGCCAGATGCGGGGATTCGCGGCGATGAGAGACGCGGTTCCACCCCCACAATGGGCGTCCAGATCGAGAATAAGTACCGAACGAGCTCCCGCGTCGAGGGCTTCCAGGGCGGCTAGGACCAGCCCGTTGAAAGTGCAGAATCCGGCTCCGGAACCGCGCCGGGCATGATGCAGACCGCTGGAGAGAGACCCGGCCAAGCCCGTCTTGAGGGCATCGAGCGCTGCGGCGACCACGCCTCCGTTAGACGAGAGCACCATGCGCCAGAGTCCTGGGTCCCAGCTGAAGCCCTGCGACTCAGCCAGATGCCGGGGAACCCCGGTCTGTACGGCCTGGACATAGAGCTCGTCGTGAACCCGGACGAGTTGTGTCGGGGTAAGTGGATCCGGCTCGACCAGGTCGATCCCCGGGATGGGATCGACGGTCAGCGAGTCGGCGATCCACGCCGCCTTGCGGGTCGTCTCGAAAGAATAGGCGGAGCCGACGTAGTCGGGGCTGTAGTAGACGTTCACCCGTCAGGACTCCGTATGGGCCGGGGGCGGCGTTTCATCCACGTCGGGTTGACAAGCCACGGGATGGCACGCGCTTCTGGCCATCGTTGTCCATCCTAGCGCCTCGCTGCCGGCCGTTGCGAAGCCCCATTTCTCATAGAAGGCGATCGCTCGGTGGTTTCTCTCCCACACATCCAACCAGATAACGTCGCAGTCCGCATCTGCAGCGACCCGGAGACAGCCGTCCATGAGTACGTTGGCCACTCCGCGACCGACCCAAGGAGAGTCGGTGTAGAAGCGGGCGATCTCCATGGGTGATGAGGCGCCCAGGAAGGGGGGAGAGTAGCCGAAACGCAACTTGGCGTATGCGGCCGCTTCGCCATCCACTTCCGCGATAAGGAACTTCGCCTGGGGATCCGCCAGATCATTGGACTTGCCGTCGGGAGTGAAGGCCAGGGTAAGGAAGTGGGTCTGCGCACTACTCTGATCGGGTCCGAAGGTGTCCCGCAGAGTCCGAGCGCCCAGGTCCGCGAGCAGTTCAGCGTCGGCCGATGTGGCAACACGGATCTGTACCGATGATGTAGTCATCACCCGGGGCTCGTTTCAAAGAGTGCCGGCGTAGAGCCCGCCATCCATCAATATGTTCTGCCCGGTGACGTACCCGGCGTGCGCGCTGCAAAGGAAGGCGCACATGCGGCCGAACTCGGACACGTCGCCAAAGCGCTTGGCAGGCACGGAAGCCTCCCATTGCGCCGCTATCTCGTCCTCAGAGTCTCCCGTTCGTTTCGCGGACGCGGCGAAGCCCGCCCGCAGACGGTCTGTGTCGAAGTAGCCGGGGAGCAGATTATTGATGGTGACGTTTCTGTGCGCTACGGACCGGGCCACGCCTGCCACAAACGCGGTCAGACCGGCTCGAGCGCCACTCGACAGGTCCAGCCCGGTGAGCGGCATCTTGACGCCGATGGAGGTAATGTTGATGATACGACCGAATCCGTTGGCGGCCATCGGGTCGATGACCTTCTGGATGAGCTCGATGGGGGTCACCATGTTCATAGTCACCCCGGCGAGGAGGGCCGGTCGATCCAGAGCCCGGAAATCGCGGAACGGCGGGCCGCTGTTGTTGTTGACGAGGATATCCGGCTCCGGACAAGCGGCCAAGAGGGCGGCTTGACCCTCGGGCGTAGAGATGTCGGCGGCGACAGGTGTGACCTCCACGCCTGATGCATCCCGGATATGCTCGGCAGTCTCGCGTAACACGTCCGGATCGCGACCGTTGATGACCAGCGACACACCTGCCTCGGCTAGAGCCAGGGCACAAGCCTTGCCCAGTCCTCGGCTCGACGCGCAGACTACGGCCCTTCTACCACTGATGCCAAGGTCCATGGGCATGCTCTTTCGGAGTGACGGGTCGGTGATTTGCGGATCAGGCGTCGCCACCTTCGGGGTGATGGGCTTTGCGGATCCCCGAAAGCTCCATGACGGTCTCGACATCCTCGTACTTGTTCAGGGCATAGATGTGGAGACCGTCGATGTTGGCCTCGATGAACTTGTAGATCTGATTGACGGTGTACTCGATCCCCGCCTGCCTGAAAGCCTCCGGGTCTTCGCCGTACTTGCCGATGATGACCGCCAGATCGGCCGGTATAGAGCAGCCGTTGCTCAGAGTCATACGGATGATGGCATCCTTGCTCAAGACCGGCATCACGCCGAGGATCACCGGTATGGTGATGCCGGCCTTCCGTATGCGGTCCACGAACACCTTGAAGGCCTCCACGTCATGGCACAGCTGTGACATCAGGAATTCGGCGCCGTTGTCCTGCTTGCTGCGCAGGTGGGCGATATCGGACGAGAAGGACGGCGCCAGGATGTGCTTCTCCGGATAACAGGCGGCCGAGATGCAGAAATCGGGGAATCGGTTCTTGATGTACTTGATCAGTCCATCCGCGTTGGCAAAGTCGCCGTGCGTCCCCTCCCAGCCGGCCGGCAGGTCGCCCCGCATGGCGAGGATGTTCTCGATGCCGAACGATTGGTAGTGTTCGAGCTCGCTGTCGATCTTCTCCCGGGTATTGCCGATGCAGGTGAAATGGGTCATGACCTCCGTAGCGCCATCCGCCTTTATGAGCTCACAGACTTCCACGTTGCGGCCGGCATTGCCACCGCCGGCACCATAGGTGCAGCTGATGAAATCGGGCGCGAACTTGTAGTAGTGGGGGAGGGCTTCCTTCAGGTTGTCCATGCCGGCGTCGGTCTTGGGTGGGAAGACCTCGAATGAGAAGCTCATTCTGGAAGCGAGCACCTCGGTGATCTTCATCGGTTTACGTCTCCTCGCTGGTGATGATATGGCGTAGCTGATTCACACTATGAGTTTGCCGTGCATCATGCCATCGACCGGCGACTTCGTCGAGTGCGACCGTTATATGGCGTTGGCTCGGCCGACACTAGTGGGCTACCTGCTGCGGATCGTGCAGGGTGAGGAAGGGTTCCAGGTCGTCAAGGAGAGCCTGGGTCGCCGTCTCGATCCGCGACGTCAGTATCTCCGGTTCGGCTAGAGCAAAAGCATCGGCGACGCCACTCTTGATGATCGCGTCGACGCTGGTGGCGGGCTCGACAAGACGGTACTTCGACCAGCCGTGGTCCCTCAGTAGCTCCCAGCAACGTCGCTGCAACGTGCGATTCCGCGCGGCGAGCCATACCTCGAATGCAAACGACTCGTAATCGAACACGACGGCAAGTTTCAGGCCGCGAGACTTGAGTGAGGGCGGGAACAGCGCGAAATAGGTCATGTCGAAGTAGCCCTGATACAGGCCGGAGACAGTCCACTGGCCCTGGGTTCGCGTGTAGTGGACACGAAGCTGTGACATGTAGCCGACGATGGCGCCATATGCCCGCTGAAGTGAACCCTCGCTCAGCTGTCTCTGCAGTTCTGTCAGGTCATCACCTAGTGACATCCTGATACCTCCCTCGGATGGGCACACCAGATCGCGCCCGTGCGGCTCCAGGTCGGACCTTCGGCTCCCATTCCCAGACTCTGCCATCTTCAGGATGGTCGATCTGCGCGGCCTGTTCAAAGTCGAGCTTCTCGAGCACACGGGTTGATGCGCTGCGCTGGGGGAGGGTCTGGCTCCTGTCATAGGGCGAGAACGGCTTGCGCTAGAATACATCCCCTGATGACGACGTTCGACCACATCCGTAATTTCTCCATAATCGCCCACATCGACCATGGGAAGTCGACCCTGGCCGACCGCGTCTTGCAGATGACCAACACGGTGGCCGAGCGCGATATGCGCGAGCAGATACTCGACCGCATGGACCTGGAGCGCGAGCGGGGCATCACCATCAAGGCCCAGGCCGTGCGTATCTACTACCATGCGGAGGATGGGCAGGCATATCAGTTCAACCTCATCGACACGCCGGGGCACGTGGACTTCACCTACGAGGTCTCGCGGAGCCTGGCCGCCTGCGAGGGAGCCATCCTGGTGGTCGACGCCACCCAAGGGGTGGAGGCGCAGACTCTTGCCAATACCCTCCTTGCCCTTGAAAACGACGTGGAGCTGGTCCCGGTGCTCAACAAGATCGACCTGCCCGGCGCCGAGCCCGAGAAGCGGGCCGAAGAGATCGTCTCGGTCATCGGGTGTTCTCGCTCGGACATCCTAGAGATCTCGGCCAAGACCGGCGAAGGCGTGGCCGCAGTGCTCGAAGCGGTGGTGCACACCGTTCCACCTCCCCAAGGTGACCCGGACGGGGCGCCTCGGGCCCTCATCTTCGACTCCGTCTACGACCAGTACCGGGGAGTGGTGGCCTTCGTGCGCATGCGTGATGGGAGCTTCCGCAAGGGCGACCCCATCTTCGCCATGGCCACCGGTCGGCGGAGCGAGATAGAAGAGGTGGGCATCTTCAGCCCCGACATGCTCAAGACCGACGTGCTCCGCGCCGGCGAGGTGGGTTACATCATCCTGGGGATCAAGGAGGTGGCCGACCTTCGGGTGGGGGATACTCTCACGAGTGCCGTTCGGCGGGCCTCCGAGCCTCTTCCCGGCTATCGTGATATCACGCCCATGGTGTTCTGCGGCCTCTTCCCCATCGAGGGGGAGGATTATCCGGAGCTTCGCGACGCTCTGGAGAAGCTCAAGCTCAACGACGCCTCGCTTCATTACGAACCGGAGACTTCCCAGGCTTTGGGGTTCGGATTCCGCTGCGGTTTCTTAGGGCTCCTCCATATGGAGATCGTGCGCGAACGCCTGGAACGGGAGTTCGGTTTGGATCTGCTGGCGACCACGCCCAACGTGCATTACGAGGTGCAGTTGGTCACCGGTGAGGTGCTCGGCATCAGCAACCCGGTGGACTTCCCGGATGCCGGTTCCATCGAAGAGGTGCGCGAGCCTTACATAGCAGCGACCATCCTGGTGCCGGCCGAATACGTCGGCCCGGTCATGGAGCTGTGCAACGACAAGCGCGGGCGCTTCGAACACATGGAGTATCTGACCTCCGACCGGGTGCGACTGGACTACGCCTTGCCCCTGGCCGAGATCGTCCTCGATTTCTACGACCTGCTCAAAACCCGGAGCCGGGGGTATGCCAGCCTAGACTACGAGCTGAAAGACTACGAGCCGGGTGACCTGGTGCGGCTGGATATCCGGGTGGCGGGAGAAGTGGTGGACGCCCTCAGTCTGATAGTGCACGAAGACCGGGCCTATTCGATCGGGCGGGGGCTGGTGGAGAAGCTTCGCAAGAGGATCCCTCGACAGATGTTCGAGATCGCCATCCAAGCGGCGGTGGGGAGCCGCATCATCGCCCGGGAGAACGTGGCGGCGCTGCGGAAGGACGTCCTTGCCAAGTGCTACGGTGGAGACATCACCCGAAAACGCAAGCTGCTCGAGAAACAGAGGGCCGGCAAGAAGCGCATGAAGATGGTCGGTAATGTGGAGATACCCCAGGAAGCCTTCCTGGCCGTGCTGGATCTAGGCGAAGGGAAAGAGGGGAAGAAATGACCGTTGAATACATCGTGCTCGGCGTGCTTCTGGTGGTCATGGGTGCTGTGCAGACCTGGCTGCGACACGGTCCGGGGGGGAAGGCATTGCGTGCCGAGCAGGAGGCTTTGGCGCAGCGGCGGGCTCCGATCGACGCGGCCGCGAAGGCGGAGAAACGCGGGCAGAAGGTCTGGACTTCCTGGACGGCCATACTGGGCCTGTTGAGCATGGCGCTGGGCGTCGTGCTACTGGTCCTGGGGGTGCTGGGTCGCTGAGAGGAGCGCGATGAAGCATCTCTACGTGCATCTACCGTTCTGTAGGACTCCTTGCGCCTACTGCGATTTCGCCTCGGAGCCGTTCTGGCCTCATTTCCGGGCGGGTAGAGTGGAACGTTACCTGGAGGCGCTGCAGGAAGAGCTCATCGAGCGTACCGGCCCAGGGTCGGCATCGGGTGGGATCTTCCGGACGATCTACTTGGGGGGTGGCACGCCCACCGTGATCCCCCCGGACCTGCTGGTGGCGCTGGTCCGGTATCTGGCGGCCTGGCTCGAACGGCCTTCCGACGCTCCGACCGCGAGCGGTGAGGCTGAATTCACGGCCGCCGGTGTCGCGGATGTGCCTGAGTTGCCGGAGTTCACCATAGAGGCCAATCCGGGCACCATCGATGCCCACCTGCTGGAGCGGCTGGCAGAGGCGGGGATCTCCCGACTCTCTCTGGGAGTGCAGTCCTTTGCGCCGGCGCTGCGCGCGGCGCTGGGGCGGCGGGTCTCTCAGAAGGAAATCGAAGATGCGCTCACCGCTGTTTCCGCGGTCGGCTGGCGGGAGTGGAACCTCGACCTGGTGTTCGGCATACCCGGGCAGACTCGGGTGGATGCTTTCGCCGACGTGGACGCGGCGGTGGCCGCCGGTCCGACGCACATATCTCTCTACGACCTGACCTACACCCAGGCGTATCGGACCAGGGTCGACGTGACTCTGGGCGTCGGGGCGCGCAGCGCCGCCGACGCCTTCGCCGAGCAGCACTACTCCGAGGTCGTGGCCAGGCTGGAGGCCTCCGGCTACCGCCGGTACGAGGTCTCCAACTTCGCCCTGGCCGGTCACGAGTGCCGGCACAACCTGGCCTACTGGCGTGGAGAGGACTATTTGGGCATCGGCGCATCGGCCGTGTCCACGATCGGGGGTGAGAGGCGCACCAACCCCCGGTCCGCGGGTGAGTATCTAGCCCGTCGTCCTGCTCAGGTGGAGTTGCTCTCTCCCAAGACGAAGATGTGGGAGAAGGCCATGTTGGGATTGCGGACGAGCGACGGAGTCGAGGAGGCGGCAGTCCTGCCGGTCGTCGACGGAGTAGCCCGCGACCGGCTGCTGGCTCAGGGCTGTCTGGAGAGGCGCTATGGTAAACTTCGGCTGAATCCAGGGTTTTTGGATGTCAGCAACACGGTCATCGGGGCGCTTCTAGTCCCTCCAGGAGAGTCGTAGCTCTCTAGCGCGACGGTAGATGATGGTACTCACAGAGAGACAACGCACGATACTCAACGCCGTGACCGAGCGGTACATCAATTCGGGGACGCCGGTCTCCTCCAAGGAACTGGTGGGTATCACCGGTCTCCGGGTCTCCTCGTCGACGGTCAGGAACGAATTCGCCCGTCTGGAGGACAAGGGCTATCTGACTCATCCGCACACTTCCGCCGGACGGGTGCCCACCGATCAGGGTTACAGGGAGTTCGTTGATTATCTGATGAGCGGTGACTCGTCCCGGCTGAGCATCGGTCAAGGCGTGCGTAGATGCACTCCGTCGACGCTGTCGCCCGAGAGTCTCGCCGGTGAGATCGACACCGCTCTGCAGCAGGCCACGGACGCCATGTCCAGGGCCACCAACCTTCTGGCACTGGTTCTTGCTCCCCGCATGAGTGGGGCCCGCTTGTGCCACGTGGAACTGTTGACGCTCCATCCCGATCAACTCATGTATGTGTTCATCGTGTCCACCGGGGCCGTCATCAAGGGAGTCATCGATTGGCCGCGGGCCATCGACACCGGGCTGGTGGAATGGGCCCGCACCTACCTCAACGAGATGCTGGACAACCATGCCCTCACCGTCCGCTTGATCAGGCGGACGCTCGACAACCCCGAGCTGAGCCCTCGCGAAACCGGGTTCCTCCGAGCTCTCGCTCCGGCCTTTGATAAGCTGCTCGACGAGCACGCCCAAGAAGACCTGTTCATCGGTGGAGCGTCGCGCCTGCTGGCTGCGCCTCAGATGGAGGATGTCACCTCGCTGCGCGATCTCCTCTCCTTGCTCGAAGAGCGGTATCTGCTTCTGCGGGTCCTGAGGGCGGCTTTGAGCGCGGGCACGGTAGTGGTTCGCATCGGCAGCGAGCACGAAGCCGTAGCGCTCCACCCCTTCTCGGTGGTGGCCGCCGGGTACGGTCTTCCCCAGCGCAGCCTGGGGACGGTGAGCTTGGTCGGACCCATCCGGATGGACTATGAGGCGGCTATCAGCACAGTGCGAGAGACCGCACAGCTTTTGTCCGAGATTGTCGGAGAGCGTTACGAATGAAGATGTCAGGAACGATCATCGACCGAATCCAGAGTAATAGATGAAGCGCGATTACTATGAAGTGTTGGGCGTCTCTCGCGAGGCGGACGTCCAGCAGATCAAGAAGGCTTATCGCAGGCTTGCCCGGGAGCTACACCCGGACGTCAACTGCAACGATCCTCAGTGTGAGGAGAAGTTCAAGGAAGCCACTGAGGCCTACGAGGTTCTTTCCGACCCGGAGAAACGGGGCATCTACGATGCCTACGGGCACGAGGGTCTGCGCCGTGGCGCCGGGGGCGCCGGCGGTTATGGGTTCGACGGTTTTGCCGGATTCGGTGATCTTTTCGAGAACCTGTTCGGAGCCTTCGGCGGCGGCGGGTTCGGCGGATCGAGTCCCTTCGGGCGGACGCAGCCGTCCGGGCCCGCGCGGGGTGAGGATCTGGCCGTGGAGGTCGAGCTCACTCTCGAAGAAGCCGCATTCGGTGTGGAAAGGGAGATCGCCTTCGGAGCCAGGACGACCTGCCACGCATGTGAGGGCCTGGGGACGACCGATCCCTCCTCAGTCAAGACCTGTGAGGAATGTGGCGGACACGGCAGGGTGCGCACCATCCGCCGTACCATGCTGGGCCAGTTCGTGCAGACCGGTCCTTGCCCGCGTTGCGGAGGCCAGGGCCAGGTGATCGAGTCGCCGTGTGAGGAATGCCAGGGCTCGGGGCGTGTCTATGCCGAGCGAAAGGTGAAGGTCCAGATCCCGGCAGGGGTCGACACCGGACAGCGTATCCGGGTCTCGGGACGGGGCGGCGCGGGCGAACGTGGTGCTCCGCCGGGTGACCTGTACGTCCGTGTCGCGGTGGCTCCTCACGAGGTTTTCGAACGCCGCGAAGACGACATCCTGTTCCCGGTCGACCTGACTATGGTGCAGGCGGCCGTGGGTGTCACGCTCTCGATACCTACTCTGGACGGCGAGGAGGAGGTCACGTTTCCCGCCGGGACCCAACCGGGTGACGTCAAGGTCTTGCGGGGCAAGGGCGTATCCCACCTTCACGGCTATGGACGCGGCGATCAGGAGATCCTCATCCGGGTGCTTATCCCTCGCGACCTCGACGAGCAGCAGCGGCAGATGCTTCAGGATTTCGAGGAGACCTGCGGAGCCGAGCACTATGGCGAGCGGGATGAGGGTGTGCTACAGAAGATCCGTAACTGGTTGAGTGGCTGATGACGGGAACGCCGTCCGAGGAGCGGAGCAACGAGAAGCGGAGGGCTGAGCGCTCCGCCGGTGCCTCGGAGGCGGATCGAGCAGTTCGGGTGACCGTCCCGGAGAGTGTCGTCGACGTCGTCGGAGCGGTTCTCATGGATCTCATGGGCCCCTTCGAGGTGGAGACCCCTCAGACGGTTAAGGCTCCGCAGACACAGGATGCTTCCCAGACCGACGATGCTGTGCGGACTGAGGATGCTCGCTTGATCGATGATGTTCCCCGGACCGACGATATTCCCGCCTGTTCTTCTGCGGGTGCCTCTGTGCGGATGACGCCCTTGAGATTCTTCCCCGAGGCTGGTGCCGAACCTGCCACCGAGGAGATACTTGCGGCCTTGCCGGAAGGTCTGGTCGATCCGGGGCTGGTGCTTGTGGAAACAGTGGTTGTGGCCCGTGATTGGGTCGAGGGCTGGCGGGATCACTTCCACCCGATCGTCGTGGGGAAGGTGCGCATCCGGCCTCCCTGGGAATCACCCCCCGATACCCCGGTCGCCGGCGAGGGCGGCCCATCGCCAGGGGCCGCAGGGGCCGCGGCGGCCGAGAGGCGCGCCGGCACCCGGGCTTCGCTCCGCGACGTGGTCATTAACCCTGGGTTGGGCTTCGGCACCGGTCTGCATCCCACCACCAGAGGGACTCTCCAGTTGCTGCAGGTCGAGCGGTCACGTGGAGCCCGCGGTCCCTTGGTGGACGCGGGTACGGGTTCGGGGATCCTGGCCATCGCGGCGGCGAAGTTGGGGTGGCATCCGGTGCTGGCGTTCGACAAGGATGCGGCGGCACTCGTCTCCGCGCGTGAGAATGTGGAGGCCAACGGGGTCGACAAGGTGGTTGAGGTACACAAGACGGATGTGTCGAATGCCCCGCTCCAATGGTTCGCGGGCTCCACCGTCCTTGCCAATATGACGCTGGGTCCGGTGTCCTCTCTGGTACGGAAGCTGCGGGATACACCGGTGTCGAGGCTGGTGGTCTCGGGCATTCTCGCCGGGACGCAGGAGTGCGAACTGCTCAACGAGGCAGAGGAGTGTGGTTTCTCTCCGGGACGCCGGCTCTACGAGGCCGAGTGGGTCAGCCTGGAGCTGGTTCCCACCGTGACCGGTGAGCCCGTGAACTTCATGGGGAGCTGAGCGCGATGGCTCGGCATACCCCGGGTCGTAGCCGCTCCGAGCGTCGTCGTACCCAGCTGGCCAGAGCGGGGCTCATCCCCGCCGGTGACACCACGGGACGCTCGGCCGGCATTGCCGGGGTGGTCGTCAGGCGTGGCAAGAGCCTGGAAGTGGAACCGCTGTTCCAGCCCGGGCCGGCTCTCCCCGCAGAGCGCAGCCCCCTCAGACCGCAACCGGGCGATCTGGTCCTTTTTACGTTCTCCTACGGGTTCAAGGCTCAGATAGTCCGGCCAATAGGTAAGAGCAACGTACTCGGCGACGTCTTGGAAGCGCTCTTGCTGGATAGCCTGGTCCGGCGTGGTTTCGCCCCCAAGGTGCTGGCCGAGGCGGCGGCTGCGGCCGAGACACACGCCGGGGCGGACGCCTACCGGGTGGATCTGCGTGACCTCTACACCTTCACCGTGGATCCGGCTACGGCGCAAGATTTTGACGACGCTCTCTCCTTTCGGCGGAGTACCGACGGGATCACCACTGTCTTTGTCCACATTGCCGATGTCTCGTACTACGTGAAGGAAGGAGGCGTTCTCGACAGGGAGGCGCTCCGTCGGGGGAACTCGGTGTATGTGGCCACCGGAGTCGAGCCGATGCTGCCTCCGCAGCTGTCGTCGGGGGTGTGTTCTCTGCGGCCGGGTGAGGACCGCAAGGCGGTCACGGTGGAGATAGAGATGGACGATGCCGGCCGGGTAGTCAGGACCGACTTCTACCGATCACTGATCCGAAGCGACAAGCGGATGGATTACGAGGAGCTGGAACGCATGTTCGTCGGCACGGTGCCGGTGGATGTCGAACTGGCGGAGCCGTTGCGATGGGGGAGGGAGTTGGCTGAGACGCTGCGGGAGGTTCGGAACGAGCGGGGCGGGTTGCGGATCGAATCCACCGAGCCGGAGTTCGAGTGGGATGCCGAGGGCCGGGTGGTCGCGGCCGACCCCACTGAAGAGCTCGAGAGCCACTGGTTCATCGAGAACTACATGGTGTTGGCCAACGAGCAGGTGGCGGCCTTCCTGGAACGTGAGCAGGTCCCGACGGTCTACCGGGTGCACGACCTGCCCGATCCCTTCAACCTCGAGCGACTGCTGGACGTCCTCATGAGCTTGGGGCTGCCCACTCCCGCCTTCGACGCCCTGGAGGCCACGCCCCAGGAGATCCGCCGCGTGACCCGGGAGACGGCCGAGTGGGTGGACCGCTTCACGCCCAGCGGGCGAGGCAAGGCGGCTTTGGTGCAGCAGGTGTTGCGGGCTCAGTCCCGGGCCGTCTACCAGATCGTCAACATCGGTCATTTCGGCCTGGCCTCACAGACGTACTGCCATTTCACGTCTCCCATCCGCCGCTACCCTGATTTGCTCGTGCACCGGGGGCTACTGGGGCGTCTCGGACTGGGACCGGCGCCCACCACGGCTGTGCTGGCCGACTGGGCCGAGCACTGCTCGCAGACCGAGCGCGAGGCGGCCAAGATCGAGCTCAAGGCCGATGACATCGTGCTGGCTCATCTGCTCCGGCGGCGCATGCGCGAGGATGGTTGGCAGGAGAAGGTGTTCGAGGGACAGGTGCTCAGCCTCACTCGCCGGGGGATGTTCGTGCTGTTCGAGCGGCTGTTCCAGGGTTATCTCTCGGTGAGGGAGCTTCCTCGCGACACGTATGAACTGAACGAACTGGAGACCGTGTTGGAGGGGAGGCGCGCGGGCCGCGCGTACAAGGTGGCCGACATCCTGCCGGTACGTGTGTTGGCCGTGGACGAGGCTAGGGGAAGGGTGGACCTGGCTCTGGCCGAAGATGCCGACGATGATCGCGCTGGTGGGGATGGAGACGGCGCGGATGACGGCGTGGGCACCCCGCACCGAGGCCGGGCCCAAGACCAGGGCCCGGCGACCGGCCGAGATCCCGGAAGGGGCGGGCCGCACTCGGGCTCGCGTAAACGGGGAGCCCCGCGCACCCGGTCCTCGAAGAGCACTCGGCCTCCTCAGGCCCGGGGCGGCCGGCGCTAGACGGTTGTGGCGGATGGGCGGATGGTGTGGCGCACCAAGGATGTCCGGTCGGGACCGCGGTCCGCTATACTCCTTCGACCATGAGACCCACCGGCACCAAACTCATAGCCCAGAACAAGAAGGCCTACCACGATTACTTCATCGAGGAGACTCTGGAGGCCGGCATCGCCTTGACCGGCACCGAGGTCAAGTCGTTGCGCGCAGGCCGGGTCAATCTGCGCGACTCCTATGCAGCGGTGGAGGAGGGTGAACTCTTCCTGATAGGGATGCACATCAGCCCCTACGAGCAAGGGAACATCTTCAATCACGACCCCCTGCGCACGCGCAAGCTGCTGGTACACGCGCGAGAATTGCGGCGTCTGTACGGCAAGGTGCAGGTGGCCGGGTACACGTTGGTGCCCACCAAGCTGTACTTCAAGGACGGCAGGGTCAAGGTGGAGATAGCCCTGGCCAAGGGCAAGGCCCTCTACGACAAACGTCAGACCCTGGCCAAGAAGGAAGCCCAACGCGATATGGAGAGGGCCTTCCGCCGCGGCGATCGGGACGACTGAGGCTCCCTACTTGCGGTCCTGACCGCCTGGTTTTACTCTTCAGAGAACGTGGTCGACCGGCGGCCCATCCTCCGTCGACGCCGCGGAACCGAAAACAGCCGAGCGAAAGGTCACAGCCCTATGGACTTCAGCACGGATCGATGGATAGAAGGGGTCCTCGAGGCCGATTCCAGGCAGGCCCTGCCCATCACGACCTCTCCGGGGCTGGAACTGATCGACAAACCGATCAGCGCCCTTTTTGGCGACGGGCAGGTCCAGGCCGATTGCATCGTCGCCCTGGCCAGGAAGTATCCGTCTATTGCGGCTCTCACTCAGATGGATCTTTCCGTTGAGGCCGAAGCCTTCGGCAGCCCCATGAAGTTCTCCGACACTGAAGCTCCTACCGTGAGCGCCCCCATCGTGACGGACGCCGAGAGTGTCGATGCTCTCGTCATACCCAAGGTGGGGGCGGCGAGGACCTACGAGTACATCAGGGCGGCCCGCCTCGCGGCAAAACGGATCAACGACCGCCCGACGCTGGGTGGGATCATCGGGCCGTTCTCGCTCGGCTGCAGGTTGATGGAGATGAGCCAGCTGATGACGGCCACCAGGCGCGATCCCGATCTCGCGCATGCACTCCTGGAGAAGTGCACGGATTTCCTCAGAGAGTACGCTCAGGCCTTCAAGGAGGCCGGGGTCGATGGCGTAGTGATCGCCGAACCGGCCGCGGGACTCATATCCCCGGCCTTCTGCCAGACCTTCTCTTCCGACTACATCAAGAGGATCGTCGACGACGTACAGGATGACTCTTTCATGGTCATACTGCACAACTGCGGAAACACCTCGGGCCAGGTCACCTCGATGTTGTTCACAGGCGCCCGCTGTCTGCACTTCGGCAATGCGGTCGATATGAACCAGATCATGCCCCAGATGCCCAAGGAGGTGCTGGGTTGCGGCAACGTCGACCCGCTCAAGGTCATGAAGATGGGCGAAGTGTACGATGTCAAGAGCCGCACCTTGGAACTCCTCGAGCAGATGACCAAGTACAAAAACTTCGTGCTTTCGACGGGGTGTGAGGTACCTCCGGGGTCGACAATCGAGAACCTGGATGCCTTCTACAAGACCCTGGACATCTACAACATGACTCAGGCGATCAGGACCAAGTGGCTCTTCGGGGAGTAGGAACGCGCGGGCACCGGAGATGTCAACCGGGCGCCGGCGTCGCCGGTGCGGAGCATCACTCATACAGAGAGACAACCCATAGGAGAGTGGGCAGATGAGCCTCAAGAACAAGGTTGTAGTGGTTACAGGCGCCAGCTCCGGCATGGGCCGGGCGATCACCGACATGTTCGCGCGCGAAGGCGCCCGCGTCCTTGCGGTAGCCATGGGACGGAAGCGGCTGGACGAATTGGCGGCCAGGGCTGCTGCCGCCTACGGTGGGGAGATCGTGCCTCACATAGGTGATATGACGGTCAAGGCCGACATCGACGGCATGATCGACCAGGCGGTCGCTCAGTTCGGACGGGTGGACGTGCTGGTCAATAACGCCGGTCTCATGGACGACTTCAGCCCTGTCGGCGAGTTCGACGACGCCATGTTCGAAAAGGTGCTCCAATTGAATCTGTGCGCTCCCGCCTATGCCATGCGGAGGGTCATCCGAGAGTTCGAGAAAGAGGGTGGGGGCGTCATCATCAACATCGCTTCAGTGGGAGGGCTGTTCGGCTGCCGGGGCGGCGCTGCTTATACGGCGTCCAAACACGGTCTGATCGGTTTGACCAAGAACACGGCCTACATGTACGCGAACAAGAACATCCGCTGCAACGCCATATGCCCGGGTTCCATCAAGAAAGAGGCCGACAAGGAAGAGTTCGTGGACCAGATGAACGAGAGTGGCAAGAGCATCGCCGAAAAGGGCATGGGGCTGGTCGATCGTCCGGGAGAGTCGGAGGAGATTGCCGATGTGGCCATCTTCCTCGCCTCGGATAGTTCCTCGTACATCAACGGCCAGGCTCTGGTTGTGGACGGAGGCTGGACCTGCTACTAGAAGGCTCGAGCATGGGGGGTCAACGACCGGCTTATGCTGTATACTTGCATAGCTCAGAAAGTGCGGTGGTCGCGCACCGTGCGATTCTGGTCTCGTGGGGGCGACATGGTTTCGACGGGGCTCATGTCTGGGTTTAGGTAGCGAGTCGAGATTCCAGCAGTTCTCGTTAAACAGGCTGGAAAAAAACAATTGCCGATCGCGAATTGGCACTGGCCGCTTAGTCTGAACAAGACTTAAGCGCCTGTCGCGCCTCCTCGGCCTGTCGTGGAGGGTCGCGGCATAAACCAGGCGGGCTCACTCCCGGCGAGGGCCGCCGGCGGCGGGAGGACATTTTAGGTGGCTGGCCGGACGCACCCAGCTCCTGCGGGGGCGCGAGGCGAGACTTATAGTAGGGGCTACACTCGTAGACACCTAGGCTCGACGGGTTTCGGACGGGGGTTCGATTCCCCCCGCCTCCACCAGCGTGCGCGGGCGCCGCCGGCTTCCCGAGAGTGCTCGTACTGCCGAGAGTCCACCTCTGTCCGGCGCGGACAGCACATTTTCGGACGCCGGTATCATCTGGTCGCCATCTGCGGGGGTTCCCGTGGTCGCGAACCTTGATTTGACCGGCGACCGCAAGTAGTGTGTACAGTCAAAATGTCACGGGTGCGGAGGAGCGAGGCGATGCAGGAAGTCTACGAGTTCTTGAAGAAGTGCGGAGCGTACTACATTGCGACGATCGATGGTGACCAGCCGCGGGTGCGTGCGTTCGGGACCATCCATCTCTACGAGGACAAGCTCTACATCCAGACCGGAAAGGTCAAGGACGTCTCCAAGCAGATGATGGCCAACCCGAAAGTGGAGATCTGCGCTTTCGACGGCAAGGAATGGGTCCGCGTACAGGCGACCGTGGTCGATGACGACCGGGTCGAGCCCAAGGAGAGCATGCTGGAGGCCTACCCTGGGCTGAAGGATCGATATTCAGCTACGGATGGAAACTGTCAGGTGCTGTACCTGAAAGACGCGGTCGCCACCTTCTCCTCATTCACGAGCGAATCGAGAGTGGTAGAGTTCTAGGATCACTCTGAGGGCGGCTGCACAGGTCGTCTTGGTGTTTCTCATGCCGGAGGGGCCCGCGGAGCGAGGCGGCTGCGCGGGTCCCTTCTGGTTACGCGGCGATGATAGTGGCCCCAATAGTGGCCGATAAAGTGTGCGTGTCTTTGGAGGCGGCGCTTGCGGCTACCTGTCGATAGGAAGACCAGAGCCGCCGCCTTGTCGGTGGCTTCGAACAGCCTGCTCATAGTCCTCAAGGTCATCGTGGGACTGCTGATAGGGTCCGTGGCGGTCATCTCCGAGGCCATTCACTCAGGCATGGATCTGCTGGCCGCCCTCATTGCCTTCTTCGCGGTACGGGCCTCGGGCAAAGAAGCCGATGCGCGCCACCCGTTCGGTCACGGCAAGTTCGAGAACATGTCCGGCACCATCGAGGCCCTGCTCATCTTCGCCGCCGCGGTCTGGATTATCTACGAGGCTGCACGCAAACTCCTCGATCCCCAGGAGATCGACATGCCTTTCTGGGGCGCGGGAGTGATGCTTGTCTCGGCATTGGTCAACATATTCGTCTCACGGCATCTGTTCAAGGTGGGTAAGGAGACGGATTCGGTCGCCCTGCGGGCGGATGCCTGGCATCTACGGACCGATGTCTACACATCGGCCGGTGTCATGGTGGGCCTCTTGATCATCTGGTTGGTGGGGTTGGCCTGGCCCGGCCTCGATCTGCGGTGGCTCGACCCGGTCGTGGCCATTCTCGTGGCGCTCATGATCCTACGAACGGCTTGGAATCTCACCCGGGAGTCGACTCAGGATCTTCTCGACGTCAGTCTTCCCGAAGAGGACATCGACTGGATACCCGGATTTGTTGCCCAGAGATGGCCGGACGTGCGCAGCCTGCACCATCTCCGCACCCGCAAGGCCGGACCGAATCGCTTCCTCGACCTTCACTTGGTGGTGGATGATCAGATGAAGGTGGGGGAGGCCCATGCTCTCGGGGACGAGATCGTCGCGGCCATCAAGGAGCAACTGCCCGAGGCCCGGGTTCAGGTCCACCTGGAACCGTGTGATTATGGGTGCGCGGATGCCTGTCTGAGTGGCTGCATGGTGGATCCGGCGTTGCGGGAGGCCGGCCGTGCGGAGCGTACAGAGCGGGGCGGCCGTAGCGTCCAACGTCCCACCGAGGACCGCCGGACGAATCCCAACTAAGCACGTTTTCCTATCCGCCCGCAGCGGGAATACTGAGAGTCTACTTCGACCACTTGTCTCGCATGAGACCAAGGAGGCGGCATGACCACGAACGAGCGAGGGCAGGGGACCACGGAGGCGCCGGGACGCGAACTGATCGAGCAGGCGCTGGCGGCCGGCGCACCTGCCCTTGACGAGGATGCCGGTAAGCAGTTCTTCGCCGCCTACGGCATCCCTGTGCCTCAGGGTGGCACCGTCACTTCGGCCGACGAAGCCGTCCGATTGGCGCAGGAGATCGGCTATCCGGTGGTCATGAAGGGTTCCTCCACGCAGGTGCAGCACAAGACCGATGCCGGTCTGGTGCTGCTCCGCATCGGCAACGACACCGAGGTCCGCGAGGCCTACGGGACGCTGGAATCCCGGGCCGCAGCGGTTGGGGCCACACTCGACGGCGTGTTGGTCGAGCACATGGTCAGGGGCAAGAGGGAGTTCGTCGTCGGCTTGGTCCGCGATCTCCTCTTCGGGCCCGTGGTCATGTTCGGCCTGGGTGGCATCTTTACCGAGGCGCTCAAAGACGTGGCCTTCGCGGTGGCACCCGTCTCGGAAGACGATGCATACGAGCTCATGGATGAGATCGAGGCCAAGACACTCTTGGGGGCCTTCCGCGGCGAGCCGCCGGTGGATCGGGCGGCGCTTGCGAAGATCATCATGGCCGTAGGGCAGATGGCGGACGATCATCCTGCGATCCGGGAGATCGATGTCAACCCGCTGCTGATCGACGGAGACCAGCCCGTGGCGGTCGACGCCCTCATAGCGGTGGGCGAACCGGTGGAGGTCTCCACGCGTCCGCCGGCCGATATCTCCCGCTTGGGGGATTTGGTGGCTCCCGGCGACGTGGCTGTGGTAGGAGCTTCCGCCGATACGAGCAAATGGGGCGGGATGATCACCGCCAACCTGATCCTGGGCGGCTTTCCCGGTCCCATTTACCTGGTCAACCCCAAAGGAGGGGAGATACTCGGCCTGCCGGTCTACCCGAGCATCACCGATCTTCCCGACGTTCCCGACCTGGTCATCATCGCCGTGCCGGCGAAGCTGGTCAACGGCGTGGTCGAGGAATGCGGACGCAAGGGAGTAGGCGCGATCGTAGTGGTCTCGGCCGGCTTCTCGGAGGCCGGTCCTGAGGGCCGGGCGATGGAAGACGAGATGGTAGCCATTGCCGAGAAATACGACATGGCCCTGGTTGGTCCCAATTGTATGGGGGTCATCTCCGCGCATCAGAAGGTGTACGGCACCGGTTTCATGCTGGTGCGGCCGGTACCCGGAGGCGCCAGCATGGTGTCGCAATCGGGCAACTTGGGCCTACAGCTCCTCGTATCCGCCGAACGGAGGAGGGGCGGAGTGGGCAAGTTCATCGGCGTGGGCAATGAGGCCATGATCGACGCCGTGGACTTCATCAACTATCTGCATACGGACTCGGACACCAACACCATCGTGGCCTACATGGAGGGCTTCGACGATGGCCGGCGTTTGCTGGAGGTGGTCAGGCAAACGACCCTCGACAAACCGGTGGTGGTGTTGCGGGGTGGCATGAGTGAGTACGGCAAGAAGGCGGCGGCTTCTCACACTGGGGCGCTGACCTCGTCGACGGCCGTGTTCGAGGCGGCCGCCCGGCAGTCCGGTCTCATCGTGGTCACCGATCCCGATGAGTTCATGGACCTCACCTTCGCCCTTGCCTACATGCCACTCCCTCCGGGTACCCGGGTGGCGGTGGCTACTCTGGGCGGCGGTTGGGGAGTGTTGGTGTCGGACGAGATCGCGCGGAGTGGCCTGACGCTGGCCGAGTTGTCACCTGACGTGACGCAAAGTCTGAACAAGATCTTGCCCCCGTTCTGGAGCCACTCCAACCCGGTTGACATGGTCGCTACGGTCACTCAGGGAGTGCCGGAGGCCGTGGTGGAAACGCTCATAGCCAGCGACGCGGTGGACGCGGTCATCGTGATGGGAGTCGTCGGATCGATGAGTGAGAGTCGCCGTGCCGTCGACGAGATCGAGACCCTCAAGGCGGGCGGCGGGTCGGGCGGTCGGGGGCCGACCGCGGGGGGATCGCCGGCAGCCGGTCCGGCGGCCGGTCCCGAGGTGGAGGGGGCCGAGCTGGCGTTGAGCGGGCGCGAGCTCTCCTTCATCAACCAAAATGCTGCTCTCATGGACCGCTACTGCAAACCCATCGTGAACATCTCTCAGCGGCCTATGACTCAGGCCATCTTCTCGGCGGGAGGCAGATACTCGACCTTCGTGCTGCCGTCGCCTCTGCGTGGGGTGCGCATCCTGGGCAAGATGGCCTCTTACAGCGCATACCTCCAGAAGAAGGGCCGCGATCTGCGCTGTTGACGGGCCCGGACATTGTCAGAGGTCGTCAGTTCTCGGGTTTGTAGTAAGCCCGGTCGCCTCCGTGGTGGTCGGTGCCTCTGTGGTGGCCGTGACCGGTCGCACGGTTGTGGCGGCGCTTGTGATAGGGGATGATCCCGCGGTAGTGGGCGTTCCCACGGTAACGGACGTTCCCGAGGTGGTGGACGGGGCAATGGCCGCAACGTCCCCACGGCTGGGATCGTGGTCTGTCACAGACACCCAGCCTCCGGGACCCCAGACGTAGTAGACGGCTAGGAGCGCTGCCACCGCCCAGAGGATGACGGCAGCGGCGGCCCAGCCTCGATTGCCGGACCTCGTGCGCCTCTCTGCGTCCAAGAGAACCATACTGACGAGTATAATAGCCGGATGCGTCCTGTCGGCAGAGGAGACATAGGCAAGCAGGTGGTCGATATCCAGACCCGCCTGGCCGCTCTGGGGTATTTCCTGGGGCGTGAGGGCGCGGACGGGTTCTTTGGACCGCATACTGAGCACGCCATCCGGGCGTTCCAGCAGCAACGTCTCTTGTTCTCCGACGGGGTGGTGGAAGACAACACCTGGACCGAGCTCGTCGAGGCGGGCTACAAGCCGGGTGAGCGCCTTCTGTACCTGCGCGTTCCCTATATGCGAGGGGACGACGTCCTCTATCTCCAGCGGCGCCTTGATGAGCTGGGATTCGACTGCGGACCGGTGGATGGCATTTTCTCACCCGGGTTGGAGGTGGCTGTCACTGAGTTCCAGCGCAACACGGGACTCAATGTCGACGGCATAGTGGGGGAGACCACCTTCGATCTGCTGCGGCGTCTCCGTAAGGACAGCACCCACGAGTACATGGTCAGCATCCCCGATCGGATGAACGGGTACGTGGGTAGGTGCGAGATAAAGGGGCTGCGTGTCAGTGTGGATGCCGGTCACGGCGGAGTTGAGAACGGTGCCCTGGGGGTCGGTGGGCTGAAGGAGAAAGACGTCAATCTAGGCCTGGCCCTGGAGCTGACCCGGCTGCTCGAGACCCAAGGGGCTCTCGTATATCTCACGCGTGATGCAGATGTCTCCCTTCCCCTGTATCAGAGGACTGAAGCGGCCAATGCTTGGGCCCCTGACGTCCATGTCTGCATACATCACAATTGGAGTGCCGGTTCGAAGGCTGAGGGAGCGGCCACCTACTTCTTCGCCAACTCCACCTATACCTCGGCGGGAGGGAGGCGGCTGGCCGGCTACATAGTGAATGCGCTCAGTCGGGAGTTAGGTAGGGTGGATCTGCGCAAGCACGGTCGCAACTACGCCTGTCTACGGGAGGTGAAGCCTCTGGCCGTCATGGTGGAGCCGGGATTCATAAGCCATCCCGAGGAAGGTCTCACTCTCGGCGACCCGGAGACCATGGCGCGCGAATCTCAGGCCATCCTGCATGGGATCGAGGCCTACCTGGCCCGCCTGTAGTGTCGGGCGGTTGGCCCGAACCCAGGAGGATGGTAAAGTACGTGGAAATCTGAGGTGGGCGGCCGTCGGCCGTTCAGGAACCTGAAACCTATAGGGAGGCACCGATAGCTACCGGTAAGCCAGGCGGAATCGGGCGTCGTCTCATTCTTATCTTCCTCGTCCTTTCGGTCATCGGCCTGGTGGTGGGCGAGGTGGCGTCGGCGGATCCCGGCGCCATAACCAAAGCGAAGAGCGAAGCCGAGGTCCTTCGGGACCGCATCGACGAATTGAGCGCACAACTCGATGCGGCGGTCGAAGACTACAACTACGCCAGGGCGAAGCTGGCCGAGACCAAGACGGCCATGGAGCAGAACCAGCTCGAGTTGACCAAGGCGGAGGCCGATTTCGAGATCGCCAACAGCGCTCTGGTCGAACGGCTGGTTACGATCTACAAGCAGGGTAACTTGGGCATACTCGATGCCCTTGTCGGAGCTGCGTCGTTCTCCGACGTGGTCAACTACCTGGATCATATGGAGCGTCTGAGCCAGCAGGACGCCGAGATCGTGGCTCAGGTGACCGGCTATCAGGATCAGGTGGAGACCCGCAAGGCCGAGCTTGCTCAGCAAATAGAGGACGAGAAGATCCTGACCGCTGAGGCCGAAGCGGCCCAGGTCAGGGTTCAGGAACAGCTGGCGGCCAACGAGAAGGCTCTGGCCGGCAAGGAAGCGCAGATCGCTCAGCTGGAGAGAGAAGAGGCGGCGCGGCAGGCCAGGTTGGCCGCGGAGGCAAAGAGAAAGGCGGAGGAAGCCAGGAAGAAGGCGGAGGCGCAGGCCGCTGCCGCTGCCAAGGCTCAGACCGATGCCGCTGCCAAGGCTCAGGCTGACGCTTCAGCCAAGCCCAAGCCCAAAACCACCACCACCCAAGCCCCCAAAGGTGCGAGTGCTCCGGTGCCCGAGTCGGCCACGGGCAGCAAGGTGGTCTCCATCGCGATGCAGTATCTAGGATGTCCGTATGTATGGGCGGGCGAGAGTCCCAGCGGCTTCGACTGCTCTGGTTTCGTGCAGTACGTTTATAAGAAGGTGGGTGTCAGCCTGCCACATTCCAGCCGGATGCAGTACTCGTGCGGGCAGCCGGTGTCCCGAAGCAATCTCAGGCCGGGTGACTTGGTCTTCTTCTACAATCCCATCAGCCACGTGGCCATCTACATCGGCGATGGGCAGATGATCCACGCTGCGGGCACGGGGAAGGACGTACGCATCAACGCGGTCTGGACCAAGAGCTACTACGGCGCCTGCCGCATCTTCTAGAGGCGACCGGACGTGGGTCCCGTTGCGATCTACTACCATCCTCTGTTCATCGAGCACGAGACGGGGGACCATGTTGAGAGCAAGGAACGCCTGATCGTCGCCAAGCGGGTGATCGACGACAGCGCTCTCGACCTGATTTGGATCCAGCCTGAGGCCGCTTCTCTTGAGGCGATCGCCCGTGTTCACGACGAGGATTACATCGATGGCGTGCGCAAGCTGGCCGAAAGTGGGGGCGGGTGGCTGGATTGGGATACGGCGGTGTCTCCCAAGTCATATGAGGCCGCCGTGGTGGCGGCCGGTTCCGGTATTGGAGCGGTGACCGGCAGTCTGTCCGACGCGCAGAAGGCTTTCTTGTTGGTTCGGCCCCCGGGACACCATGCCTGCCGGTCTCGGGGTATGGGTTTCTGCCTGTTCAACAACATAGCCATCGCGACTGCCTATGCTCTGGAAGAAATGGGTCTGGAGCGCGTGCTGATCGTCGATTGGGACGTGCATCACGGCAACGGCACCCAGGCGTCTTTCTACGGGGATCCCCGGGTGCTGTTCTTCAGCATGCATATGGCCGGTCACTTCCCGGGGACCGGCATGACCAGAGAGGTCGGCACCGGCGAGGGCGCGGGATACACGGTCAACGTTCCCTTGCAGCCGGGAGCGGGAGACGGAGCCGTGCGGCTGGCCTTCGAGTCGCTCCTTGACCCGCTCGCCCGGGCGTTCCGTCCCCAACTGATCCTGGTGTCCGCCGGTTACGATCCGCAGAAGGGCGATCCCCTGGGTGGCCTCTGCTTCTCCGGAGACGCTTTCCAGTGGATGACGGCTTCCCTGTTCGATCTTGCCGGGGAGCTGGGCGCGGCGGGACCGCTCTGCTTCCTCGAGGGGGGCTACGTACCCGAGATGCTGGCGTCGTCGATCGTGGCCACTCTCAAGGGATTGTCGGGCGAGAGTCTGCCGTTCGAGCAGCAGCCCACTGAGGACGAGCGTGCGGACGTCCGGGAGGCCTTGGAAGAGATCAAGCCTTACTGGAAGGGCGCGTTCTAAGGCCATCCCCAAGGGCGTACGGTAGGCGAGTCTGCGGCAGAGAATCTCTCCTCGCTCTCAAGTACCGGCTCCGTTTCACCGACAAGATGGTAGGAACAGCGGTCCGACTGTTTGTCCGGTGGGGGCCGGAGACATCCATGAAGAGCATAGATGAACTGCTGAATATCGCGACTCAGGCCGGGGCGTCCGATTTGCATGTCAAGGTGGGCAGCCCTCCCGCCATCCGGGTGGACGGTGAGTTGCGGACGCTGGAAGAGGATGTCTGCACTCCCGACGACACCAAGGATTGTGCGGCTTCGCTCATGAGCGAGAAGCAGATTCGGCGCTTCAGCGAGACCAACGAGATCGACTTCGCCTACGGCACGCCTGAGGTGGGACGCTACAGAGTGAATGTCTACCGACAGCGGGGGACGATCTCCATAGCCTGCCGCCAGGTGGTCACCAAAGTCCCCGACTTCGCCGAACTCAACCTCCCTTCGGTGGTGCAGAAACTGGCTCTCGAGCCCAGGGGCATGGTGTTGGTGACGGGGACCACCGGGTCAGGTAAGACCACCACGTTGGCCGCCATGATCGACCACATAAACCGTCATCTCCGCAGGCACATAGTAACCATCGAGGATCCCATCGAGATCCTTCACCGTGACCAGATGTGCATCGTCAACCAGCGAGAGGTGGGGCTGGATACCGAGAACTACGGATCTGCCCTCAAGTACGTCCTACGCCAGGACCCAGATATCATCTTTATCGGCGAGATGCGGGACCAGGAGACGGTTCGCACCGCTTTGAGCGCGGCCCAGACGGGTCACTTCGTGCTCAGCACCCTTCACACGATCGATGCTACTGAGACCGTCAACCGTATCATCGATTTCTTCCCTCTGTACCAGCAGAAGCAGGTCCGGATCATGCTGGCCGGCTCGCTTCGGGGCATCATCTCCCAGCGGCTGCTGGTCCGCTCGGACGGGAGCGGACGAGTCCCGGCCGTGGAGGCCATGGTGATGACGGGTCGCATCCGCGACCTGATCCTCGATCCGCAACAGACCCATCACATCCACACGGCCATCCAAGAGGGTGACTTCTACGGGATGCAGACCTTCGATCAGAGTCTGCTGGGTCTCTTCGAGAAGGGGTTGGTCACTCTTGCGGATGCCTATCTGGCTGCCAGCAACCCTCACGATTTCCGCTTGATGGTGCAGGCACGCGGCCACGAGCTGCCGGTGATCGACTAGAGCCCGGCCGGATTGCGCCGGGACCTTCGCGCGGGCTCGGCTAGAGCCGGTTCGGCGACCCCTCTGCCTTGCCCTTCTCCGCCTTGAGGGCTGCCCTGCGTTCTCGTGCGGCCGCTCCCGGTCTTTCTTTGGTCTTGAAACCGATCAACCAGTTGATGGTGCCGCCCAGAAGGGTCAGGAAGGCAGCTACGACGAATACCCAGGCAACGCTCGTAGCAGACAGCGGCGCTCCTGCCCAGACGGGTATCTGCAGTATGAGGACGTTGAAGAGGATGGTCACCACCGTTTCACCGATCGCCTGGGCGGGTCGGCTCTTGATGCGGTGGAGAGGTCGTACAAAGCTGTTGATGAGTCCCAGGAATATCGCGAGAATGACGGCGATCCAAACCGCCTCCACGTAGAATCGGGGCGAGATGAGGGAGTCCACCAAGTAGAGCGCCAGATAGAACGCGAGTGCATCTGCAACCCAGCGGCAAAGGGTCTTCATCGCTCCCGTCCCGGGGAGTTGGAGCCCGTATCTGCATTGGAGCCTGGGGCGGGACCACCCATCGCAGAGATCGCGGTGACGTCAGGCGCCATGCGGTCCGTGCGGTAACGGTCGAGCAGCGCGGAGGCGAACTCGCGAACCTTCTCTCGCACTGAAACAGGATGGAGCAGGACGCCCTCACCAAGAAATCGCACGACCTCCAGCGCCATCCAGCGCTCGTCCCCGTACGGTATGCGCGCTTCCAAGCAGCCATCCGCGCCTACCGTGTACTCCTTCCCGGAGTCCTCCAGATAAGTACGCCAACGGGGGTGGAAGCGTACGGAGGCCCAGGCCGCCGTCTCGTCGGGCAAGAACGCTTGGCCGCTCCGACGCCCGCGTAGATCAACTACCGGTCGGGGGATGAAGGTCTGGTCGGTGGCGGAAGCAGACCTGATCCGATCCAACCTGAATGTGCGTTGATCTCCTGCCTTTAGACAATAGCCCTCGAGATACCAGCCGTCTGGGGAATGGAACAGCAGATAGGGTTCCACTCGCCGCTCGCTTAACTCCTGACGGGAGGCGGTGTAATACTCGAGGACTACCAGGGTGCGGTCCCGGATGGCCCGGTTGAGCACCTCGACCACTGCCGGGTCTGGAGGCAGGAACTCATCGACTATCACGACTTCATCTCCGTCTTCCGGCCCGATCAAACCGCGGACCTTCTCCCGGACCGATGACAACGACTCCAGGCCTTCCAAGGCGAAGCTGTCTCCAAGGATGTCGAGAGCCAGCAGCAATGCCCGTGCCATGAGGGGGGAGAGTCGCGCGGGCTGGGCGAATGTATCAGCCATCACGTCCCTAACCACCGTTACCCCGTCCGGGCCCGCTTCAGCGGTGAGAGCGTAAGTGCCCCCACCGTAGTTGACGAGGTTGATCAAGGATAGGTCGGTCTCGACCTCAGCTCGGGTGAGGCCCAGATCCTCCTGTAGGGTCTCCCACGTGATCACCGGCGGCCGCTGTTCGTCCACGAGGTAGTAGAGGAGGGTCATCGCCCGGGCCAGGTGTTCCGGGGCTATGGCCGCCGTCTTCTCGTCAGTCTCTGGCGGCTGGGGGTGCAGATCTGGTTGGCTCTGCCGGTAAGGGCCGCCGCCGGCTGCCGCGGCCGGTGCCGGTGCGGCCCGTGTCACCGGGGCGAAGGTTGCCACAGCCGGTGGACCGTCGGGCTTCTCCCCCTCGTGAGCCGCATAGACCACCTTGAGAGACTCCCGCAGCCGTTTTCGCAAAGCAGCCGGTTCGAGGAGCTCTCCGCAGCCGCCCAGTCCGACGACCCAAGAGAGAAGCACCGCCTCGTCGGCGTAGGGCACGTCGAAAAGCGTGCATCCATCAGCATCCTCTCCCAGGCGGCTCACGTGCCGTGCCAAGCGTTCCACCCACCAGGAGAGGTCGTCATCCACTCTGATGATCGCGCTGCCGCGCGCCGGACCTATGAGCCACGGGGGGCGGGCGCGATACTCATCGGGATCGAAGTCGGACGGTATGGAGAAGTCGCGAGGTCTCTCGCCGGTGAAGCGGACGGCGCCCTGGATCCGGGCCAACCGGAAGGTACGGATGCCGTCTCGGAGATGATCGTGCCCCACCACATACCAGTGCCCCTGGATGAGGTAGAGACAGTAGGGATCGAAAGTGCGTTCGCGGAGTCCTCCGTCCCCGGACGTGTAGGAAAAGCAGACCGTCTTGCCTCGGGTAATAGCTTCTTCGAGCCGTGCTAGCTGCTTCCCCGCCCTGCGCGCATCCTCGTCCGGCGCCAAGGCGACAGGTAGTTCCCCCAACTCGGGACCGGAGAGATCCTGCCGTCCCCGGAGGATGGCGGTGAGAGCCAATCGGAGGGGCCGAGCGTATGCGAAGCGCCCGTCTAGGGCAGCGAGGGCCAGCGAGAGGGCGCGCACCTCCGCAGGAGTGAAGTCCATAGATGGGAGCCGGAAGTCCTCCTCTGACAGGAGGTAGAGTTGCGCCTCCGCGGCCTGCGGCGCTTCAGCTCCGCTGATGGTCCTAATCTCGATACCTATCTTCTTCAGGTCGGCGCGATCATTGTGGAAGCGGCGGACGAACGTCTCGTCGCTCATCTCTGCATACCCCTCCACCGACTCTTGGACCTCCCTGGCGGTGAAGGGCCGTGCGCGGCTGAGAAGGAACGACACGAGAGACAGCTGTCGTACGAGCTTGTCTTCGTCACGGCTCATTACGTAAGACTAGCGCACAAGGAACGCAAAGGTCAGCATCCGTCCGGACTGAGCCTTACAATGGCTGATGATATGAGTGCCTGCTACCACGATGGACCGACCCTTATCTTGGGGCCCGCCAACTCCGGGAAAATAGGGCGTGTCCTCAGATGGTGGGAAGAGAGGCTCCCCAAGAGAGCGGTGCTCGTGGCACCGACGGGGCCCGATGCCCGGCGGCTGTCTCTGCGCATGGCCCGCCGGACAAGGGGGTTGGTCGGTCAAGACCCGGCTCTTACTTTCGACGGTCTGGTGCGCCTCATACTCAGCCGGTCGCCTCATTACGCCACCGATTTCGAGCGCGCGCTGATCGCGGCGCGCCTCCTCCGCGACACCGAGCTGGAGGGTCTAGCTTCCTTGGTGCATCTCCCGGGGGCGAGCGTGGCCCTCGCTCGGTTGCTCGAGCAGTTGGGCCAGAGCGGCAAAGACCCGGGGGAACTCGACAAGGTGTTGGCCCGTTGGGGAGCCACCGATCCGCAGGCGGGTTCCCTTTCCCGTGACATCCGGAAGTTGGTGAAAGGGTATGTACAGGCGCTTGCGGGACTTGCCCTCAGCGACCGGCCCTCTGTCGTGCGGGAAGCCATCCCCCGCGTCCCTAGTTGGGATAGGCCGGTGGCTTTGTACGGCTTCACCTCCTTCACCGAGGGACAGAGGTTGCTGATAGAAGAATTATCCGGTCGAGTGGATGTCCTCGTGGCTTTCACTCACGATCCGGCAAAGACGCTGAATCTCACCACCCCGGACGAGATGTCTTGGTGGCGGTCTCGGGCAGGCCAGATCATCGAGGCGGAGGTCCGCACGCGCGCCTATACGTCTGAGTCTGTCGCCTACCTGGATCGGTTCTTCATGGACGAGGTCGACGGCCACCCGCAACCACCGCCGGCGTCATCGGAGGGGAGGGGCGTACAGTTCCTTCTCGCGTCCGGGCGGCGTGCCGAGGCGGAACTTGCGGCAGAGAAGATCGCGGATCTCCTCCGAGGTGGTCTTGCGCCGGGAGAGATCGGAGTCGTTGTCAGGCACGTGAGGCAGTGGAGCGGCCTCCTGGCCCGGGTCTTCGACTCGTGCAACATCCCGTGCCGTATCGACGATCGTCGCACCCTGCGGGAGACGGGTCTGGGCCACGCTTTTCTCAAGGCTCTGCAGGCCGTGGTGCGCGATGACGCTGAGGCCCTGCTCACATATCTGAGGAGCCCTTACAGCGGTGTTACCCTGGAGGAGACCGCCGACCTCGAACTGATCTATCGGAGAGGCGTATCTCGAGGAGCAAGGGCAGTGGCCGAGATCTGTGAGAGCCTGGTGCCCGGTCCGGCAGATCTGCTCTGCCCGGTGAGCCGGCTCTGGGAGATTATCGAGCCAAGTACTCCGGGGCCGGAAGGCGCGCCTCCCAGTGTGCCTGACGGAGGTCCCCTGACCTTCGCGCCGATGAAGGCGGAGGGACTGGTCCGAGACATGTTCCTAAGCAGTCTGCGGCGCAGTCTTCCGTGCTCCCGGGCGGTGGAGGAGGACGCCCGCGCCTTCCAGACGCTGCGCGCCGCCCTTACGGCGATTACAGGGATGGTCGGTGAAGATGCCTCTGGTGTCTCAAAGGACGTCTCAGCCGAGGGCTCGGCTGACCGGCGGACTTCCGACCCTGAGAACCGTCGCGTTTACAACCCTGAGAATCGCGGGACCTGCGACAACGAGGTGCGGGGCTCGTCCACGCTGCTTGACCCTGTGCTCATTTTGCGCTCCCTGGCGCAGGCCGTTGTCTTCGGCGGCGAACCGGAGAACGACGACGCGGTCCAGGTTCTGAGTGTCCAGAGGGCGCGGGCCCGGCGCTTCCAGGCGGTGTTCGTCTTGGGCCTGGTGGATGGGGAGTTCCCCGGGCCAACGGACTCACCTTCTCTGCTCAGCTCCGCCCAACGAGCGCGACTCGACAGGGTGGGTGGAGGCGGGATCCTGCCGATCGAGATCGACCAGGAGGCGGCGCTCTTCGCGAGCGCCATATCACGACCCTGGCGATTACTCTTTCTCAGTGCGCGCGACGCTGAAGACGATGGGTCTGAGTGCGTGCCTTCACACTATTGGCAGTCGGCTCAGGAGTTGTTTGGTTTGGAACAGTCCGGCTGCGCCCACCGGACGCTCGCCGATCAGGTATTCGCGCCCGACAGGGCCTCCTCCCGACGTCATTACTTGCGGGCGTGCGCGGCCTGCGGCCGCGCGCCTCACCCCGCCACCGCCGGGGCGCAGCCGTCGGCTGCGCCCCGGCGGTGGGTGGGCCCGCCTACCCAGCTCACCCATCCGATCGTTCTCGACGAACTCCGTTCTGCCGAATGCTTCAGCCCTTCAGACCTGGAAGCCTATGCAAGTTGCCCTTTCAGATGGTTTGTGGAGCGAGTGATAGGAGCGCAAGAGCTCGATGCCGGGCTCGACAACCGGGTTGTGGGCGAGTTGCTGCATAGAGTCCTCAGCATGACCTATCAGGAGCTCTCCGCCGCAGGTCTGCTGCCGCTTCACGCTGAAAGCGTGGAGGAGGCGAAGCGGACGGCATACGCTCTGATCGACGAGCTCACACGGAGTGAGGAATGCCCGGGCAGTCCGGCAGAGCGCCGGCTGACAGCCCGGCGGCTGCAACGTTTGTCTCGAAATGTCTTCCTGGCGGAAGCGTCGGCTCGGAGCAGTCTGGTTCTCTCGGAGACCGAGATGTGGATAGGTGGGCGGCACGGCATCGATGTTGGCGACCTCAAGATCCGGGGGAGGATCGATCGGGTGGATAGCACTCCGGACGGGCAAGGACTCTTCATTCTTGACTACAAGAGCGGCTCCATACCCGCCGGTAGCGCTCTGGGCACCGAAGACGGGCTGCAATTGCCGCTGTACATGATGGGCTTGGCCGCAGAACGCCCCGGAGTTGAGGTGGTCGGAGGGGCGTATCTCTCTGCGCGGGATGGCAAGTGGTCCGGTTTGGTCGGGAAGGAGAGGAGGGAGATCTTCGGCCCGGCGATGCGGGGTCTCACTGTGCTTAGTGAAGAAGATAGGGAGGAGCTCTTCCGGACCACCCATGAAGTGGCTGGGGAGGCGGTCGCGGGCATGCGGGCGGGCATCATTGCTCCCCGAGCCGACCGCAAATGTCCTTCGTGGTGTGACCTGGGGCCGGTGTGCCGGGCTCATCGGGGGAGACAGGGGCGATGAGGCCTCAAGAGACCTCCAGGCTTTCGCGGTTACAGGAAGCGGTGGTGAGTGATCCGCGCCCGCGCATCTTGGTCTCAGCGGGTGCGGGGAGCGGCAAGACCCGTCTTCTTGTTGCCTACTACGTGCGGGCCTTGATCGACGAGGGCATACCGGCGGAGCGACTGGTCGCCGTGACCTTCACCCGCAAGGCTGCAGGCGAACTGGCCGATCGCATCAGGGCCGAGCTGCGGAGTCGAGGGCGACCCGATCTCGCCTGGTCACTTGATGCTTCCAGCATCGGGACCATACACAGCCTCTGCCGGCGGCTCATCAAGGAACGGGCGCTGGAAGCAGCTGTCGATCCGGCCTTTGGGGTGCTGGAGGCTGAGGCGGCAGCTCTGCTCGAGGACCAGGCAAGTCGCCAAGCTTGGGAAATAGTGATCGAGGAACTCGAGGAGGTGGAGCTCGAGGCACTCGCCTGTCGCGGTGAGAATCTGCGCACCAGGATCGCCCCTCTCTACGACCGCCTGCGGGGCATGGGGCTGGAGGTTCCACACCTAGACATCGCAACTGAAGCTTCAGAGGAAGCAGCACGTTCCCGCCTGGTCGCCGCAATCAACGCTGCCCTCGCCGCGGCTGCGGAGTTGGACCGGCAAAGCGCCACTCTGAAGATCGATCTCGACCGTCTGCGGGATTGCCTTGCCTGGCTGGAGAGCCTGGCCGCCGTCTGTGAGCCGGAGACCGCTCTGGATGCGACGGCAGGTTTCTTCCCCAGTAAGAGGACGAAAGCCTTGGAGCCGGTGTTCGAACCGGTTCGTCGGGAACTCACCTGCTATCGCCTTGCGCTCGCGGAGAAGCAGCTGCGGCCTCTTGCAAGCGCCATGAACAAGTTGCTGGCGGAGTTCCACCGGCAGTATGAGGCCAGGAAGCTGCAAAGTGGCCTGTTGGACTTCTCCGACCTCGAGCTGCGCGCCCGTGCGCTCGTGTCCGAGGCTTCCGAGAGTCCTTCCGCGGGGGAGGATTCGACCGCGGGCATACCCGGCTTGCGGGTCCTCATCGATGAGTTCCAGGATACCAACGAGCTGCAGTGCTCCATTCTGGAGGGCTTGGCCTCCGCGGGGCTGCTGATGGTGGGAGACGCCCGCCAGAGCATCTACCGCTTCCGTGGAGCCGATGTCGATGTTTTCCGTCGGCGGGAGGCTGAACTGGAGAGGCTGAGCCCCGAAGACCCGGTAGGCGCTCTCCACAGGCTCGATGTGAACTACCGGAGCCGTGAGGAGATCCTTGGTTTCATCAACCGGCTGTTCGCTCAAGAGGGCTTCTTCGGAGTGAGTTTCGTGCCGTTGCAGCCGCCCAGTCCCGACGAGGAGCGGGTGGCGCCCGTCGAACGCAGACCTGGCGTGCAGGCCGGTGGCCCGCAGGCGCCGCCGACCACGCGCCGGACTGCGGCTGTCGAGATCTTGTTGGCCGATCGGCAGCGGCAGGGTGAACCGGGAGCGCAGCCCACGTCGCTGCAGGAGGCTGAGGCCCGGGCGCTCGCCGAACGCATCCGCGGGCTCATCGACGAAGAGGGGTATGCGCAGCGCGACATCGTCGTCCTTCTGCCCGTGCAGACCTACGTCGACCAGTATCGCCAAGCACTGCTCTACTGCGGCGTCGAGGTGTATGTGGTCCGAGGCAAGGGCTACTACAGTCAAGAGGAAATAACAGACGTCATCTCGCTGCTGCAGCTCCTGGTGAACCCACACGACGATCTGGCGTTGCTCAGTGTGCTACGTTCTCCCCTGGTGGGGCTGTCCGATGATGGTCTCTATCTTCTCGGTCGCGAAGGGCGGCGAAAGAGGCGCTCACTGTGGGAGACCGTCCGCGGCGGGAGCGCGGACGGTCTGGTGGGCGAAGACCGGCGCCTTCTCGCCGGCTTCGTGGAGCTTCTGGCCGGGCTGAGAAGTCAGGTGGGGCGGCCGGGTCTGGCCCGTCTCATCGATGACTCCGTAAACGCTTACGATTACGATTTGTGTCTGCTTGCCTCCTCGGACGGCAAGAGGCGGTTCGCCAACATACGCAAGCTCATGCGCCTAGCCGATGACTTCGAGAAGCTGGAGGGACCGGATCTGGCGGGTTTTGTCACGTCGCTACGTTCGATGGACGAGCTCAGCGACCGGGAGGGAAGCGCTCCCACTCTGGCCGAGGGGGAGGACGTGGTCAGAGTGATGACCGTACACCAAGCCAAGGGACTGGAGTTCCCTGTGGTGATACTGGGCGGCCTGGGGTCGGATGTCTCTCGAGGCGAATGGACCGAGTTCGTAGTCGGTGACGACGGGCGAGTGGGCGTCTTCCTCAAAGGCTCTCAGCACAGAACCTACGAAACGCACGATCTGCATTGGGGGCCGGCCGTGGAGATCGTGGAGGGCGAACGTCGAAGAGAACATGAGGAGGATGTCCGCCTGCTCTACGTCGCCATGACTCGGGCGGAGGAACGGCTGATCCTGGTGGGCGCGAAGCCGAAAGAGGAGGGTCTGGAAAGGTGCAGGATCGGGAGGATACTACTGGCACTGGGTTTGCAGGACCTTCCCCCGGAGGGTGGGAGTGTCGCCCTGGAGGGGCTGGACGCGTGTGTGACGCACATAGCGCCGCCGCCGGCTCCCGAGAAGTCGGCGGCAGAGGAGGATCTTACCCTCGGTATAGTCTGTGGCAGCGCAGAGTATGCTGATGCCCCGACACTTCTGGAGGCCCCGGCAACGCGACACACGCCTGGGCACGTCAGCTTCTCAGCGCTGGCTGCCCATCAGCGATGTCCTCGGCAGTTCTATCTGGAGCGGGTGCTACACCTTGACTCGGCCACAACCCTGTGGACGACGGGCGCCGGGAGCTCGGACCGTCCGTTCGCCGCCGCCGATAGTCTTGGCGGGCTTTCAGCAGGTGACGAAGAAGAGGTCCTTCCCGCCGCGGGGGACGAGCTGCTGGATGAAGACGAGCGGAGCGCAGGACGGGACGTGGGATTGCTGGTCCACAGACTGCTGGAACAGTCGCCGCCCGGAACGGGACCGCCGTCAGAGGAGTCTTTGCGGAGCCTCGCCGACCGGTGGTCGAGCGAGTCAGGGACGTCGCTGTCCTCGGCTGACCTCACGCGGAGTATCGCTCTTGCGAAGGCCTTCTGGGAGTCGCCACTCGTCGAACTGTTGGCCCTTCCCGCGACCATGCGCGAAGCTCGGTTCTTCTTCGCCGAAGGGGATATCGTCGTTTCAGGGGTCATGGACCTGGTCTGTAGAGGCGACGACTGCTGGCGCATAGTCGACTATAAGACCAATGCTTTGAACGGTCGCTCCCCGGCCGAGTTGGCGGCCGGGTACGCGATGCAGGGTGTGGTCTATTCACTGGCGGCGTTACTTTCGGGCGCACCAAAGGTCCGGTTGGATTTTGTGTTCTTGGAGCGACCGGCAGAACCCCAAGCGGTGGAATTCGGCAAAGAAGATGTCTCCCGGCTCAGAGACAGGCTTGCCGAGGCACTTGTAGGCCTCAAGGAGGGAGACTATCACCCCAAGCCGGGTGACCGATGCCGGTACTGTCCGGTTGCAGAGGTCTGCTCGACCATGGCCGCCTGGTAGGCGATGGTATACAATAGGCGACCGTTGGGTGGCGAGAGTGGCAGGCACCGACGAGGAATCTGCGGCGGGGTGTAGCGCAGCCTGGTAGCGCGCATCGTTCGGGACGATGAGGTCCCGGGTTCAAATCCCGGCACCCCGACCATCAATTCACGAAAATCACCACGAG